>ERZ773178.2084-NODE-2084-length-19451-cov-4.629305_pt1 | contig 19451 bp, 10 predicted proteins | sample MGYA00580533_ERZ773178 | MGnify/ENA primary metagenome ERZ773178 (study PRJEB29015, sample SAMEA2737859) | human gut metagenome | biome: human gut; feature: human-associated habitat; material: faeces | place: China | collected 2012 ...
AGCGCGGACAGAGCTTGGCAGCTCTCACAGCTCGTGGAAGGGGTCTTGACTGCTTGCAACCCCAGCCATGGCAGCCTGTCTTGCGTCAAAACAAACTGCGTATCTTTCGCTTCCGCGCAAGCGCGAAAGCTCAATCGCTCCGTTTGTTTCTCCTTTCCCCACGAAGTAGGTTACTTCGTGGGGACCCCATTTATAGCCCGACGTTGTGTGTCCAAGCAGATTGGGCGGCGTGATGCAGTCTGCCAAGGCTGCCCGCGGTGCGTCTCCCGCTCGCCGGAAGCTCGATGCCTCCGGGTCTTCGCGCGCACCGTGCGCGTTTCCCAACCTGCGGTGTTGTCCGCGTTGCTGGTTATTCAGTTGTCTGGGATTGTGATCCCACCTCCATATTATCCCAAAGAGCACCAAAAGGAGCGCTGCGGCCATTATTCGGTCGCAGCGCTCCTTCATTACTTTTCATGGTGCGCTTCGGAATATTCTGTTGTCGGCAGGATTTCCTGCCATGTTCCATATGATAACGTTGAAACAAATGTTTGTCAATAATCTTTCGCAGAAAATTTTTCTTGCTGCCGCCGCTTCTGAATCGAATCGATTCTATCAGTAATTTATATATCTTTACTTAATATATCTTTATTTTATTGCGTTGGATTTTCCAACGTAGGATAACCCAACATTGGATAAGCCAATGTTGGATTCTCCGATACAGGTACGCATGCCACGCATACATTTCTTTCCGAAAATACATCTCTCTTGCGTTGTACTTCTGATTTCTACTCTCGCAGCATTTCTTAATGAATCGCTGCAGCTAAATTACGGCACTCTCACCCAACCGCAGCATGTCCATCCTAACTGCCGGGCAGTTAGCATACTTGATGTAGTTTACATCAAGTCTAAAAGACAGCGATCGGCGTGTATTTTGGAAATCCATAAGATTGATCTGTCAACGCTCTAGGTATCGAGAATTTCCGACCGCTTTGTGTTCATTGCTGTTCTTTCATGATTTGCGCAGCACACTCCGGTTCATGAATACAATACCACATGATTCTGATCAAATTTGCAGAAAAGGCCGCTGCGTGGGCGCGCGGAAACAGATATTTTATCTTTCTGCAACTCTCTATGAACCAATCCTCTGCCCCACAATCCTGCAAAATCTGTTGCTGTCGCTTGGCGTCCGGAGAAGAATTGCTCGGATTCCAAAGTGCATCTGCCCGCCCCTTGCGAACACCTTCCATCATTTCATAAGCTGTTTCTCTCTCGACCCCACGAGCCAACAGATATTCCATCACATCTTCTCTGCACGCAATAACCTGTTCCGTTGTCACTGCTCCTGTAGCCAAAAGGCTTTCTGCATTGTTTATCCAAGTTCCCGTTCCATGCTGCATCGAAAAGACCCTCGTCAGATCTGCAAAACTCTTTAGCGGCATTTTTTGCACAACTGCCTGAACCGATGGGTACAGGTCATTTTCTTCATACGGTTCCTCCGAACTGAAACCACATACCCAAAGCGCATACGCAGCAGCGTCCGACGGCTCTTTTTCACGCAGCACAACCGCTCTGATATATGCAAGAACCTCCTGCGCGTTGAGCAAGATCTCGCTTGCAGAAACACCGGTAGCCTTTTCACAGGCGGTAAGAAATGACAATGTTGCACTTGCGGTGGGGGAAAGACTGGCACATGCAACTGCATAGCTTGGCTGCATTTCGAGCTGGTAAACGTTCTTCGCAAGCTTTCGCGTTGGTAGGTGCTGAATAAGGTCCGGCACACCCACACCCGGCAGCAGCCATTTTTGAAGTGTGCCGCTGTCCCGATTTCGTGGCAGATGGGAAGTTAACCGGTATGTAAATTCGCGTTCCCTGCACCAGTCTCCCGCGCCGAGTTCCGCCGCGATCTGACAAAACGTGTCCATATCCGCTTCTCTCGGGAGCGGATCTCTTGGCGGTGTTTGCAGCACAATGTAGCTTGTTTCTTTGAGATCTTCTTTCCAGCGCGAAATGCGTTCAGCAGAAGCGCGAATCTCAAAGTGTGCGCCGTCTTTTAATAATGCGTGTATCGGTTCCACCGGTACATTCAGTCCGGATACAACAGCCATCTGTCCGCAGCGCGGGCAAGCAACGCTCTCGCCGATCTCAGCCTGTGTTTCCAGCCAACACCCGCAAACCCTGCAATAAATATGGCGCGGCAGCGGGTCAAGCTCCGTGACACCAAGCAGATAGAGAATTTCAAAATTTGCGTATTCTCCGGCAACCATCATATGTTCCTGTGAGTTGTCGCCCTGTTTTGCCATATCTGCAAGCATCAACATCACATGCGCCTGCTTTTGCGCATCGATTTCCGTCAGCTCGCTTTGAACGCGTTCTGAAACCTGCGCCGGGCAATGTGCACCGTATTTTTCCTGCATTGCACAATTTAAACGAATGTTCAGTTCCTGCATACGCGCTGCATGAAAAGAGGCGTCGTTTGTGCACAGGATTTCTTCTAACGTCGGCATCGGCTCCACTCGTGAAAATACTCTTTGCGGATCATCGTACAAGACCTTTTGCCCGACCAGCTTTTCCACGGGCAGAACATACAGAGCGTTCATTTCCTCGCGCAGCTCCTCTGTCGTTTTGAAATACTGTGCATCTGCCTCCTGCCAGTAATAACGGCAGAGTGTCAGGTAGGCATATTTCTCCAGCGGCACACTTGGCTCGTTCAGCACGGCATACTGGACGGCGCACAGCGGCAGATTTCCCTGCGCGGCTAGCTGAACCACCGTCGCTGCAATATCGTAAGGTTCACTGGTAAATTCCAGATAGTCGTAGTCTTGCGTGATCGTCTCCAGATACCTTTGATCCCGCCGATGCAGAATGGCACGAACGATCTGACCGTTCTTTGCAGCCGCCCCCAAAAGGATTCCCTTGCGATGGGCATCCAGCTGTTCTCTGGTAACGGCACGCCCAAACGAAAATCGGTTGCGCTCCAACAGCTCGATCAAGCGAAAAATATTGTCACGGCCCGTCAGATTTGCCGCGAGCAATACCACATCATAGCGGTCATCAATATCGATGCAGTTGAGCGTTACGCCGTAAATCGGCTGGATTCCTCTCCGCATAAACTCGTACTCTGCCATGTGAATGCCATCCACCGAATTTCGGTCTGTGATTGCAGCCACGCGGCAACCGACATGTTTCAACTTACTTGCGTGTGTCCAAATATCCTGAAATGAGATACGCTCCGTATATTCTGTTTCGTTATGTAGTTCAATTCGCATCTGCTCTTTCATATTCCTCCTCCCAAATCCGTTCAAGATAGAGCTGCAGATCCCGACGATCCATTCCCTGCGTCATTGCGTGGTGGTAGAGTGTGTTGAGCCGTTCCGTCAGACTACATTCTTTGATATCCTTTGTTTCTGCGATCGCATGCTTTTGCTCTCGCTTTCTGCGTTCACGGTTCATAGTGGCCCAATGGGTTCGGAGCATCTGAAGCTGCTGTTTTTGCCAATCCGTAAGGTTCGCAGCGTCCTGCGCGTCCGGGGAAAGCACCTGACACAGCAGCATAATTTGCTCCAGCACGAACCGCAGAATCTGTTCCTGAACACGCGATTCTGCGTTCAAGGCCGTATCAAAGAGCCGCCGCATCTGCTCTAAAATTGTGATACAGGGTTCTGCGATGCTCAGATCTTTTGTCTGCTGCTCTGCGCGAATCTGCGTACATGCTGCAAGCTGCCGCATGGTATAGTTTCTGCGCTGCATCAGATCTCTGCTTTGCACCGCCGGCATCGGGGCTGACGGCTCGTTCAGGATCACGTTCCGATTTTCACCGACAGGTTCAAACGAAAACACTTGCCGGCCTTGCTTTTGCGTGGGAAACACCGGCCTGTCACACCAGCGTTCAACAACGTCAAGCTCCTCCGTCGTTAAAAGCGTTACCGGGACACCAAACAACAAAGCAAGTTCGGTAAGCCGTCCCTCGGGGATCTTCTTATTTCCGTTTTCCCACGCACTGACGACCTGACGCGAAAGACCAAGCACAGAAGCCAAGACCGTTTGTGAGTAGTTACAGCGTGTCCGAATCACCGCCAAAGCTGTTTTCATGGTATCCCTCCAAGCAGATATGCGCATATCCTGTTTATACTCTAGTTCAGGTTGACAAGCCTTGTCAATGCGCAACCGGACTATATTTTCGTCAGCTCTATGTCTTTCTGAGCAATCCACATGACAAATTTGTACGGTTATGTTATACTGAAGTTACCCATTGATTACCCTTTCACTAGGAGGATGAACTTATTTACCAAATAGAAAGGGGTAATTTCTATGGCACAGGAAAAAGTTGCTCTCTCAAAAATCGCAGGGAGCAACTTCGCTCACATTCTCTGGCAGCGCCATATTTCGCAGAAGGAGTTTGCGGCAATTGTTGACCGCACTCCACGCACGATTCGCCGTTGGATGTACGAAGGAATTCCAACTTTGGATGACCTTCAGTCCATCGCGGAGGCGCTTGGTGTGAGCGCAAGGGACATCCTCTCCAATTCAGAGGATGTCCCTTGTTTTTGTATAAGCGGAAATCTTATGTCCGTATTTTGCAAAGTGCTACCATATTTCGACGCCATATGCTATAATGATTAGTAATATCAGCCAAAATAATATCAAAAATAGCATTCTCGCTTTGTTCAAAAAGTTCAGCAGCAAACATGGTATAAGCGGTTTCCCATAAGGACTCCAAAACGATTGCGGAGGATACTGTTATGTCATTTGAAAGCATCACACTTCAAACGCAAGAAAAATATGACCTTGCCAAAACAATGCAGGCAAGTCCATGTGAGCTGGAAAGCTGGGATTCCGCCACCAAGCTATGTTACGTCTTGTTCGCAAATATTCCGTTTATCGGAGAATATGTTCCGTCAGAAGAACAATTTAATGACATAACTGCAGCCGGAAAAGAGTTATTTCAGCGGCTGGTTAAGGCTAAGTATGATGTAAATTCGTTAAACCAGCTGGAACAAAAGGAGCTCATTTGCGCCGCAATTTTTCTGACGCAAAAAATGGATGCCCTGAAAAACTCAGATGACGGGCAACTGTGGAAATACATTCTGTCTGGCTTAGGTTATGATGAATTACAGTCCGCTCCTTCATGGCAAAGCTGCTACAAAAAGATGACGGAACTGCTCCGCTTAAGTGTTCGGTATTTTGCGGACTATGGTCAAAAATATTATAACACGCTGAGAATCCAATCGCTTGCTCCGGCAGACTCAATCAGTGAGTTGTTTGAGATCATCTATTCTTTTTATAAAAACAATCTGGAATCCCAGTATGACAGTTCTGACACTGCATTTGAGATTTTGACCCAAAATATTCAGAAGCGTCTTAGCGGCAGTGACGATAAAGACGATGCCCAGATAAAATTTGGCTCTGGCTTTTGGGCGTTAAAGTCCAGCTTAAAATTTCTCCTTTCTCATGAACCTGTATATATGGCTGCGGTCTGCGACGCTGTCGCCGGCAAAATGGATATGCTGCTGCGTGGTGACAGTCCTGCGCTAAATACAAATAATCGCTGGGATATTCTGCTTCAAGAATGGTTCAATAAGAAAACCGATGCAGAGAAAAAGCAGATGCAAAATATGCGGCGCAAACGGATCGGCGATAGAATCATTTCCAGGAAAGAGCAAATCAAGCCTCGCTATCAATTGGAAAATGAGGATATCTTCCTCTGCCTGCCAAACATTCGTCTATCCGAAATCACACAGCGCCCCATCCTAAAAGTATTCCAAAACGGCAATTTGCTCACGGAGCATAGGCTATCTGTTTATGGAAATGAAATGTGCTACACCATCCGTGAATGCACGATATCACTTAAAAATATAGGCAAAACCAATTGGGCGGCTCCTTTAAAATTCCAACTGCAAATCTGCTGTGGTGTGAACAAAATCTATGATTCCGCTGCCGAATTGTTCCGTGACTATATTATCTTTAATTCGCTTGGTTTGGAAAGCAGCATTGAAAAGTGTTCCAATGGTCAAATCTATGTCGTCACCAGCAGGAATAGTTTTGTCGAGATCGACGATCCCGCAGATGAGTATTGCGAATTGCCCACAGAGGATTCATTTCAGTTATATGAAATTTCGCTTCTCACCGCTAAACGTGTAATTATTAACCATGCAGATATCCTTGCATTAACATCGAAAAAGCATATGTTCAGATGCTTTTTCACCCCGATGCCGATCAATGGTGTGCAATTATCGTATCGTGGCGAAGAATGCTTCGCGTTTGATCGTTCTCCTATGTTGCATGTAATTCTGGACGATAAGGATGCTGTACAAAACTATCTAATTCAATTTGAAGAGGCTAAGGCGCGTTCACTCCACGAATTTTACGACGAAGAAACAGGCACAATTGAGATACCACTTTCCAGTGCAGCAAGGTTCTTGCACAGCATCAGAATCAAGCAATTCCAAACCGGAAAGGTACTTACAGAATATCGTTATATTATTTTACCTAAGTTCTCATTTCAGTTTTCTGAACCATTCTACCTGAATCGCGCAGATGAAATCGGCTCTGTTCGGATCAGCATGTCTGGTTCGACCTCGCAGCAGAAGTTTTCTCTTATGGAAAACCAAGCAGAGCTCGAAATTGCCCCTTGGAATTGGAATCCCGATCTTCGCTGTAAGCTGACCATTCCAAAAGTCAACGTCACGATTGACGGCGAAAACGCATTTTATTATCCAGCACAGATATGGCACGGCGCAATTCCGCAGACGGCGTTCCTCCAAATCAGCACGCCAGAGTCTGTATCCGTAAGGCCCATGCTTGGATCATCGCCGCTTCAACATCTGAGAAACAAGAAAACATTCGATCTGGGCAACAGATTAGCAACCATGCGTGTGCTAGATAAAAGCGTAATTCTTGGGCTGATCATACAATGCGGTGCCGAGAGTATACAGCAGCAAGAAATCGCAGAGATTTATTTCTCGCCCGCGTTTCTTTCTTTACCACTCCACCGGGACGGGACTGTTTTGACATGGAATCCTACAGGAAAGTTCATCGGAGAAAGCAACCCTGTTTTCCAGATTCAACTAGAAAACGATAATCCCTCCGAGCCTTGGATTTATCGAGAAACAATGAAAAAGGATATTATGGAGCGCAGCTTCAACTGTGCGCCCGGCAAGTACGGTTGCCGTATATATCTGGACGAAACAGCGCAAAACGCTCCATTTAAAGCAAAGCAGGAGCTACGATTGCTTCAGGAAACCACGTTTGAAATTGCTGCCCCACTTGAAGATAGATTTCTTGGGAAGCGTATATATCTGACAGCGGCATATTTCTGGTCACCAGAGACACTGCACAACGAAACAGCGTTCATCGCACGAAACGATGCAATGATTATCGATATTCTATACGATGGTTTTGATGACCATGCCGGAGAGATTGATCATGCTGAACACTTTTATACTGGTATCCTTGCGTTCAAAACACCTGATGGTCGCTTGCACCATATGAATGAAGGATCCTCTCCAGGCTTTGAAAACATCAACCCCATCCGTTTTTGTGTGGAGAACGACCGGCTTGTGATTTTTAACGCGGATGGCGAAAGGCTCCAACTAAATGCGAAGCTGTTCTCACAAAACAATCGTGTACGCATTCTAAATCGCAAAGAACCATTTACTCTAAGAGAGTCTCAGAAATGGTTACCTATTGCCGATTCATTTGAGTACAGAGAGGAATATGATCATGAATAGATTCAACCCAATTCTCGCATCTGATAATCTAAAGCAAAGCTTTATCGATTACATCACAACCTCATTCAATATTGCTGACCCTTATTATGCACGAAAGCTGCGTGAAGAACTAGAATCAGACGGCTTTACTGCCAAAGGTCCTTATCTGGACGTCAGCAGCTCTTTTAAGGCCGGGAAATCACTGACAGCACTGATGAATGAGGGCGTTGCAAGCAAATTATTTGCGCAGCTTGAACCTATTGAGGAAAAAGCGCGCGAAATCAAATTGGAGCGTCCTCTCTACCTACATCAGGAACAGGCTTTGAGAAAAGCAAACGAAGGGAACAACCTCGTTGTTACGACTGGTACTGGCTCTGGCAAGACGGAGTGTTTTCTAATCCCTATCGTTGATGCACTTTTGCGGGAGCAAGAGCAGGGATCGCTTGATGAACATGGTGTGCGTGCAATTATCATTTACCCGATGAACGCACTGGCAAACGACCAAATGAAGCGCATGCGGAATCTGCTGCGAAATTATCCCAAGATTACATTTGGACTTTATAACGGCAATACAGAACACTCTCAAGAAAAGGCGCTGAGCAATTACCGTCAAAACCATGCAAAGGATGGCGCAGGCGTCCAGAATCCGCTTGAAAACGAACTGATATCGCGTGAAACCATGCAGCAAACGCCGCCGCATATTTTGATCACAAATTACTCCATGCTGGAGTATATGCTATTGCGCCCAAAGGACGACAAGGTTTTTTCAAGCGCAAGGCTGCGATATATTGTTCTTGATGAAGCGCACATTTACAAAGGTACAACTGGCATGGAAACATCTATGCTAATGCGTCGGCTCCGCGCGCGGCTAAAAGCGACTGAACACATTCAGTATATTCTGACCAGTGCGACACTTGGCGGAAAAGAGGCAAATCGCAGTATCGTAGAATTTGGGCAGCAATTATGTGGGCTGCCATTCAAAGAGGAAAATATCATTCGTTCCGTTGATGCCAGCCCTGTAATTGAAGAACGAAACACCTATCCGATTGCATTTTTTGGTGATGTTGCAAACGGCACGTTGTCTGTCAATGACGCATTTGCAAAATATGCTATCCCTGACTTTGCCCCAAACTGTAACGATAATGAAAAGCTTTACGCTTTCCTGCTTCATAGCGATCTCTATTACCGATTCCGGGAAGCAACTCGAACGCCACGAACCGTAACCGAAATTTATAACGAATTGCATATCTCCAAGCAGGAACTGATCGATTTTGTCACTGTTTGTACGCGAGCAGAAAAAGGAAATGCAAGCCTAATGAAAGCGCGCTATCACTTCTTTGTCCGTGCTTTGGAGGGTGCATACATCACACTGAGCGAGCCGCGGCAGCTTTATCTCAGGCGTCAAGAACACAGCAAAGACGGGCAGCGGGTTTTTGAAATTGCTGTATGCCAGGATTGCGGTCGAATTGCTATCGTCGGAGTTGATAATGATGGATTCTTTCAACAAGTGGCACGAAAAACCGAGCGCGATCCGAAAAAATGTGATTTTTATTTGTTGTGGGATCCATCAGAGTCCGGCGAAATTAGTTTTGGAGATGAAGATGATATTGCAGATGCAGATCAGGAGGATATTGGAAAAGATGATTTTGCAATATGCCCGAAATGCGGCCGGATTGATACAGCCGCAAATCTGCGTTTCGAACCCATCTGCGACTGCGAAAATGTAAAGTATGTTTCGCTAAAACGCGTTGGCAGAACCAAAGAAAAAAGCATTGCAAAGTGCCCTGCCTGCGGATATGGCTCCTTCCGCAGCTTCTATCTGGGCGCAGATGCGGCCACGGCTGTTTTATGTACAGATTTGTTTGAGCAGCTCCCGGATCGTGAAATAACCGCAGCAGCAAATTTGCCGCAGCCTGAAGCAAAAGCATTAAGCGGACCATTTGCCAAAATTGCATTCAAGCCGAAAGGCCCTGAAACAAAAAAGAAAGAGAAACAGTTCTTGTGTTTTTCTGATAGCCGCAGCGAAGCTGCTTTCTTTGCAAACTATCTTGAAAAATCCTATGAGGAATTCCTGCGCAGACGCGGAATTTGGCAGGTTGCAAAAGACATGCAAGCACATGGCGAATATGCACTTTCCGTTCCGGCGTTTGTTGATCGTCTGGCTCGTGTCTTTGAGAAAGAGCAATCTTTCCTGCTTTGGAGTCCCGATGGAAACCGTGATGCCGACAGTTTGTCTCAAACGAATCGCCATAATGCGTGGATCGCCGTACTCAATGAGTTATTTAATGGCAGACGCGGCACAAGCCTTTCTTCTATGGGACTTATCAATTTTGAATATACACCCAACGACCCGAATGACGATTATAACCTGCCCGCATATTTTGAAGCAACATATGCTCTCCCGCAGGCGGATGCTCGCAGCCTGTTGGAGCTTATCATCCTGGATGCTTGCTATACAGGAGCGCTTAACGCGGGAAAAGAGATGACATTAAATGATGAAGAACGGGAGTACATTTTCTTTACACCAAAAGAAAAGCGCATGGTTCTTTGCAAAAACAGTGAAACAGCAGGACAGGCAAATTTAATCGGTTGGGCTGCACGAGCCCGAGAAAATGGCAAAAGTGCATTTTATCCAAGCACTCGTTTACAAAGGCTTTGTTTTGCGACTGGTATGTCCGAAAACGATGCGAATGAGTTTTTGAAACTCTATTGGGAAAATGTTTTTAGTCAAGAGAAGAACGCTGAATTTGCACTGAACATCTGTGATTTCAGGATCCGCCTGAATGCTGATCCTGCTGTACACACATATCGATGCAAAAAATGCGGACGAGTGACTGTACATAATGTTAAAAATCGCTGCGCTGTTATGCGCTGCAATGGGCAGTTGGCAGAAATTGCAGATCCGCAGGCGTATTTTGCTGACAACCACTATATGAAGCTATACAGCAGCGATAAAATGCAGCCGTTACAGGTGAAAGAGCATACAGCACAGCTCTCCAGAGACCGTCAGACGAAATATCAGGAGGCGTTTGTTGGCGGAAAAATCAATGCACTAAGTTGCTCTACTACATTTGAAATGGGCGTTGACGTTGGTGGCTTGGAGACTGTCTGTATGCGCGATATACCGCCTAGTCCTTCCAACTACGTCCAGAGAGCTGGCCGCGCGGGCCGATCTTCACACTCGGCAGCGTTTGTTATGACATACGCGAAGCTATCCTCCCACGATTTTACATATTATGAAAAGCCGCAAAGTATTATTTCTGGCAAGATTTCTGCGCCTGTCTTTTCGCTGCAAAATAAGAAAGTCATTTACCGACACATTTTTGCTGTCGCGTTGAGCGAGTTTTTTGCAAAGTACCCTGAAGTGTATAACGGAGATAACGCAACCATATTTCTCAATGGTGATGGCTACGATAAACTTAAGGACTTTTTATCGGCACCAACGGATCGACTGGTCGAACTTTTGAAAAAGTCTGTTCCAGTTGATATGCATCAGGCAATGGGGCTTTTAGATAAGTCCTGGGTTGATGAGCTTGTTGGTGAAACTGGAGTCCTATCATCCGCAGTAGAACGCTACAAGAAGGAACTCGGCGAATTAGAAAAAGCGTGGAAACAATCACAAAAAGCAACGCCGGAGCTATCAAGCAGTCTTTATCGCGAATTAAAGCAGCTTCGCTGCGCAGATGGTGATGGTTATAATAGAAGCCTGATCGATTTCCTAGCCAGAAACAACATTCTCCCAAAGTACGGTTTTCCGGTAGACACCGTTGAATTGCAGCTTGCAGGGAAACGAAACGGAAACAGCAATGAGGATTTAACTCTTGCACGAGATCTGCAAATGGCGATTGCAGAGTATGCCCCCGGCTCTGAGGTAATTGCAGACGGGAAATTATATAAAAGCCGATACATCCGAATGGAATCTGATCGGAAGCGGACTGCAGCCTATGGATACTACGCAAAATGTCGAAATTGCGAAGAATATAACTTTACGCATAACCCACAAGTCCGCGTAGTTGGTCAAGAGTGTATATCCTGCCACAAAAAAATACCTAGTAAATCATGGATTCGGACAATTGAACCACGGCTTGGTTTCATTACGGATAAGGCTGATGCAAAAAATGCGCCGTTGACGCGTCCAGAGCGTGATTACAAAACAGAGGATCATTATATCGGCGATCAGGATCATGACATTATCAAAAAGAAAGTTTTCTCTTTCCGTGATGCAAAAGTAGAATTGCAATCTACTGCAAATGACTCTCTTGTTGTAATCGGTTCTTCGCAGCATAGAGTATGCCCTTTCTGTGGCTGGACAAGCGATGCAAACGGCGTATTAAAGCCAAAGCACAACACGTCAAGAGGTTACCCCTGCAAATATGAGGGATCTGGAGAGGCGTTATATCTTTCCCATGTATTTAAAACTGATGTCGTAAAGCTGACTTTCTTTACCCCAGAGGCTACTGACTATAAGACCATGCTTTCCGTCATGTATGCTCTATTGGAAGGACTATCCCGGGAGCTTGGAATTGAACGTACGGATTTGAAGGGGTGTCTGCACCAGCAAAGCTGGGATGGAAGCAGTAAGCTGCTATATTCCATTATTCTCTACGACGCAGTTGCAGGCGGTGCTGGTCATGTAAGGAGACTGGTTACGGATGACGGCGCGGTTTTCTCTCATGTTCTGAAAGCGGCGCATTCTGTTGTTGCCAATTGTACTTGCGATCCGTCATGCTACCATTGTCTCAGGAACTATTATAATCAGGCTGTCCATGATATTTTAGATCGTCATTCCGCAGCAACATTCCTTGCGCACTGGCTTTGCGAATATGTGCCAGTTGAAATGCAGGAGGCAGAGAAAATAAATCTGCTTGAAGATTTTTCTGATACAGGTTCCAGCTCGTTCCTCCAGGGCGATGCCTACACCAGTGAGTATTCCTCGTGGGCAGAAATATTTTCCGTGAATGGTTTTGATGTCGGCATTGGTCAAAGCTGGGATACTGCTAAAGTCCTTTTCGATGCTTTGATTTTGCCGGACATTCATATAAACGGAACTGTTCTTTCACCGTCTTTTGCATGGGAAACGCAAAAAATTCTAGTTTTTGATGTGCTAGACGCAGATATTCAAAGTACGTTGCGTAACAGTGGCTGGCTTGCGCTGGACATACACGCTGACCCAAATCAGTTGCACGGAGAACTGCAAGAAAGGAGTTAATAGTGTATGGCAATTATGATTCCTGGAATGGAGACCAAGGAGGACTTCAACGCCAGCGGAGGGGAGCTGCTTCTCTATGAGCTTCTCGCCCAACTTCCAGATGAGTATTATGTTTTCCATTCTACGCGCTGGAACGAAAAGCTGCAAAAATCAGAATATGCAGGTGCACATAGGTACATACAATGGGGCGAAGCAGATTTCACAATATTCCATCCCGCATATGGATTTATTGTCTTTGAAGTGAAAGATGGACAGATTGCGTTTGACCGTCAGCGTGGTTGGATCCAAATCAATCGCTACTCTAGCCATGAGAAGATCATTGATCCTATGGAACAAGCCGAGCGCAGCAAGTATTATTTTTTGGAGCAGATCAAACGGAGATTTGGAGGTTATTCTCCCTACTCATTCTGCTCTGCCGTTTGGTTTACATCGGGCGACAAAACCTGTGTTGATGGCACAATGCCCTTAAATTACAAAGATGAAACCGTCCTTTGGAGTAACGATCTACAGTCGCCTGCAATTGCAGAAATGGCGATTCGAAAAATCTACCGCTATTATGATGTAAAGCAGGTTGCCCCCTCAGCAGATGTCACCACAAAAGTCCTTGATACATTAGCACCGGAATTTGGCGTTTTTGAGAGCATCCGAAGCCGGATGCTCTCAGCAAAGGCTATGTTCCGAAAAATGACCGCAGAACAAATGTATCTGCTGGACTATCTTGAAGAGCAGGAAGAAGCCGCGATTCATGGAGTTGCCGGTACTGGTAAAACTGTGTTGGCAGTACAAAAAGCCAAATCGCTTTCTGAAACTGGCACTGTCCTTTTCCTTTGCTTTAATCGTTTCCTAAAGGATCATCTACAGGACGCATATTCTGGGGAATCTGGCATCTCTTTTTATACTCTCGACGGTCTTTTAGCGAGGTATACAAGTCACTTTAGCCAGGATCCGACTGAACGTTCAGAAATGATTACGGAATTTCTGATGGATTGGGACAAGTATGAAATTCCGTTCCACCATATTGTCATTGACGAGGGTCAGGATTTTCAAGATGAGCATTTGCAGCTACTTCATACCATTGCCAAAGGAAAGGGCGGATGTTTTTATGTGTTCTATGATAAAAATCAATTCATTCAAGGCCTAACCTACGCACAATGGCTTGACCAAATGGAGTGTCGGCTGGTGCTGTCACGAAACTGCAGGAATACGAAAGAAATAGCCGTTACTTCAACCCGCCCCATCGGTCTTGAGGAAAGTCGAATCAAGATGCGCCGTGAATTTAACAATTCCAGCGCTTGGAAACCAAACTTGTTTTTTGTTGATGATGAACCTTCATTGCAAGATCATCTAGCAAAACTGATTAAAAAATATACTTCTGCCGGCATCGCCGCAAAAGACATTGTTGTTTTATCTATGAAGCCAGAGGGAAAATCTATCATTCAACAATCTGATCTCCGTATTGCCGGAAAGTATACGTTGTCCCGCGAACCAAAGGAGAACTCCATTTTCTTTACAACCGTCCGGAAATTTAAGGGTTTGGAGGCAGAAGTGATTATCTGTATCGACATAGATCAAGATACATTCTCCTCTCCCAAGGAACGTAATGTATTTTATGTTGGTACATCGAGAGCAATGGCTTACTTGGATTTACTTACGCTTAGCCGTCCGGAAGAACTTGCTGCTGCGATCACCGGAAATCAGGAGATTTACAGCAAGCGTCCTCAAGCAATCAAGGCTGTCCGGGACAATCTTAAGGTAAAAATTGCTTCTGCGTTTGATTTAGCCGAAAAACAAGTCACTTAATGAAGATACAGCAAAACCTAAATGGAGGTTGCAGCTCATGCTCTACGGCTCGCAGAAGCGATTTGACAAGAACGGCGACGGCAAGCTGAAAGGTGCCGAGTGGCAGCGGTGGTACCAGTATGCTTACGGCAATGAGATTGAAGCGAAAGAAAAGCGCAGACGTGCCAATGCTGCTGCCGAGCAGAAGCGTGCACAAATTGCAGCGGACTTTGCAGATCATGTCTCTGACCTCATTAACTGGATGTATCGCGACCTTGCGCATCTGGAGGGGGAGCGTGAGGATCAGGCCATCCGCACGATGCACCTTGCTCTGTATGTGATCTCCGCCGCGCTCAAGACGCAGACGATTGACGAGAGTATGCGCTATCTTCTGCGTGCATTCTGGAATGAGTTTCAGCCCACATTTGATGAGAACGTTTATCAGGCCCTGTGTGCAAAACAGGTGATGTTTGCGGAAATCGGTGAGATTTCCGAGAAGCGTCTCGGTTCGTTCTGGAGAAATCTACTCGACAATCTGCCGCCGGAACGCCGCGTCGGGAAAGATGATGATTTGCAGGAGCTTCTGGACGATACGAACCGTCTTTATAACTATTTCCGCGATGACAGCGCACCGGAAATTGATTTTGCCAAGGAGATTGAGCCATATTGGGCAGCGATCCGCCTGCAGGAAGAACCAGAGGAAGATGACGAAGATGAGGAACTGGAGGAAGAATCCGAACCTTGGACGGATTATTATGAGAAATCTGCACCTGCGGAGAAATCTACAAACGGCGGATATTATCAGTTCTGCAAGGTGCAGTTCAAGGACGGCGGAAGTCCATACGCCTATCTGACAGGCGGCTTGCCGCTTGCAGTCGGTGATTTTGTGGTCGTTCCGGTTGGAAACCGGAATGCGGAGAAAACTGGTCGCGTGACGGATGTTTTTGTTTGCAGCGCACAGGATGCACCGTATCCGCCGGAGAAAGCGAAATTTGTGCTTCGGAAATCTGAGCAAACGGCATTTCCGGAGAAGAAAACCACGCCCGTCGAGCCAGCAAAGAACGAAAAAGCTGCGGCTCCGATGCCGCCCGTACCAGTAGAACCGCCTGCGGTGCAGCCGATGCCGGAGAAGCCAGCTTCGTTTGAAGTCGAACCAGTTCCGGAAGACCCGACGTTTACGCTTCCACCGCTGCCGGAGCAGGACGGACCGAAGAAGGCGAAGCGCCGAATTCCTTGGGGCTGGTTAGCAGCGGGAGTTGCTGCCGTCGCATTTTTCGTATTTGCCCTGCCGCCGCTCAAGAGAACTGCCGAGGCGAACCGTCAGATGGTCATTGCACAGCAGGCTGCAGAGCAGGAGAAACGCGAGCAGGAAGAACAGCGGGCAGAGCAGGCACGTCTGGAGGAAGAAGCCGCCGCGCAGCGTCGGTGCGAAGAAAAACAGGCCAAGATCGAAGCACTTCAAAATGCCGATCTGCCCTATCCGGGAATGCCATACGATGAGATTTCCTCTACAAAACTCGGCAGAGCCAGCAAAGTGACGCATGAAATGCGTTCCGGACAGGTTTGCTATACGTTTGTATGGCAGATCCGCGATGGTGACTATCTCTATCCGGTATTTGTGGTAACTGCCGAAAACAAGGAGGTTCTGACCGCAGAGCAGCGAAATCTGGGATACTGGAACGATATGGCGTTGAAAGGGGCAATTTATCATCAGCCGGAGTACAAACCAAGCACCCCATCTCAAAACCAAACCGGCGGCACGAACCACGGCTCGAACGGTCTGCGCGACGAATACGATAACCCGGAAGATCTCTACGAGGATAATCCGGACTGGTTTGAAGATGAGGATGAGGCATGGGACGAATGGGAGAATGACTAAAAATATCAAATTATAACCAATCAGACAATCTAATTTGTTTTTCACCGAAGCAACGTATTGGTGAAGCAATTCAAAGAGATACTGCCGCGATATACTGATAATGCTATAGAAATGGAGTAAATAATACAATGGCACAAGGGGCATTTGGAGTCGCATGTGCAAATTAAGATTGTGGCGGGCTCGACGGAGGGGGAACGTTATGAATAAGTACATCAAAGCATTAGTAAAAGTCACTTCTCAATATGAATATGCACAGAATTTTCGCGATGGCAAGCTTTGGATGAATGAATTGCGCTTTTTTACGAAATGCGAACAAAAAGAATTAGGAGATGCTAAAGAAGCGCGTGGAACAACGTTTTCTTTCCTTAATCATACATATCATCTTATCAATAATCAGGATCTATGCCGCCCGATTTTTTGCCTTTATGGCGTGTATGATACCAAGCATGGCAATACCAGCTTCATTTCTATACCTGAAAAAATGAAGGCATTCGGGACGTATGCAGTTGTTGTTACGGACGTTGAAGAATTCTTAAATCGTCTTCGACGTGTACCGCTCATTTTTAGCCCCATCGATTATCAAGAACTTGATTTACACGATCCGAATTCCAAAACACCGTTCAGACCATATTTCCATAAAGGAAAGTACTTTAAGTACCAATCGGAATTTCGAATTCTGGATGATCGAATTTATCTTACTAAAAATAGTCCACAGAAGTATGAATCATTAGCGACCATTGATGATGATCACAATGTAATCGAAATCGTTAATGGCTTGCGAGACATTACCAGTGAAATTCTTCCCATCGAGGAAATGCTGAATCCGAATCGATGCAAAGTTCAGCTTTCTGTAAATTGGGAAAATCTCCGTTTTCAAGACTATGTTCTTTATAACAATCCGCGCTTAGCCGAATTACAAGGTATGAAGAAATGAAGCAGCCTCTCGTTCTGAAGGAGTTATGGCAGCACTGCGCAATTCGGCAATCCGATTCGGCGAGAGATTTTTCGTCAAGTCAAGATTTGAAAAGTGCCGGAATACTGCATGTATTTCAAACTTTTCAAACCGCAGAATAGCTGGAAAAGATCTGTCGAAGCGCGAAGGCGCAATTGCGCAGTGCTGGCTTATATATCCCCCACTTAAAGCGCTGTGTAAAATTGAAGCAGAAAAATCAAACGCAAACGCTGTGGATGAAAACAGTAGATACCCATTTTTTACCTGCGCCGAGCAAACGCTCCATACTCAGTCTCTCAGACAGCCGATCGGAATTATTTTTACGCCATCCGGCCGCGTGTATGCAAGTTCGCCGCCGGTAATGACCATCAACAAATCCGGTTCCCGAAGATTTGTTTTGCCGGAAGCATTTGCAGTACGCACAAGCTGCTTGATTTGAAGAAGATGCTGTGCGCCTTCTTCAATTTCACGGCTGCCGAGCTTGAACTCGACCAGCGCATACCGGCCATCAGACAGGTGGAGCACACAGTCCGCTTCCAGATCGGAACGGTCGTGATAGTAAGAAACCTTACCGCCAAGGGCGGACGAATAAACCTTCAAATCCCGAATGCAGAGACACTCAAAAATGAAACCGAACGTTTTCAGGTCCTGCTCCAGATACTCCGGCGTAAGACCCATTGCGGCAACCGCAATGGACGGGTCGGTAAACTCACGCTTTTTTCCGGAGCGGATCGTCGTTGCCGAGCGAATTGCTGGGCACCATGCTTCAGCATCCTCAATAACAAACAGCTTTTTCAGTGCGTTCAAATAGGAATTCAGCGTGGGCATGGTCATGCTGTCCGCGTTTGCAGTGACATCTTTCAGAATATTGGATTTCTTCGCAAGTGTTGAAATGTTTCTGGCATACGAACGCAGAATCAAGCCCGTCCATGTCGGATTGCGCTGGACGCCATCGACGGTAGAAATATCAGACTCGCAGATATTGCTGATATAATCGCGTGCAGTCAGAAGCTGCGCTTCCGGATTCTTTCGCCGCAGGGTGGCCGGCCATCCGCCTCGGCAGGCGGCAAAAATAAGTTGCTCAATCGAAAGCTGGCTGGAAACGCCGTCAATATCGAGCAAAGCATCCTGAAACAAGGCGCGTAATGAGATCTGCCCATTGGATTCCCCGGATTCATACAAGCTCATGGGATACATTTTCATTCTGGCGATCCGACCGGTTCCGGTGTGCATGATGTTCTTATCGTCGACAGAGGTTGAACCGGTCAAGATAAACAAACCGTCTTCCTGACGCTGGTCAACAGCCGTTCGGACGGCATCCCAGAGCACCGGCGCAATTTGCCATTCGTCGATCAGCCGGGGATTTTCACCTTTCAGCAAAAGCGATGGTTTGACCGCAGCCGTAGCCAGATAACCGTCCTTTTTATCAGGGTCCTGCATCTTTAGAATACTCTTTGCTTTTTGTTCACCGGTCGTGGTTTTTCCGCACCACTTCGGGCCGACAATCAGCGTTGCGCCGCTGGCCTGCAAACGAAGTGCCAGCTCGCGGTCAACAATACGGGGTAAATATTCTGTCATACGACCACTTCCTCACAAACTGTTTTTCAAAGTATAGAATACCGCGAAGGCATTGCCAATATGAATTTTGTATTTTTGACTATTTTTATTTTGCGTTTTGACACAATGTGTTTTGCATTTTTGAAGTTACGAAACGAGGGCTGCTGTGCTGCGCGTGGGGCGATTTCTTCTCTTTCATGACTTGACTATCGGCAAAGTCCAAGCTACAATCCATGTCGGCTCCGTTTGGAACCCCCCGAATTTGTCCAACTCCCCTGACCCAGATTGTGACCCAAGTGTGCGCGAAAGCGTGTGGACGCAGTGGACAAATTGCTGTGAAATTCCGTATTTTTTGTTGACGGAACGGACGTATTGTACTCAAAATCG
>ERZ773178.2089-NODE-2089-length-19417-cov-4.573081_pt1 | contig 19417 bp, 20 predicted proteins | sample MGYA00580533_ERZ773178 | MGnify/ENA primary metagenome ERZ773178 (study PRJEB29015, sample SAMEA2737859) | human gut metagenome | biome: human gut; feature: human-associated habitat; material: faeces | place: China | collected 2012 ...
AAAAAAATGTCCGACGAAGAACTGCAAAACACACTCCGCTGCGAAATGCTATCTGTAGGTGCGCTTGATAACACACAAATTGAGATGATCCTTGCGGAAATGGAACGGCGCGGTATCAATGAACCGATCCGTTCCCCCGAAGAAGCATGGGCAGAATTTAAGGAAGCATATTCCGGGAAAGAATCCTGCTACGACGATTGCGCTCCAGCCGTTTCTCCACACATTGAAAAACTTCCGTCCGCTCCGACGCGCCGTCGGCATCACCTGAAGCGAAAAACGCTCGTACTGGCAGCCGTAATTTCTGTCATGCTGGCTTCTTTACTCACCGTTCAAGCCGCCGGCGTCGATGTTTTCGGTGCAATAGCCAGATGGACAACGGAATTGTTCAGCTTTGGAAAAACAGAGGAGACTCGTGGGCTAGTCGTCGATGGAAAATGGCCGGAGATCGATTTGAAACAGAATCAACAATTTACGTCGCTTCAGGAGGCTCTTGATTATTACGGCGTAACAGAAGTCGTAGCTCCGCGCTGGCTTCCCAGCGGTTTTACGCAAGAGGAAGTAACCGTCGATCCAAACGGCGTGTGGCTTGCGTTTTCTGTGGCATACGCGAATGAAGATGGCGAATTTCTTGTCGTGTATTACAGCAGCTACGAATCCTTACCATTTAATTATTATGAAAAACAGGCCAATCGCCCGGAAGTTTTTGAAGTACGGAACACCGAATATGATTTAGTCGATAATATTGACAACTGTACTGCCGCGTGGGTAACCGCCCACTTTGAGTGTTATATTAGTGCGCCAACGGATATCGCATCATTAAAAGAAGTAATCTTATCAATGCAATAACTATAATAAGAGGTGTACTTTATGAAGATAAAAAGATTTATCCGTTTCTTTGCAGTTATCGTCATCCTTTCGATTCTACTTTCAATGACGTCTTTTGCAGCACAAATGAGAGCCAGCAAGTACCTTTCTGTGTATGGTGCGACGATAACCAAAACGTCGGACGGCAATTATAGCATCTACTTCAACGTGACAGCTCCCTCAAGAATGGAGCACCTTGGCGTTAGTAGAATAAGCGTACAAAGATATACCGGCTCCTATTGGAGAACGGAGTATAACTATACATATCCGGAAACAGCCGAACTGCAAGGTGAGAATGTTGGCCGGTATTCAGCAACAATTGTTTATGAACCGCAATACTCCAATAGTAATTACCGTGCCGTTTTGACCTTCTATGCAGCTAATGCCAGTGGCTCAGATACCGGCACTTATACGGCAGATTAAAACGTCTATATCTCAAACAGCCGCCCTATCAGGCATGAAACCTGATGGGGCGGCTATTTCAATCGGAAGCATCTATTGGTATGCTGCTTTCCTCTATAATGTGTCACTTTTCTCCAAATTCATCAAATATATTTCATAGGTGATGGGGACAATGAAAAAGTACTTATGATAAGATTGCCAAGGACGGATTATCGGTTTGCTGCTTTATTGCAGTTTTTCTGCACTGCCGCTGCTGATAATTTGCCGAACCGTTGTACTTGTTTTTTCGCAAAGGTTTATGCTATTCTTATACTGGAAAAAACAGATGCTCTGAACGAAGCGGTTCAGGGTCATCTGTTTTTGCTTTTTCCGTCCCTGCATCCATTGAAATCTACGGAATTTGAAGGAGTGCTGCTTATGGAGAAAGATATGAACCAATATGTTCTGTCGCTTTTGGAAAATTATCCGCAGATGATTCGGAAGATCGAACTTATGCGCTATGAGCTTCGTTTCGCCAAGGCAGTTACTCCACAGGAAATGATAGAGGTCATGACATACGCAAAGAAAGGAACGCAAGTCGCTGCGGAAATGCCCCGCGACGTACCCGGAATAGCACTGAGTTACAGGGACGTCACAGAACGGCTGAATCAGGAAATGATCAGTGAGGCTTTAGAGACGTATATGAGCCTGCTTCGGGAGCAGGATCGATTATTGCATTATGTAAACTTACTAAGCGCGCGTGAACGCGAGATCATAACTGCATATTACTTCGACCAACGCAGTTGGAGCGAAATATCAAAGAGCCTTGGCATCTCGCCGCGAACGGCATATGCGATTCGCAGTCAGGCAATTGACGAGCTTGTAACTATGTATTCCTACGCAAATCAGATTTTTGCGGTTGAATAGCCAGGTTATTTATTATTCTGAAAAGCCGGAGGTAATCACTATGAGTAAAAACAGAGCAGAAGACTATCGTACATCAACGGGAACGCTTCCCATAACTCTCTGCGTGGAAGATTTAATGCCCATCCTCAATGTTGGCCGAAATACGGCTTACCGGTTAGTTCGCTCCGGTGAAATCAGGAGCATCAAGGTGGGACGGCAGATCAGGATTCCGCGGCAGGTTCTGTTGGACTATCTGGAACAGAAATAAATACCTTTGCCCGTAAAACTCGGTCTGTCCGCAGCATTGCGTTCATCTCCTGCCCATGTTATACTGGCAGTACGAACGGATATCGTACTCTCAGGTTTATAGACACGGGAAGGAGGCAGTTGCTCCAATTCATTCAAAGGAGTGGGAGTATGGTACCAAGGAAAAAAGGTCAAAAATATGAAATCAGCTATCGCTGCCCGAAATATGAAAAGCTGTTCTCGGAACGGTTTGATTCCTACGAAGCGGCGAAGCTGCGCATTGCACAAATTGAATATGAAAGAAGTCTCGGCGTATTCGAGCCGCCGCAGCAGACGATTCTCGCACCGAAAAAGGATCACTATGTGACGGTAGGAGAATTGTTGGATGAATATGTGCAGCTCTATGGGCTGAAGCACTGGGGAGATTCGTACCTATCCAGCAGCCAGCATTTCATCGCTCATTATATCAAGCCAGCAATCGGAGACGTTTTGGTCAAAGACGTGACGACACACGGCCTGGATGTTTTTTACGACAAGTTGCTTGACCAGCCGGCTGTCGTACTCAAGGGACATCGAAAAAAGGATAAGAAAATCTCGCCGACTGTTATCGTCAAAATCCACGCACTGATGAGCGGCGCTTTCAAAAAGGCCATTGGCTGGAAGTACATTGACATCAATCCGGCAGAAAACGTAACGCTCCCGCAACGTGTGAAAAAAGAGCGTGATTCATGGTCTGCCAGTGAGGTCAAATACGCGCTGGCGATTTGTGAGAATCCTGTTTTGAAATTGGCGATGCTTCTGGCACTCGGCTGCTCCATGCGGATGGGGGAAATTCTCGGTCTGACATGGGACTGTGTAAACTTGTCAGAGGAAGCCCTTGCTTCTGGAAACGCCTCGCTGTTTATTAACAAGGAACTCAAGCGCTGCGAGAAAAGCAGCGTAGAGGCACTGGAAAAGCGAGGTCGAAGCAAAGTCTTTTTTACGTTCCCGGAGTGGAAGCGGACAAACTGCAAGACAATGCTCACATTAAAAACGCCGAAAACAGACAGCAGCGTCCGCACGGTCTTTCTTCCGAAAACCGTTGCACTGGCACTGATCGAGACGAAGAAGCAGCAGGACGAAGAGAAGATGCTGCTTGGCTCTGACTACAAGGATTTTAATTTAGTCCTTGCGCAGCCGGGCGGCCGCCCGTATGAGCCGCGGCAGATCGACTGTATGCTGGCGGCGTTCATTCAGGAAAACGAGCTGCGGAGCGTTGTGTTTCACAGTCTGCGGCATAGCAGTACTTCCATCAAGCTCCAGATCAGCCGCGGCAACATCAAGGCGGTTCAGGGCGATACTGGTCACGCACAGGCCCGCATGGTGACGGAAGTGTATGCGCATACGAACAACGAAGAGCGGCTGCTTCTGGCGCAAAAGGTAGATGAAAATTTCTTTCAGACGCCGACGCCGGGGGCATTTGCGCCAACAGGAGAGATGCAAAAAGTCCTCCAAATTCTCGCCGAAAAGCCGGAGCTGGTCAAGCTGCTTGCCGCCATGTAGCCGCTGCGCAGGCAGTTTTGTTGGAAGATTTGTTGGAAAACGTCAGAAATAAGTTGCTTACAAAAAATAGAAAAAATCCTCGAAACCATTGCGGTTTCAAGGATTTTTCTGGAGCTGCTGGGCAGATTCGAACTGCCGACCTCGTCATTACCAATGACGCGCTCTACCGACTGAGCTACAGTAGCATGGCTGTTTCAAACAGCTTCATCATTATAGCATAAAGAAGCGGTTTGTCAAGAGGGAAATCGAAAAATGTTTGGAAAAATTCCGGACGCGGCGGGAAAAAAGTGCTTGCTTTTCGCATGCGTATATGATAAAATACCCAAGTCTGTGAAAAGGACGGTCCTCTGCCACGGCCGGCACTGCGGTGCAGCGGCATTTCCCTTGCGGCATGAACGTCTTAATTTGAAGGAGGACAATACTATGGATCTGATGAAGGCTCTGACCAGCCAGTACATGAAGAAGGAACTGCCCGAAATGAACGTCGGCGATACGGTTCGTGTTCATGTCAAGATTAAGGAAGGTTCCCGCGAGAGAATTCAGGTTTTCGAGGGCACCATCATTGCCAAGAAGCATGGCGGCATTGAGGAATCCATCACCGTGCGCCGTATCTCCTACGGTGTCGGCTGCGAGAAGGTTTTCCCGGTTCACGCGCCCAACGTTGTGGACGTCGAGACTGTCCGTCACGGCAAGGTTCGCAGAGCGAAGCTGTACTATCTGCGTGACCGTCTGGGCAAGGCCGCCAAGGTCAAGGAAAAGGTCTGATAGCGATCGAAAAAAGAAGGGCTCGGGTGAGCCCTTCTTTTTTCGTTTGGCGGAAAGCGGGGCTTTCCGCCAAAAAGATTGCACCTCGACTGCGCGCTCGTCAAAGCAAACTCCATATCCTTCACTCCGCCGCAAGCGGCAGAGTTCATACATTCCGTTGCTTCTCCTCTCCAAGTCAAAACCATAGGTTTTGACTTGGTATAAGGGGCAAAAATTCCACACTTGCAAACCGTAAAGTATTTTTCCGGTCGGCGGAGCCGCCGGATAAAATGGATTTCAAATTTATTTCGCCATCTGCGGATGGCGAAACTCTGCGAGGCTTTTTACTCTGATTTTCGGGAATGGCACTTTCTTTCTGGGCGGAAATTGTGTATAATGTCTTAGAATACGCATGTGAGGTGCAGAGTATGGATTTTGAAGAAAACAGACCGGCGCAGGATGTGCCGTTGGAAGAGAATATAGAACAGACACAGGACGAGGGAACCGCGCAGGAAACACAGCAGAATGAGGCGGCGCGGCGGGAAAAGCAGTATGAGACGTTTACGATGCTGCATGACCTCGTGTACATTCTGGCGGGCATCACGCTGGTGTTCGTGTTCTTCTTCCGGCTGGTTGGCGTGGACGGAAGCTCGATGTACCCGACGCTCGTTGACCACGACTATCTGGTCCTGGAGAGCAATTTCCTCTACCGGAGCGTCCACGCGGGAGACATTGTTGTCATCGACCCGCCGGAGGAGGCAGGCTTCAGCGGCCCGATCGTCAAGCGTGTGATTGCAACCGGGGGCCAGACAGTGGACATTGACTTCGACGCGGGCGTTGTGTACGTCGACGGCGAAGCGCTCGAGGAGAGCTATGTCTTTGAGCCGACCTACCGGAGCTTCCGAGAGGTAGGCGATGGGCTTGACTACCCCGTAACCGTCCCGGAGGGAAGCGTCTTCGTGCTGGGCGACAACCGAAACCACTCGGCGGACAGCCGGTACGCGGGGCTCGGCTGTGTGGACGAATCGCGGATTTTAGGCCGCGTGCTGCTGCGGATTATCCCGGGCAGACAGACCAATGAACAAGGAGATATCGTCGGCGGCCGGAACTTCCGGCGTATCGGCGCGGTAGCATAAATGGAAGAACAGAAAAACAGCATGAACATCCAGTGGTATCCCGGTCATATGACCAAGACCCGCCGGATGATGGAGGAGGATCTGAAGCTGGTCGACGCGGTGTGCGAGATTTTAGACGCGCGCATCCCGATCTCCAGCCGGAACCCCGATATCGACGCGATCTGCGGCAAAAAGCCCCGGATGGTGATTTTGAACCGCATCGATATGGCGGATGCTGACTTAGTCAGCCGGTGGAGCAATTACTTTAAAGGCAAGGGCATGGCCGTCATCCGCACGGACTGCAAGTCGCGAAAGGGCATCAACACCTTTGCTCCCGCCGTGCGGCAGCTGCTGGCAGAAAAACTCCAGCGATACGCGGAGAAGGGGCAGGTCGGGCGGCCGCTCAAGCTCATGGTCGTGGGCATCCCGAACGTCGGAAAATCGACGTTTATCAATCAGATCGCAGGTCGGAAGGGCGCGAAGGCGGAGAACCGCCCCGGCGTGACGCGCGGCAAGCAATGGGTGAATGTGGACGGAGGCTTACTGCTTTTGGACACCCCCGGCATCCTCTGGCCGAAATTTGACGACCCCGAGGTCGGCATGCGCCTTGCCTACACGGGCGCGGTGAAGGACGACATCTTAGACACCGAGACGCTGGGCTGCCATCTGATGGAGCTTCTGGCGCGGGAATATCCCGGGGCGCTCACAGAGCGCTACAAGATTGAAATCCCGACGAAGATCGACGGCTGGGAGCTTTTGCAGGCGGCAGGCAGAAAGCGCGGCTTTCTTGTCTCCGGCGGCGAGGTCGACACGGAGCGGATGGCGAAGGTGCTGCTGGACGAGTACCGCAGCTGCAAGCTTGGAACATTCACGCTGGAACGGCCGGAGGAGCTGGCATGAGAGAAGAACCGAAGGATTTATGGCTCTATGAGCGAGAAGCGTTCGCGGAAGGGTACCAAGCGGTCTGCGGCGTAGACGAAGCGGGACGTGGCCCTCTGGCGGGGCCGGTGTGCGCGGCGGCAGTGATTTTGCCGGCGGGACTCGTCATTGACGGACTCAACGACTCCAAGAAGCTGACCGACAAAAAGCGGCGCGAACTCTATGACGTGATCACGCAAAACGCCGTGAGCTACGGAATTGCGATGGCGTCGGAGCGGGAGATTGACGAGATCAATATCCTGCAGGCGACGTTTCTTGCCATGCAGAGGGCGATCGACAAGCTGGATGTCCGGCCCGATCTGGCGCTCATCGACGGAAACCGCGCGAAGGATTTTGGCCTCCCGGTGCGGACAATCGTGAAGGGCGACAGCTTGTCTGCCTCCATCGCAGCAGCCTCGATTCTGGCGAAGGTCACGCGGGACCGGCTCATGGAGGAGCTGGACGAAGCGTATCCCCAATACGACTTTACCGTCCACAAGGGCTACGGCACGAAGCGGCACTATGAAGCGCTGCGCGAATACGGCCCATGCCCGATACATCGGAGAACCTTTCTCAAAAAGCTCTATGGCGAATAAAACAGAGCTTGGCACGTGGGGCGAGGCGATCGCGGCGGAGGCGTTACGATCCCGGGGCTTCACAGTTGTCGAGCGGAACTACAGGTCGCGCTACGGCGAGATCGATATCATCGCAGAAAACCGGGAGTATCTGGTCTTTGCCGAGGTCAAGCTCCGCAAGAGCGCGTATTTCGGCGCGGCGCGCGAGTTTGTGGACGCAAGAAAGCAGGAAAAGTTGCGCGCGACGGCTTCTATGTGGCTCGAGGAGCATGAGACGAGCCTACAGCCGCGGTTTGATGTGATCGAAATTTATGCGCCGGACGGGATGCAGACGAAGCGCCCGCAGATCCGGCAGATAGAGGATGCGTTTATATGAAATATACAGTAGTAGACGGCCACTGCGACACGCCGATGGAGCTTTGGCTGCGGCAGGAGAACCTGCGGAGCAATACCTGTCAGGTATCGCTCGAACGGGCCAAAAAGCTTTCGGGTTACGTGCAGTTTTATGCATTCTGTACGGTGTGGCTCGAACAGGACGGGAGCTTTGAAGCGCACTACGCGGCCGCTTTGGAGCATTTTAACCGCCAGCTGGACGAGAACAAAGACCAGATCGTCCGCTGCAAAAACGAAGCGGATGCGCGCGCGGCCATCGGGAGCGGAAAATGCGGTGCGTTCTTGTCGATCGAGGGCGCGGAGGCCATTTCCTGCGACCCCGGAAAATTAGAGCTTGCCTGCGCGCAGGGCGTGCGCATGATCGCACCGGCGTGGAACGCGCAGAATGCGCTGACCGGAAGCTGCATGACAGGCGGAGGTCTGACGGCACAGGGCAAAGAATTCGTGCGCCGGGCGCAGAAGCTTGGCATGATCCTAGATGTCAGCCATATCTCGGAGAAAGCGTTCTGGGATCTTTGCGACATCACAGAAAAGCCGTTTGTGGCGAGCCATTCCAATTCGCGCGCCATCTGCAAGCATGTTCGCAATCTCACCGACGAGCAGTTTAAAGCGTTGTGCGAGGCGGGCGGTACGGCGGGGCTGAATCTCTACGGCGCATTTTTACGCGATGAGGGCAGGCCGACACTGGAAGACGTCTGGCGTCATATCGGGCATTTTTTGGAGCTCGGGGGAGACGGACATATCGCGCTCGGCGGCGATCTGGACGGATGCAGCGTGCTGCCGGAGGGCTTTGCCGGTGTGGACAGCTATGCAATGCTTGCGCAGTGGCTGGAAGACAGGAAGCTGCCAAGCAGTACAATAGAAAATATATTCAGTGAGTCTTTATTAAAGGTTGTGAAACAATGCACTATGTAAGCACCAGAAATCCAGAAATACGCCTTTCCGCGGCGCAGGCGATCGTTCAGGGGCTCAGCCGCGATGGCGGCCTGTTCTTGCCGGAGGAAATTCCGCAGATCCCGTTAGAAGAAATCAAGGCGCTCTCGAAGCTGCCGTACCCTGAGCGCGCGGCGAAGATCATGAAGCGGTATCTCGAAGAATTTACCGAGGAAGAGCTGCTTGGCTTTGCTGAAAAGGCGTATGGCGCAAAGAAATTCGACGACCCGAAGGCCGCGCCCGTGAAGGATCTGGGAGACGGCCGGTATATCATGGAGCTCTGGCACGGCCCGACGTGCGCGTTCAAGGACATGGCGCTTCAGATGCTTCCGTATCTGCTCACGGCGAGCCTCAAAAAGACCGGAGAGGACAAGACGGTCTGCATTCTGGTCGCGACATCCGGCGATACCGGCAAGGCCGCGCTCGAGGGCTTCCGCGATGTGGACCGCACGAAAATCCTTGTGTTCTATCCCGACGGCGGCGTTTCCGAAATGCAGAAGCTGCAGATGGTCACGCAGGAGGGTAAAAACGTCGGCGTGTGCGCCGTGCGCGGCAACTTTGACGACGCGCAGACCGGCGTGAAGCGCATTTTCTCCGACCCAATTCTGCGCGAAGATCTGGAGGACAAGGGGTATTTCCTCTCGTCGGCAAACTCCATCAACTGGGGAAGAGTCCTGCCGCAGATCGTGTATTATATCTCGGCCTACTGCGACCTGCTGGAGAGCGGCAAAATCGCGCTTGGCGACAAGATCGATTTCTGCGTCCCGACGGGAAACTTCGGCAATATTCTGGCGGGCTATTACGCCAAGCACATGGGGCTTCCCGTGGGAACGCTCGTGTGCGCGTCGAACGCGAATAACGTGCTGACGGACTTTTTGTCCACCGGCACGTACGACCGCAACCGCCCGTTTTATCAGACGGCGTCTCCGTCGATGGATATCCTCATCTCCTCGAACCTCGAGCGGCTGCTTGCACTTATGGAGGGCGCTGGCGAGTCGGTGGCAAATTACATGAACGAGCTGGCTGCGCACGGGAAATATACCGTCCGGCCGGAAACGGCGCAGAAGATCGCCGCGGAGTTTGCCTGCGGCTTCTGCGACGACGAGGGTACGAAGCAGACAATCGCGAAGCTGTTTTCCGAGCAGGACTATCTTCTTGATACGCACACGGCAGTCGCGTGGAATGTGGCGGAAGAATACCGGACAAAGACCGGCGCAGAACGCCCCCTGATCGTCGTATCCACGGCGAGCCCGTTTAAATTCTGCCAGAGCGTGCTTGAAGCATTGGGCGAGACGAAGCTTGCTTCCGGAACGGACATCATCGCGCAGCTCGCGGAAAAGACCGGAAAGACAGCGCCCGCACCGCTGGCAGGTCTTGCGGGAAAGGCCGTTCGCTTTACCGGTGTGACGGGCAAGGACGAGATGGAAGGCAAGGTCACGGAGTTTCTGCGCGCATGAGCTTATACGCCATCGGTGATCTGCACCTTTGCCTCGGCGCGTATAAGCCCATGGACGTGTTCGGCGGCCGCTGGGAGGGATACATGGACAAGCTCCGCGAGGGGCTTTCCGTGATCCAGTCCGGCGACACGACGGTTCTTCTGGGGGACCTCAGCTGGGCGCTCGGCATCGAGCAGGCGGAAAAGGACTTTGCCTTCATCCACGAGATCCCCGGCCGGAAGATCATTCTCAAGGGGAACCACGACTACTGGTGGACCACGGCGGCGAAGTTCTATAAGTTCTGCGCCGCGCATGGCTGGGACGACATGTTCATCCTGAACAACAACTGCTATTATTATGGCGACACCGCGCTCTGCGGAACACGCGGCTGGTTCTATGAGCAGGAGCAGGAGGGGACGCACGACGAAAAAATCTTCCGCCGGGAGCTAGGGAGGTTGGAGGCCAGCTTTAAGGCGGCAGGAGAGCATGAAAAGATGTGCTTTCTCCACTATCCGCCGCGGTACCGCGGCTACGAATGCCCGGAGATTCTGGAGCTGCTCGCGCGCTACGGCGTGAAGCACTGCTTCTACGGCCACCTGCACGCGGAGTCGATGCGCCTTGCGATCCAGGGAAGCGTCGACGGGTGCGAGTTCCGGCTGTTGTCTTCTGATTATGTAAACTTCAAACCGCAAAAACTGCTGGATTGAAAAGAAAATATAAAAAACAGTAGAAATATTGAAAAAACTCTGATAGAATAGAGCGGATTCAATATAGAATGGTGAATGACGGCTAAAACCGGCCGCACCGTATAGGAGGAAAACCAACATGAATGTAAAGAGCGTAGAAAAAGAAAACGGCAAGGCCAAGGTTGTCGTCGAGATCGACAAGGCCGAATTTGAGCAGGCGCTGAACAAGGCGTACGCCAAGTGCAGAAAAGACATCATGCTTCCCGGCTTCCGCAAGGGCAAGGCTCCGCGGAAAATGGTTGAGAGCATGTATGGCGCGACCGTTTTCTATGAGGACGCCGTGAACGAAATTTTCCCGGACATCTACACGAAGGCCATCGTTGAGCAGGAGCTCAAGGCCGTCGGCTCCCCGTCCGTTTCCAACATGGACACCCCCGACAAGGGCGGCGTTGTCCTGACCATCGAGACCGAGCTCTACCCTGAGGTCACCCTCGGCCAGTACAAGGGCCTTGAGGTGCCCAAGCGCGAGGTGAAGGTCGAAGAGAGTGAAGTTGACGCGGAAGTGAACCGTATGGCAGAGCGCAACGCGCGCATCGAGACCGTCGACCGCGCAGCAGCCAACGGCGACACCGTCGTCATCGACTTTGAAGGCTTCGTAGACGATAAGCCGTTCCAGGGCGGCAAGGCGGAGGACTATTCCCTCACGCTCGGCTCCGGCTCGTTCATCCCTGGCTTTGAAGACGCACTGGTCGGCGCAGTCGCCGGTGAGGAGCGCGACGTGAACGTCACGTTCCCCGAGGACTACAGCGCCAAGGAGCTGGCCGGCAAGCCCGCCGTCTTCAAGTGCAAGGTGCACGAGGTCAAGGAGTCCATCAAGCCCGAGCTCGACGACGAGTTCGCAAAGGACGTCTCCGAGTTCGATACGCTGGACGCGCTGAAAGATGACATCCGTACCCGCTTCACGAAGTCCCGTACGGAGCAGAACGAGCGCGCGTTTGAGTCTGCCGCCGTGCAGATGGCAGCAGCCAACATGACCTGCAATATCCCCGCCTGCATGATCGACGAGCAGGTCGACCATCAGATTGAGCAGTTTGCCTATCAGCTGCAGTCTCAGGGTATGAAGATGGAAGACTACGTCAAGATGGTCGGCGGCGACCTTTCGAGCCTGCGCGCTTCCATGCGCCCGATGGCCGAGCAGACCGTCCGCTCCGATATTCTCCTGAGCGAAATCGCCCACGCCGAGAACCTGGAAGTGACCGACGAAGAGGTCGAAGAAGAGCTGAAGAAGCTCGCCGAGCAGTATCAGATGGAGCTTGACAAGGTCAAGGCCGCTGTCGATACCGCTGCTGTGAAGTCTGACCTCATGGGCCGCAAGGCTGCCAAGCTTATCACCGACAGCGCCGTCGCCGTCGCTCCCACCGAGGAGAAGAAGGAAGACGACGCGACCTCCGAGAAGGAGTAATTCATTCCCAGAAGCATTCACACCGATGCGCGGCAGAAGGTACTTTTGCCGTGCACCGGCTGAGAAGGAATAATTCCTGCCTCGGATGGTTAGAATGTTACATCCGAAGAAAGGAGCAATTCTTATGAGTCTCGTTCCCTATGTTGTCGAGCAGACGAGCCGCGGCGAGCGGTCCTATGACATTTTTTCGCGCCTGCTCAACGACCGTATCATTATCCTGTCCGAAGAGGTCAACAGCACGACCGCGTCTTTGATCGTCGCGCAGATGCTCTATCTCGAGGCGCAGGACCCCGATAAGGACATCCAGTTCTATATCAATAGCCCCGGCGGCAGCGTCACCGACGGCATGGCGATTTACGACACCATGCAGTACATCAAGTGCGACGTTTCCACCATCTGCGTTGGCATGGCCGCGTCCATGGGCGCGTTCCTGCTGTCCTCCGGCACGAAGGGCAAGCGCATCGCGCTTCCCAACGCCGAAATCATGATTCACCAGCCGCTCGGCGGCACGCAGGGTCAGACGACTGACATGCAGATTCATGTGGCGCGGATGCTGAAGATCAAGCAGCGCCTCAACGAAATTCTCGCGGCCAACACAGGAAAGCCGTATGAGACCATCTGCGCCGATACCGAGCGCGACAACTTCCTGACCGCCGAGGAAGCGCAGGCCTACGGCCTCATTGACAAGGTCATCTACAAGCGGTAAAAGAGATAACAGGTTCTGGCAAGGGAGGAAATGCCTTCCTTGCCAGAAGGTTTCGCGCCATTCTCGCGAAAATGAATGTGAGTTAAAGGAGAAGGCCCATGGCAAGAGATTCCATCCGCTGCTCGTTCTGCGGCAAGCGGCAGGAACAGGTCAACCGGATTATTGCCGGCCCGAATGTTTACATCTGCAACGAGTGCATCGATTTGTGCTCGAGCATCCTGCGAGACGAAATGAAAAACGGGGAAACACAGGACTTGGAGCTTCCCGATACCCTCCCGACCCCGCAGGAAATCAAAACGTACATGGACCGCTATATCATCGGACAGGACGAGGCAAAGGTCGCGCTGTCCGTGGCGGTTTACAATCATTATAAGCGCATCTACTTTTCGCAGGAGACGGACGTGGAGCTCCAGAAGAGCAACATTCTGATGATCGGCCCCACGGGCTCCGGCAAAACGCTCTTTGCGCAGACGCTCGCCAAAATTTTGAATGTGCCGTTTGCCATCGCCGACGCGACGACGCTGACCGAGGCCGGCTATGTGGGCGAGGATGTGGAAAATATTCTGCTGCGGCTTTTGCAGGCGGCAGACTTTGATGTGGAGCTTGCCGAGCGCGGTATCATCTACATCGACGAAATGGATAAAATCGCGAGAAAGTCGGAAAATACGTCCATCACGCGCGACGTATCCGGCGAGGGCGTGCAGCAGGCGTTACTCAAAATCCTTGAGGGTACGATCGCAAACGTTCCGCCCCAGGGCGGGCGCAAGCATCCGCAGCAGGAGTTTATCCAGATCGATACGACGAATATCCTGTTCATCTGCGGCGGCGCGTTCGACGGGCTCGATAAGATCATCGAGCACCGCACGGACAAGTCCTCGCTCGGCTTCGGAAGTGAAATCCAGAGCAAGAATAAGCGCGACGTCGGCAAGCTCTTCGAGCTCGTGCAGCCGCACGATCTTTTAAAGTTCGGCATCATCCCCGAGCTCGTCGGAAGACTTCCGGTCATCACATCCTTGCAGAGTCTTAAAAAAGAAGACCTTGTGAAGATTTTGACCGAGCCCAAGAACGCGCTTTGCAAGCAGTACCATAAGCTTCTGGAGTACGACGGCGTGACGCTCAGCTTCGAGCAGGGCGCGCTGGAGGCCATCGCGGAAAAGGCGATCGAGCGCCAGATCGGCGCACGCGGCCTTCGTGCGATCATGGAGTCTGTCATGACGGACATCATGTACAAAATTCCGTCCGACCCCGCGATCCAGAGCGTGCTCATCACCGAGGACTGCGTCCGAAACGGCACCGAGCCGCAGGTGACGCGCGACGAAGCGCATCCGCGCCAGCCGATCAAGAACGCCGGCATTACCTTATAAAACCCGGAACGCTTCTTACGGAAGTTTTCCCAAACATATCAGGCCGCCTTCGGGCGGACGTGAGCGAGACGTGCAGCTCGCCGGAAGGGGGATGCGGTTCGCTTCCCCCTTTTGTGTCATGGCGAGCCTGAGGCAGCATTGCGCAGTCGAATCGTGCGGCGCTGCCTTAAAACGCCGTGGCCCAATCCCTCCATGGAAAGGAGCGTAACAAATGAGTGAATATAGACCTTTGATCTGCCTGCCGGTGCTGCCGCTGCGGGGGATTGTGGTGTTCCCCGGGATCGTGACGCACTTTGACGTCGGGCGGCTGAAATCCGCCAAGGCGGTCGACGAAGCCATGCGCGCCGATCAGCGCATTTTCCTGACCGCGCAGAAGGACCTGAGCGTAGACGACCCCAAGAGAAGCGACCTCTACGCCGTCGGCACCATCGCGGTTATCAAGCAGATTCTACGCCTGCCGGGCGATAATATGCGCATCCTCGTTGAAGGTCAGTCGCGCGCGGAGATGGTCGACTGCATCCAGTCCGAGCCCTATCTTTTTGCGCGCGTGGAAGAAATCGAGGTGCCCGCGTACAACAAAGCGCACCCCAGAGTGCAGGCGCTTTTGCGGCAGGCGCACGGGGCGTATGAGCAGTTTGTCGATTTGGCGGCAAAAAATTTGCAGGACGGGCTCCTGCAGGTCATTTCGTCCGACGACGCAGGCTTTGTCGCAGACTTCATCGGGCAGAACAGCTCGATCCCGTATCCTGACAAGCAGAAACTTCTCGAGCAGGTGCACCCCGTAAGGCGCTTGGAGCTGGCAGTGAAGCTGCTTGCCAAAGAGCTGGAGATTCTGGAACTCGAGAATGAAATTTCCGAGAAGGTCCAGCAGAACGTCAACAAGGGCCAGCGGGACTACTATCTGCGCGAGCAGATGCACGTGATCCGCGAAGAGCTCGGCGAAGAGGACGACGAAGCCGACAGCGAGGGCTATCAGGAGAAAATCCGCGCGTTGATGCTCCCCGAGGAGACGGAAGCAAAGCTTTTAAAGGAGGCGCGGCGGCTTGCCAAGCAGCAGCAGAACTCCGCCGAGGCCGCCGTCATCCGGAACTATCTGGACCTCGTGCTGGAGCTCCCGTGGAACAAGCGGACAAAAGAGCGGCTGGACGTGAAGGCAGCGGCAAAAATTCTCGATGACGATCACTTTGGCCTTGAGCAGGTCAAAAAGCGGATTCTGGAGACGCTCGCCGTGCGGCAGCTGGCGCCCGAGCTTCCGGGGCAAATTCTCTGCCTGGTCGGCCCTCCCGGCGTCGGCAAAACGTCGATCGCGATTTCGATCGCAAGAGCGCTCAACCGAAAGCTCGCGCGCATTTCGCTTGGCGGCGTGCACGATGAGGCGGAGATCCGCGGCCACCGCAAGACCTACATCGGAGCCATGCCCGGCCGGATCATGACCGGCCTTTCGCAGGCGAAGAGCAAGAATGCGCTGCTGCTTCTGGACGAAATCGACAAGCTCGGCGGCGACTATAAGGGTGACCCCTCGTCCGCGCTTCTAGAGGTCCTGGACTCGGCGCAGAATTCGAGCTTCCGCGACCACTATATCGAGGTTCCGTTTGACCTCAGCGAGTGCATGTTCATCACGACCGCAAACACGACGGACACGATCCCGCGGGCGCTTCTTGACCGCATGGAGGTCATTGAGCTTGGCTCCTACACGGACGAAGAAAAGCTGCAAATCGCGAAGCGGCATCTTCTTCCCAAGCAGCTCACGAAGCACGGCATCGCAAAATCCCGCGTCCGGCTCACAGACGACGCGATTCGCGAGATTATCGCCTGCTATACGAGAGAGTCCGGCGTGCGGACGCTTGAGCGGGAGCTTGCCGCCGTCTGCCGCAAGTGCGCGATGCGCTTTGTAGAAGATGACGCGCCCAAGAAGCTGGTCACTACGGCTGCGAACTTGGAGAAGTTCTTGGGGCCGCGCCGCTTCCTGCCCGATGAAATGCCGAAGAGCGACCAGGTCGGCCTTGTGACGGGCCTTGCCTGGACAAGCGTGGGCGGTACGACGCTGGAGGTCGAGGCGAATGTCGTAGAAGGTACGGGCAAGCTGGAGCTGACGGGCAACCTCGGAAACGTGATGAAGGAATCCGTCTTTGCCGCCATGAGCTATATCCGCTCGCGGGCAAACGAGCTCGGCTTAGAGCCCGATTTTTACAAGACGAAGGACATTCATGTCCACTTCCCGGAGGGCGCGGTCCCCAAGGACGGGCCTTCGGCGGGCATTACGATCTGCACGGCGATCGTCTCGGCGCTGACCGGGCGCGCGGTAAGGCGCGATATCGCGATGACGGGTGAAATTTCGATTCGCGGGCGCGTGCTTCCCATCGGCGGGCTCAAGGAAAAGACGATGGCGGCGCTGCGCCACGGCGTGAAGACTGTCATCATCCCGGCGGCCAACGAAAAGGACCTCGCGGAAATCGACCAGACAGTCCGCAATAGCCTGCAATTTATCACCGCGCACCATGTAGACAGCGTGCTCGCCGCGGCGCTTGACCCGGTGGAGGCGCACAAGGAAAGCGTAAGCGCGCAGCCGCAGCTTCCCGCTATGCCGGTGCCGCAGACGAAGCCGCGCCGCAAGACGGGCCTTCGGCAGTAAGGAGGGCGCATGAATCTTCATAATGCGGAGTTCATCCGTTCGGTTACGTCTGTGGCCGACTGTCCGAAGGACGGGCTCGTCCAGATCGCGTTCGCTGGAAAGTCGAACGTCGGAAAATCGTCGGTCATCAATAAGCTTCTTCTTCGCAAGAACTTTGCAAGAGTCGGGCAGGCGCCCGGCAAGACGACGCACATCAACTTTTTCTGCATCGACAAAAAGCTCTACCTTGTCGACCTCCCGGGCTACGGCTACGCGAAGGTCTCCGCGCAGGAAAAAGAGCGATGGGGGAAGCTGATGGAGGCCTATTTCCGCGCGGAGGGGACGCTCGATTACGGCGTGATGATCGTCGACGCGCGGCACAAGCCGACGGCCAACGACGTGACGATGGCAGACTTCTTCCTGCAATCGGGAAAGCCGTTCATCGTCGTGGCAAACAAGCTCGACAAACTCAAGAAGAGTGAAGTGGGGCCGAACCTCGCCTGCATCCGAGAAACGCTCGGGCTTCCGGAGGAGGTCACGGTCATTCCGTTCTCCGCCGAAAAGGGCGACGGGCGCGAGGTACTTCTTTCGTTCGTTCTGAAAGCAGTCGGGGAATAAGGAACACCTCCGGAAAAACGCGGCTCTGCCGCGTTTTTCTTCGCACGTCAAAAACCTCGTAGAGTTTCGCCCCGCAGGGCGAAATAAAGTGTAGATTCATTTTATCCGGCGGCTTTGCTGACCGGAAAAATACCGCTCATCTCGCAAGTGTAGAATTTGTGCGCCTCTGGCGCACAAATTATGCGCGCAGTCGAGGTGCAATCCCTTCTGTCAAGAAAGCGATAGCTTTTTTGACAGGCGAACGCGGCTCTGCCGCGTTTTTCTTGCGCTATGGCGTGGGTTGTGATAGAATAAACTGTATTGTAAATCCGGGAGGAACTTCTATGGACGCATTTCGCGCGTGGCTGGGGCAGCTGCAATTTGACGGCATATGGCAGACCGTGGTTCTGGTAGCCGCGTCGCTGCTTTGCATCACGTTCCATGAGACGTGCCACGGCTGGGTCGCATATAAGCTCGGGGACCCCACGGCAAAGCGGATGGGGCGGCTCACGCTAAACCCCTTCAAGCACGTCGACCTTGCGGGCCTCATTATGATGGCGCTTTTTCGTTTCGGCTGGGCGAAGCCCGTTCCGGTCGACATGCGGAACTTCAAAAACCCCAAGCGGGGCATGGCGCTCACGGCGCTCGCGGGACCTGTTTCAAACGTGGTGCTTGCATATGTCGCGGTGGTGATCCTCAATTTCCTGTTTTTCTGGCTGGACAATTTCGGCGGCGGCTGGCTCCTGATGGGCCTTGTGCAGTTTTTCATCTATGTGGAGATCATCAGCGCGGGTCTTGCCGTCTTTAACGTTTTTCCGATCCCGCCGCTCGACGGGTCGAAGGTGCTTTTTGCGCTCCTTTCCGACCGGGCGTATGACAAGCTCATGCGCTACGAACGATACGGTATGGGACTTTTGATGCTGCTTCTCATCACGGGGCTCATTGACACGCCGCTCGGTGCGATGCGCGACGGACTTTTGCAGCTGCTCAATTCCCTTGGCACGTGGGGCTATACGCTGCCGAGCATGCTATTTTAAAACATACGGAGGTCTGCATGGAGCAGCCGCAATATCATCTGCAAAGCGTGGTGCACGCGAAGGAGAGCCTCGAGGATTTCGACGGGCCGCTGGACGTCATCTTGCTGTTGCTGAGCAAAAATAAAATAGAAATTCAGGACGTGAGTATCTCGTCGATCCTGGAGCAGTATCTTGCCTGGCTCGACGAGCGCAAGCGGATGGATATGGAGGTTGCAAGCGAGTTTATCGCGATGGCCTCGCACCTGATGTATATCAAGACGCGGATGCTTCTTTCCGAGGCGGAAAAGGCCGAGGCCGAGAGCGAGATGCAGGAACTCATTGCCTCGCTCCAGCAGCGGCAGCGGAAGGACGCGTACGAGCAAATCAAAATCGCGGTTCAGGCGCTTGCGCTTCGAAACGATATTGGTCTTGGCATGTTCCCCAAGCCGCCCGAGCCTTTGCGACGCGACCAGACCTACCGCTATCAGCACGACAGGCAGGATTTGCTGGACGCGCTCGCTGCGATGCAGGATAGGTCGCAGCGGAAGCTTCCGCCTCCAGTCTCGAATTTTGTCGGCATTGTCGGCGCGGAGCCGTATCCGGTCGCAAAAAAAGCGGCGGAGGTTCTCAGGCGGCTCATTGGGCACGGCGTGATGAAATTTTTGTCCCTCTTCAAGGGCAGCCGCAGTCGGTCGGAGATCGTGGCGACATTTTTGTCGGTTCTGGAGCTTTGCAGGCTCCACTCGGTGCGCATTGAAGACACGGACGCGGAGCAGGAAATCGCTTTCGTAAAAAAGCCGGATGAAAAAGACCTCAGCTGGGAGGAGTAAACCTGACAAAAAGGATGCGCCTTGACTGCGCGCAAGCTTTTCGCGCGTCGCGCGAAAAGCTCACACTTGCAAGGCGAGAAGTATTTTTCCGG
>ERZ773178.2118-NODE-2118-length-19263-cov-13.609017_pt1 | contig 19263 bp, 18 predicted proteins | sample MGYA00580533_ERZ773178 | MGnify/ENA primary metagenome ERZ773178 (study PRJEB29015, sample SAMEA2737859) | human gut metagenome | biome: human gut; feature: human-associated habitat; material: faeces | place: China | collected 2012 ...
AAACCATTGATATTACTGTGTTTTTTGAAAAATGCTGTATCACCACTCGCACCAGAAAAACAGCCGTTTTCGTAAAGAAAACGGCTGTTTTTGCAACTTTAATAAGATATTCTATCTGTGACGAGAAGAAATAATTCAACTTTAGTTCAACTCGCTTTGAAAATTCAAGCCTTTTTCAAAAACACGTCAGCTAAAATGTCAGCGTTTTTCCGGTCGGCGCTCTCCATCACATGCGCATAGATGTTCGCTGTTGTGCTGACTTGCGCATGGCCTAACCGCTTTGAGATCGACACACTATCCGCACTGTTGAAATAGAGGATGGACGCCATCGTGTGGCGGAATGCGTGCGGATTGATGTGCGGCAGGCCGCGGCGTTTGCTGAATTTGCTCATCCAGCCCGTCACACTGTCCGGGTGTATTGGCTTTCCGTCATCTTGAGCAAACAAAAAGCCCTGTTCTCGGTAATACTCACCCAGCCGCAGCCGCTCCGCGTTCTGCCATGCCCGGTATTGCCGAAGGAGCTGCATCGTTTCCGTTGGCAGAGAAACCCAACGATCCGAAGTCGCGGTTTTTGGCGTATCCTCATATACGCCTATACCGTGATGCAGTACGCGCAGAACGCATACCAGACGGCAGGCATGAGCGCGAACGAGTACATGACCACCGTGACGGCGTTTTCCGCGTCGCTGCTGCAATCGATGGACAACGACACGGATGCGGCGGCACAAAGGAGGAAATGCAGCGCCTTTTAATTGATGCAGAAAAGCTTTCTGGCATTAAATACGACATTTCCAGTTACGCCGACATTGTAGATGCAATTCACGTCGTTCAGACTGAGATGGGGATCACCGGCACAACAGCGCTGGAAGCGTCAACAACTATTCAGGGCAGCGTTGCAGCAAACACCCCACTTGTTAGGTAGTATATCATACTGTCTAACATGTGGGGTGCAGTTCAGAAGCAGCGGCTCTTTTTCAAATCTTCAAATCTCTTACAGCGTGCGTACACGGTTATCAAATTTCGGCACGCGAATGCGGATGGTCACGTTATCATCCACGACCTCGCTGATCTGCGCGTCGCAGGTGGCGCTCATCAGGCGATAAGCGTCCGGGAAGTTCAAATCAAACTTCTTCATCAGGAAGTTGACCGCATCCTCGGTGCCGACCTTGATGCTCTCGTCCAGCGTGGGCCGGGAGGCAAGAAAGTACAAGCTGTCTGCCGTCTCGATGACAGGGCGCTCAATGGGACGGTCGTGGTAGACCGTAACGCGCAGGCACATCCGTCCGGCGATCTCAATGCCGGTGCCGGAAAGCTCGCCGTCGCCCATGCAGGCATGCATATCGCCCACAGCAAGCCCGGCGCCCTCGGCATTAACAGGAAAATACACGCGCGAACCGACGCGGACCAGCTTGGTGTCCATGTTGGCGCCGTGGTCCTCAGGCACCGCGCAGTGGATCTCGCCGCTTTTCGTGGCGACACCCATCACGCCGATCATCGGCGTCAGCGGAAGCTTGATATCATCCGAGAAATGTGCAAAGCCATCGTGCACGGGAATGATCTTGGTGTTCGGCTCCGTGATATGATCACCCAGCACGCCGAGTCCGACCGATGTGACCATCACGCCCTGCGGCGCAAGGTCGATCGCCATAACTTCCACGCAAAGGGTATCGCCGGGGTGCGCACCGCTGATCGCGATCGGGCCTACGGCGCAGTCCATGATGCCGATGTCAATATCCGGGCGCTTGACGCTTTCGTCGGTGATCTGACCGCTATAGCAGTCGTCGCACTCGACCCAGAAGGTCTCTCCGTCCTCGACGGTATAGTTTGCGGGATTTGTCGGGTTGAAGTGGAAGATCACTTTATCTTTCGGGATCACACGCATGACATCTGTCCTCCCTTTCCCTTACCAACCTGCCGGCAGGATGCCGATCATGGAGCAGATGAAGTAGATGGCCGCAAGGCTGAAGATCACGATGATCATGCCCTGCACTGCGGGATGCGCGTACCAACCGCACTTCCACTCCGGCTCGATATCGCCTTTCTTGCGGGCGTTGTTGAGCATCAGAACGGGAACGATCGACATAATCACGCCGCCGAAGGTACCGGCCCAGCCAATGGCGTCAACAAAGCTGACAAGACCGGCGTAGGCAAGGATGAACGGGGGAAGCACCGTGCAGGCGATGGCGATGAGACGGGTCTTGGTGTCCTTCTCATCCTTGAGCTTGAACATATCGACGATGTTCGTGAGCATGGAACCGCCGACCGCCCAATAAGAGGTCATCATGGCGCAGAGGGCAAAAATGTTGGCGGTATAGAGCGCCCAGGTACCGAGTGCCTGACCCCAGGCGAGCGTAGCGACCTGTGTGACCTCCTCCGCGCCGGTCAGAGAGAGAACGGCAAGGGGAACAACGGCCAGCAGCACGCCGGTGATGAACATACCGAGAATGATGGCAACCGGGAGCTTCTTGGGCGTGTGGCGCATACCGCGCGCCAGCTCAGGCACGGCATACTGCGCGATGTAGCAGAAAATAGCGCTGCTGAGAAGGGGAACGGCATAGGTCCAGTTTGCGTATACGGCGCGGGAGACATCCGCCTTGCCGGAGAGGAAGGATGCGATCACAATGATGCCGAGCAGCACGACCATGCCCGTGGACATGAATTTCTCCCAAAGGCCGGTGGCTTTGAGGCCGAACCAGACGACCAGCACACAGGGAACGGTGAACAGCAGGCTGCCCGCCCAGTTGGGGAGACCGAGCAGTGTGCAGAGGATGTTGCCGGAACCTGTCGTGTAGGCGACCATGCAGCCGATGGAGTTCGCGCAGACAGAGATGAAGATCAGGACCGAGCCGACCTTACCGACATATTTTTCCGCAAGGCCGGGCAGCTGCAGGGGCTTTTTTGTACGCAGTGCGGACTCCGCCACATAGAGCATGGAGAACGTGGTGAACAGACCGGCCACCGCCAGCCAGAGCACCAGGATCGGCCATCCCGCAAGGCGGGAAGAATATGCAAGGCCGAGTATACCGGAACCGACATTGGCACCCACGATGATCGCTACCGCCTCATAAAGTGTGAGCTTTGTTACCTTGAGCGCGCCTTCTTCGACGTGCAGGTTTTTTTCTTCCATTGAGCTTTCCTCCTAAAACGTTGGGAGATAGGTTTTGCAGCCTTGCTCCTCTTGTGATTCATTTTACCGGATCAAGGACAACAAAAAGACAACAAAAATGCAGAGCATTTCGATCGCCTCTGCATTTTCGCCGTTTTTGATAGTTTTTAGCGAATGATTTCAGTCATCTTGCCCTGTAGCGATGCCGTCGTGATCTCCGCCCAGCTATACTGCGTCATAAACTCTCCGACAAAAGCATTGATCGCCGAAGATTCGCCGTTGAGAAACTGATAATAATCACAGGAAAACTTTTCTGTATCCACGCTGAGTTGATTCCGCCCCTTGATGACCGCATCTTCGCAATCCACCTTTCGCAAGGTGCGCATCATATCAGACTTAAAGGTTTCGATCTGATTTTTCAGCGCGCTGCCGTATTCCCGATCCTCATAGAGAATGGCCGCACATTCCCGGATGCTGCAGGCCGAACCGCGGCGAAATACCAGATACGCAAACAGCTCCTTGCTCTTTGCGCGGGCAAATTCGAGCGGTTTTCCCTCATAAAACACTTCAAAATTGCCGAAGCACTGGACACGCAGGGAAAGCTCCTTCCTCACAGGCACTGTGGTCAGGCCGATATTACGAAGTTCCTCCTCGATTGCCTCGGCCGTAACAGGCTTCATCAGGTAGCCGCGTGCATGGAGGGAATAGGATTCCAGCGCATACTGCGAATAAGCCGTAACAAAAATGATCTCGAGCGTCGGGATCGTCTTTTTCAATTCCAGTGCAAGGTCCAGCCCCGTCCAACCGCGCATCTGAATGTCCAGGAAGGCGATATCCGGAAGGATCTCCCCCGTTCTCACCGCCTCAAGCGCTTTCGTCGGATCGGTATAGGCGTGAACCGTTGCTGCCGGCTCAGCAGCTTGCAGCGCCGCTGTCAGATCGCTCAGCGCCAAAGATTCATCGTCAACAGCCAACAAGCAAAGTTCCATCATTCGCTCTCCTTTCGATATTTGGGGATGCACATCGTCACATTTGTCCCCTTGTCGATCCCGCTTTCGATCTCCATGTGCCCACCGCACACCGCGGCAAGGCGCTCACGGACGTTCCACAAGCCGATATGCTTGCCGCCCGCCGCAAGCTGCTCTGCATCAAACCCGATGCCGTCATCCGAAACAGTCACGACGAAATCCGACTCGGTCTCGCTTGTAGAGATGATCACCGTCCCGCCCTGAAGCCGCTGCATCACGCCGTGGCGCACCGCGTTTTCGACGATCGGCTCCAATGTGAGCGGCGGCAGGGAGAATTGCGTGACCGGCGTGTTGAAAAGGACGGTCAGATCCCGGCCAAAGCGCATTTTTTCCAGATCAACATAGTGTTTGGTATGCTGTAGTTCCTGCAAAAAAGGAATGCAGCCGGTATTGCTCAACGAATCGAGATTCCCTCGCAGGTAGAGGGTAAAATCCGTCAGCGCGCTCTCAGCCTCGCGCGCGTCAATGCGGCAGAGCGCGCGAATGCTGGTGAGCACATTGTAAAGAAAGTGCGGCTGTATCTGGCTGATCATAATGGAGATACGCTGCTGCAAGAGCTGCTCTTCCTGCTGCTTTTCATATTCGATCTGCACAGTGATATATATCTGGATGAGACAAAACGCCACAACGACATGAGCCAGTGTGATCTCCCCGATGACCGTGTCAACCACTACCGCGGCAGCCACCAGCAGCTCATAGAAAAGGAAAGAGATCGCCTTGCGGTTGGTCAGCATCCTCCTGAAGTTCAGAATGATGCCGATGTTGACCACCATCGGCATGGCCAAAAAGAAGAAGTAAAGCCACGGGTGATCCGACAGATGCCACGGGGCATTCTGAGAGTGCGACGTGATGACAGAGATCATCACGAGCAGAAATCCATCCGCGCTGAGGCCGGTCATCAAAACGGTATATCGCTGCAATTCCTTCGAGTCTTCATTGATGTAACTGATGAGATAGGTGCTGTAAAAAATGAGCAGTGGAAATGCCGAGGCGTAGCAGACAAAATAGCAGGTCTCGCGAAGCCGCGGAAGGGCAGGAAGAAAATCAAGCCCGATCCCCCAATAGATCACATCGCTCAAAAGCCCAATGGTGTTGATTGCCAGCATCCAGAGGAAATAGGAGCGAAAGCGCCTGCGCGAATGACTGCCAAAGACCACGCTTGCATAGGTCGAGGTTGTCAGGATGGCGCAGACGAGTTCCAGTACCACGCCGACCGGCGTGAGCGGATTTTCCGGAACATCACCGCGCGCAATGGCGTGAAAGGTCACGATCATCAACGCGAGCACAATACCGATCGTCACAAGACAGCCAATGCCCGTAGCTGTTCTCTTGTCTATCCGCACAGCCGTGTCCCTCCCCACTCGTTTGACCATAAGGGTATTTATTTTATCTTATTTTGACGGCCAATGCAAGCCGCTGACAGATGTTATAGAAAAGGCCGATTTAGTATTTTATTTCGCGTTTGTAGGTTTGTATGTTGTAAGAAATAAACCTAAAATGTAGTAATGCCATACAGATAAATCTTACGCAAAAAAGAAAAATTATGAAACCAAATGACCGTGTTCCACAATATTAAAGATGACGGGTCGTTAAATGGATATCCGAAAGAGGGCGAAGCTGTGGATGAACAGGAATCCTTAAAGAAGTGAAGCGCGAAAACGAAAGTGCGTTAGAATGGGTTATTAATCGACATACAGCTTACGTCAACACAATTATTTAAGGATTTTTCCCAAAGATGCTGGCAATAAAGGCTCATCCGTTCAGGAATGACATGGCAGCCAAAAGAATCGTCAAGAAGGCAAAGCTGATCCCAGAAAAAAGAAAAAGGAACTGTTTTCCACCATTAGGAACGCGGCGCGTATATTCCCGAAACGTAATAAGGCTTGCCAGAGAAGCTACCAGCGTCCCCGCACCGCCCACATTGACGCCAACCAGAAGAGCACGGGCATCCTGCGTGAAGCGGCTGAGCAGAATGGCAGCAGGAACGTTGCTGATGATCTGGCAGGTAAGCGCGGAGACCAGCATAGTTCCGTGGGACAAAAGGCGGGCAAACAGCACCCGTACAGGTTCCATCCGGGCAAGATTGCCGGAAAAGGTGAAAAAAGCGGCGAAAGTGGCCAACAATCCCCAATCTACAGTTTTCAGCGCATGCCGGTCCAACAGCCAGAGCGCCAGAACAATGACCGTCAAACCAAGGACATAGGGTACCAGCCGCAGCACCATGGCAACGGCTAAACAGAATAGTCCACCATAGATAACGGCTCGGCATGAGTCTACCGTGACCTGTGCTTCCGGCACGGAAAGCTGTTCTTTTGGAAACACTAAGCAACACAGGAGAATGAGAACAGTAGACAGGATGAATGGCGGCAGCATTGCCGAAAAGAACGTTTTCGTAGAAAGACCGTAATAGCTGAAAAGATAGAGGTTCTGCGGATTGCCGAAAGGTGTGATCATCCCACAGAGGTTGGCGGCACAGTTTTGCAGAATGAACAAAAGCGCCGTGTGCTTTTCCTGTCCAGTGGAGGAAAGAACAAACCAGCCCAGTGGCAGAAAAGTCAACAAGGCGGTATCATTGGTCAGGAGCATAGAGCCGAACATGGTGATAACCACCAGCGCCGTACACACGCCCCGGACAGTGGAAAAGGTATGTACCATCCGCTGGGAAAGAGCGGAAAAGATATGCAGATCCCGCAAAGCACCCACCACTGCCAGCACACAAAACAGGCAAGCAAGCGTCTTGAGGTCATAATAACCTAAGTAGTCCCTATCAGGCGGAACAAAAAATGCCGTTACAACTGCGGCCAGTAATGAAATGACCAGCATAGCGTTAGCACGGCACCAGCATTGGATCTTGCTCATAAAAAGCCCCTTTGCGTGAAAAATACAGAATTTCGCGTGTGTATTTCCGTGAAGAAGATAACACATTTCAGGATAATTTACAATGAGGTTTTATTAACCCGGCAAACGCCAAGGGGCAACGCAAATTGGTGCATATTGTGCGCTGCCGAAAACAATAGGACATTTCCAAAAATGCACCGCTGTAACCAAAGAAGATGTCCAAAAAGTAATAGCTTTCTTCAAGGAGTTGTGGTATGTGTTGTGGCTACCAAGAAAGGAGTTGATTCTCTATATGGCTAAGAAACGCGCCAACGGCGAGGGCAGCATTCGCAAGAGGTCCGATGGTCGCTGGGAGGGCCGCTACACAGCAGGCTATCACCCCGAAACAGGCAAGCGGATCATCAAAAATGTACTCGGCAAGACGCAGGCGGAATGCAAGGCAAAACTGAGTGCCGCTTTGGAATCGGTCAAGGGTATTGACGTCAGCCGTGCCGATGAGTATACCGTCGCCACATGGCTGCGAAGCTGGTACGACATTTACGCCAAGCCAAACATAAGAGTTGCCACGGCAGACCGCTACCATCTGATGGTCGAGCAGTACACGATTCCCCGCATCGGCAATATCAAGCTCACCAAGCTGACCGCACACGATCTGCAAAAGCTCTACAAAGAGCTGATGGAAAACGGTCGCATCGACCGCAAGAGCGGTCATGGCAATCCGGGGCTCAGCAGCACCACAGTTCGGAGTCTGCATCTCATGCTACATAGCGCCTTGGAACGGGCGGTCAAGGAGCGCCTGATCCTGCGCAACCCGACCGAGGACTGCATCGCACCGAAAGTGCAAAAAATCGAAATGCAGATTCTTCCACCGGTGCATATAAAGGATTATCTGGATGCCGCTGACAGGAGAGGACTGCTCCCCATGTTCTATCTGGAGCTGGTCACGGGCTTGCGGAAGGGCGAGATCACAGCGCTTCTCTGGAGTGACCTCGACACCCAAAACAAAACCATCTCCGTCAGCAAACAGTATATAAAGAATCCCAATGGCGAACTGACGCTCTCCCGCCCCAAAACAGAGACTTCAGTCCGCAAGGTCAGCATACCGCAAGAGGCTGTTGACCTGCTGATAGCGGAACACGGCAAGCATCCCGAGAATCCCTACATGTTCCCCTCGCCGGTAACTGGTGAGATGTACTACCCAGACTCTGTCGTAAATCTGCACAAGAAGATCCTGAAGGACGCCGGGCTGCCGCACATCAGATTTCACGACCTCAGACACACCTTCGCAACGCTGGCACTGCAAAATGGGGTGGACGTCAAAACCGTCAGCAGTATGCTCGGCCACTATGACGCTGGATTCACACTCCGCACCTACACCCACGCTACGAGGCAGAAGCAGGACGAAGCCGCACAAACGATGGGCAACTTCATGGCACAGGTCATGTAAGCAGAAAAAGCAAAATACCGGAGAGAAGGCAAAAGCTTCCTCTCCGGTACTCTTTGGATCTATCGGGATAATTCCGCGTGTGGGTCACGGTGTGGGTCAGGCAGTTGACCCACATTTTGACCCACACCATTTTCAGCGTTTTTGCAACAAAAAAGCACCGAAAACCGAAGTTTTCGATGCTTTTTGGAGCTGCTGGGCAGATTCGAACTGCCGACCTCATCCTTACCAAGAGATTTTTTGTGTTTTTTATAATAATTTCCGTTTATTTTTAGTCGTTTTTGTTCCGAACAACGTCGTTTCCAGAACTTTTGTGAAGTGCAGTCTCCGTTGTTTCCACGCTTGTCTGTGGTGAAACTGTGGTCAACCAGCGATTTGTGCAGACAGTGCCTGCGCAAATCGCATCGACCCAGCACCACAGATAACACCGCAGTTTCTTCGAAAGTCGATATAGTCATCAGGAGGTTGGTATCACAATTTGATACCAACCTCTTTGTCAAAACAGGCGTAATAGCCCATTCATATTTTGGGCCGCTGTAATCAATAAGAGTTAATCCTCAATCACGGAATCCTCCGCCGACTGCTCCAACATGAGGAATCGATCGAAGTCGCTCTCGTAGAGTCGATCCTGAATAATTCGATATTTCTCAAACTCTGTTTCGGCATGAAGTTTTGCCTGCTCCGCGCTGATTTTACCGGGTCCCGTCAGCAGTTCGTTTCCGTTAAACTCCAAGAACCCGTCCAGACGCTTCGCCCAATCCTCCATACTCATAGGAATTTTGCGTTCAGCCTGAAGCTCGGCATAGTCCAAATAGAGAGACACGATCCTCTCCAGATATGACATTTCCTTTTCGCTCAAATAATTCTTGGCTACGGTCACATCAGCCTTTACGATTTTTCCGTCTGGTGCATTTTCCCAGGTTGCCAGCCCCATGTGTTCTTTCGCCGCATCAGCCCGCTCCACGATCAGCTCTGCCGCTGTGTGGCGATGAACGGCATAATGCAGCATGTTCTGCACGGTCTGGAAAAACAGACGAGTGGTCCTTGCATCCTTGTCGTAGTCGAAAGCTGTAGCGTAGAGGTCCGTGACCTTTTGATAGAATTTCCGCTCAGACAGCCGGATTTCACGGATGTACTGGAGCTGACGCTCAAAGTATTCATCCGTAAACATATGTCCTTTTTTCAGGCGTTCTTTATCCATGGTCCAGCCTTGGATGGTATGGTCTTTCACGATCTGCCCCGCCCATTTGCGAAACTGTACCGCACGGGGATTGTTGACCTTAAATCCAACAGCAATGATCATTTGAAGCGTGTAATGCTTCAGTTCTCTGTTGACCTGTCGTCCCCCCTCGGCTTGAACTATCCGGAAATTCCGGATAGTTGCCTCCTCCGACAGTTCGTGGTCGTCATATATTTTCTTAATGTGCTCATTAATTGTGCGAACATCCACATCGTAAAGCGCCGCTATCATCTTCTGGGTCAGCCAGATGTTTTCGTCCTCATAACGCATCTCAAAACTCTCGTCACTGCCGCCGGTAGAGGCCACAAAAGTCAAATATTCCGCAGCAGAACTACGAAGTGCCAATTCTTTTCTCTTGAGATTCTTATCCATTTTATTGTCACTTCTCTCTAATTCATATATCCCGTCACGGCAAGGTCTTCGTGCGCCAGCGCAAGCATTACAAGCATTATATAAGCCTATTGTCTTGAACTCTCATCCGTCTTATGCATTCCCGCAAAACAGTATAGCTCAGAGAAAGCACCTTTGCAAGGACAACGTTCCTCCAAGCTACACCCTCCTTATAGGAGCAATGCCATTCCCGTGATTTTGATTGTATATCCAGTGAAAAAATGATATTATGTTGATAGATATGATATTTCGTCGTTTGCCAATCGGCTCACGCCTGTCATTTTCTAAGGCAGTCTGAACCAGCATCGGGTCAACAGGAGGGTACTGAAATGAAATTATTATATTCGAACATACTTCCTCTGGGAACTGAGGACAATCAGGAAACCATATCAGATCGCTTCTTAGAAGAAATTTCATCCTCTGACGTTGTAGAAATTGCCGTGGGCTATGTGTCTAAAGCCGCATTGCAAGAACTGGAGCAAATGGTAGATGCGCAGAAAATCCGACGCATTGTGTTAACCATCGGTATGTATTTTGTTGAAGGAATGCCAGAGAGCATTTATCACACGGCAATCGCACTGAACCGCAAATGGGTCGATGCCGGCATCGGAGAGATTCGGATCGTCAGGGCCTTCAAGTACCATGGCAAACTCTATGCTTTTTATAAAGACGATCAGGTAAAGTCTGCCATTATCGGTTCCGCAAACCTCGGTGTTATTAAGCTGGAAGCAAACAATCGCAGGCAGTACGAAGTATCTGCTGTGACCGAAGATGCGTCTGAGTGTAATGAAATTGCTGCCCTAATTCGTAAGATGGCAGCTCCAGCTACGTCCGCAAGAATTGATGATGTGGTTGGTATGCCTATCGTCCGTGAATTGAATACCTCTCTTACCGGAGTTGACACAGTTGAGCAAATTCCCCAGACTCAGGTGGAACTGTTTGAACGACATAAAACCAACATTTCCTTTGTGCTTCCTATCAAGGTACCTGCCTATGATGAGCGTCACATGGATGATGGCAAACACTATACGAAGTCCAATCTGAACGTGAGCTACGCAGCGCCGAGAAGCGCCAGAAAATCTCGTGACTGGTATGAAACTCAGTTCACAGTCAGCAAACAGATTACCCGGCTGGAAGGCTATCCTGAAAAGAATGCCACTTTTGCTGTTGTAACCGATGATGGATATACATTTAAGGCACACACCACCAGTGATGGCAACAAGCAGTTCAGCGCTGTCGGTGACGAGCTGATTCTGGGCCGCTGGATCAAGGGACGTCTGGCCGCAGCTGGTTTGGTCACCCCTGTGAACGACACTCAGGCCGACAAAGACCGTACAGGCATGATTACCAAGGAAATGCTTGCAGCATACGGATGCGACAGACTTGTCCTTACAAAAACGGATCAGAAAACCGAGGGCGAGGAAGGTAATATGCTCGATGTCTGGATTCTGTCCTTTGAGGCAACTTTAGGTGATGAAGAAGGAGATGAAGAATAATGCAATACCTGAAAACTTATCTCAAGACGATCACAGACCGCGGCAACCCCAAGTTGGCAGAGTCCATCGCCAAGACCGCAGATGAAGTCGGCAATCGGTACATTAAGAACTTCTCCTTCTGTTCTCATGAAATTGGTCTACTGTTTGGCAATGTCCAGTCTGGCAAAACGGGCCAAATGTTCGGTATCATGTGTAAGGCTGCGGACCTCGGATTCCCGGTGTTCGTCCTGCTTACCACAGATAATGTGGTATTGCAGCAACAAACTCTTGACCGTGTCAAGGCCGACCTGACCGGCTTTTGTATCTGTGGTGAGAATGACTCCGGATTATTCATTCAGAACAGCTTGATGGAGCCTGCCATCATCGTATTGAAGAAGAATTATCGAGTCCTTCGTCTCTGGGCCAATGTGGTTGCCTCTACAGGCTTTATGAAGGGCAATCCCTTGTTTATCATTGATGATGAGGCAGATGCTGCTTCGCTGAATACCCTTGTCAATAAGGGATGTCAGTCCTCCATCAATAAGTATCTGGATTCCATCAAAAACGGTGCCTCCAGCAGCATTTATCTGCAGGTTACTGGAACTCCCCAGGCAATCTTCCTGCAGACAATGGCATCCGGCTGGCATCCCTATTTCACCCATTATTTTGAACCAGGCAGTGCTTATCTGGGTGGTGACTTCTTCTTCCCGAAAAACAGGACAGCAGACTGCATCTCTTACCTTGAAAAAATCACAAAGCCGGAGCGTCAAGTTGTTCTGCATCATCTCGCAGTGTCTGGTCAGATCTTGGCAACCGGTGGCAAAACTTGCAACTGCCTGCTTCACCCCAGTGTCAGACAGGCCGTGCATAGCAAGTACGCCAAAGCCATGGCCGCAGAGCTTACATGGTGTCTGGAGCATCTGAATGACGAGTTCAAGGATGCGCTTGAGAAAGAATATGCCACTCTCAATCCGCAAAAAGCTTCGAAGGTTGACTTTGATACGCTCTTTGCCGCTGTCAAGAACCTTCTCGAAACCAATGCAGTAAAGGTCATCGTGATGAACGGCAAGAATGATGTCGACAGCGCAGAATACTCCTCCGGCTCGAATATCATTATCGGCGGCAACACCTTGGGCCGCGGTGTCACATTTCCAGGGCTGCATACTATTTACTACACACGAACCAGCAAAAAGCCGCAGGCTGATACCATGTGGCAGCACAGCCGTATGTTCGGATACGACCGAGACCCCGGCATGATGAAGGTATTCATCGACGAGCCGCTCTATAAGCTGTTTGCAGATATCAATGCGACCAATAACTCCATCATTACCCAAATCGGAAAGGGCACTGAACACATTAAGATTTATTATCCAGAGGGATTGAATCCCACTCGTGCCAATGTCTTGGATAATCAGAAAGTCTTTATGCTTTCTGGCGGCACAAACTATTATCCCTTTGATCCCGACAACAACTCCATCGAAGATCTGGACAAGCTACTGGCGCCCTTTGATGATAAGGAACCTTCCTATCAGATCAATCTGCGGCTCATGAAAGAGGTGTTCTCTCACATCGTTTCTGCAGACGATTTCATTGTATCCAGCTTCGAATCTGTTCTGGATACGATGCTTGCAGATAAGCCTTCCGCACAGGGAATCCTGATTGTCCGCAGAAACAGAGACGTTGCCAAGGGCACCGGTGCCTTGCTTTCTCCTAATGACTGGAGCTTAGGCGGCTCCTTCTCTGACCGGGTTGTGTTTACCATGTACAAGGTCACTGGCCGAAAAGGATGGGGTGGCAGAGAGCTTTGGGTGCCTAATATTAAACTTCCCGATAATGTGGTCTATTATGATGTGAAAGAATCTGACGAGGAAGATTCTGAGTAATTGACAGGAGGTGCGATATGGATGACCTGACTCCTGAACAGCGCCGAAAAAACATGCAAGCGATAAGAAGCACGGACACCAGCATTGAAATTGCATTGAGGACCGCCTTATGGCATCGTGGCGTTCGGTATCGAAAAAATTACAAACAATTACCCGGCAAACCCGATATCGCTATCACAAAGTACAGAATCGTTGTATTTTGTGATTCGGATTATTGGCATGGTTATGACTGGGAGAATCGGCATCAGAGAATCAAGTCAAACCGCGATTACTGGATACCCAAAATAGAACGCAATATGGCTCGGGATAAAGAGATTACGGCCCAGCTCCAAGCAATGGGATGGATTGTACTTCGTTTCTGGGAATGGCAGATTAAAAAACGCCTGAATGAATGCGTTGATGTAGTCATTAAAACAATAGCGGAGATATCTTCTTCAAAATAAGGGCAAGGTGAAAAGTAGTCGTGATACTTAATAATATCGCAAAAACAATACTATTTAATCCTCTGTCGAAAGATGTGAACGAACTATACATCGTGTCCGGATATGCCACACCTACGATGCTGTCATGGTATATCAAGAACCTGTATCATAAAACACAAGCACCGATAAGAATTTATCTGCTGGTCGGCATGGTTCCCTTTGATGGCATTAGTGTATCTGTGCATGAAGGATTTATCCACCTTATGCAAGATGAGTTGCCACCGGAAATAGAACGGTTGGAGTGCAGTTACATATATGATGCTCCAGCTGTACATTCTAACCTATTTATCTGGGCCAAGGATGGTTCTCCCGTACTTGCTTTTGCAGGATCAGCAAACTTTGTGCAGAGCTCTTTTGTTGGAAAGCACCGCCAAGAGGTAATGAACGAATGCAATCCGCAGGAGGCTCTGGAATACTACCAATCACTGATTGACCGAAGTATCTATGCTCATCACGCAGAAATAGAGGAATATGTAGTTATTCATCCTGCACATGCCATTCTGGACTTAGAAAATGAACTCATTGAGGGCGTCGACCTTTTGTCTCAGGATGGTTATCAGACGGTTACTCTCAGCCTAATCACCAGAGCCGGGGAACCTGGAAGGCACTCCGGTCTAAATTGGGGGCAACGGCATGGTCGTAATCCGAACGAGGCATATATTTCACTTCCAAGCAGAATTGCAAAAAGTGGATTTTTCCCATTGGAAAAACGGCATTTTACTGCACTTACGGATGACCGTCATCAACTCATTCTTCGCATCGAACAGCAGAATGACAAAGCTATTACCACTCCCGCTCGAAACAGCGACTTGGGTGAATATTTTAGGAACAGGCTCGGTCTTGCAAATGGTTCATATATTACCAGGGCTGATCTTGACAGATATGGCCGGACAGATGTAGTGTTTTTGAAGTTGGACGAAGAAACATATTATATGGACTTTAGTAATTGAGGCTTATGCACACAGCATTTTTTCTAATGATGGTCTATACAGATGGGGCATTTATCGATACAATACACGTATAAGCATTTTTAGAAAGGGGTGTTTCTATATGGCACAAGCAGGACAGAATTACACAATTACACTACAACAAGCACATTTGGAATGGGGAACGCATCGATATACCGACTCTCGCGGAGTTGTGTATGGCGAAGGTTATATTCCAATTCCCGGCAGAGAGGCACGTATGTTTAACATACAAAACCAAAACGGCACTGGCTATACTGATGTTTTGGGCGTAAATTTGTTTAATTGCAAATCTGCTGACGGATTTTTTAATGGCGTTATACGGGCTCAAGGTTGCAAGGAAGCTGGATACATCTACGCAAAGCAGTTTTCAGGGGACGGAAATTTAAAAGCCATAGGAGATTGGTTTTATCACATTGGGGCTAATGTGGGTGACAGGGTAAAAGTTTTTTGGACAAGCCCCACAGATATCGTTATAGAAAAAATATAAAACAACCAGTCGGCAACACTTGTCTTACAGTGTTGCCGACTGGTTGTTTATCTAAATAATTCTTCTATATTCGCAGGCATGGATTCATACGGAATTCCTGCAAATGATTTCAATATGGCCTCAAAAATAATTTGCGCTCCTCTGCAAGGCACTGCCATACCAATTTGCTTGCGGACACTTTCTTTGCTTCCCACAAAAACGAAGTCATCCGGAAATGTTTGCAGTCTGGCTCTCTCTCGATTCGTCAATGCTCGCGGCTCTTCCCAATGGTAAATGTGAGTTCCCCCACCCCCGCTACCTGTAACAGTATAAGCAGGTTTTTCAGGGTCTAATCGTTTGTAAATTTGGCTGATTTTTGCGCCAGAAATGTTCAGCTTCAAACATTCTGGAATATCAGCTGTGAACGCATTTTCTCCTGGCCGAATATATCCCAACCGTTCCACCACTGTCGCAGATTGATTTGTAAAATCATTATTGGGGGCATTCGCCGCGATAGGCGGTACTTCAATTGCGGTTTTACAGGTATTATCTACCTCCGCATAGGGAGCATTGGACGGAATCTTAAATTCAACATTAATATCCTTTCGGATGCCTACAATGATAATCCTGTGCCGTGCTTGTGGAATCCCGTAAGTTTCAAACTTATATAGGTTGGGGTAAAGCTTATACCCTGCCTTTCGCATTTCTGCCAATATTTTAGTAAACGCCTTACCGTCGTTTGCATTTTTCAAACCGCCAACATTCTCTGCCAAAAACCACTGCGGCTTATATCTCTTGAGCACCGTGATGCCGTAAGAATATAGCGGACCATACACACCTTCCATTCCCTTTTGCTCTCCAACAACACTGTAGTCATTACAAGGGAAACCGAATGCGAAAGCATCAATAGGTGCAAGATTCTTCAAATCGAACTTTCGAACATCGGCATGGTACACAGTCTCAGGTGCATTCGGGCAGATGTTGCGTCGATATGTTTGACAGGTATTTTCGTCATAATCATTGGCCCATGCATGTACGATTCCGAAATCAGGATTTCCTATATCCGCATTCATGGCGCCCCAAGCAAGACCGCCTGGCCCGCAGAAAAGCTCTCCAAGTCTAAAAATCATGAGGCATCCCTCCCTTTTGTAAATAGATCAATTTCTTCCTGAATGTGCATCTTCTCTTTTTCTGTCAGCAAGTCTACCTTTTGAAATGTGTGCCTATATGAAGAAATATCTCGTTTGCTTAAATAGCCTGCCATGCAGTATAGATCAACAAGAGAAATACTGTATAACTCAGCCAGCTTCCGCAGAATTTCAGCACCTGGGACAGACTTGTTTTTCTCTCGTTCAATCCTGCTGAGCGTCGAATCTTTAATTCCGGTATTCACGCAAACAAATTTAAGACTGAATCCTCGCTGATTGCGAGTTTCACGCAAATATTTTCCTAAAGAAGTCACTTTATCACCCTTTTCACTTTAACATATATGCTGCGAAAATGCAATAGATAATATTATTTTGCTGCGAAATCGCAGCAAAATAATATTTGAAACAACATCTATTCTCAACTATAGATCTGCAGGGCAGCCACTCGCAGCACTCCAGCTTTATATTCTGCGCTGCTGAAGACAATAAAAAGCACTCGAGGCTGGTTATCTTAACCAGCCTCGAGTGTTTCTCATTTCCTGTATTTCTCTTTCAAACTCTGGTGTCCCTGTTGGTCACGGCGGCGCAGCTCCTCTGCCGAAAAGATCTTCCACTGGGGACCTTCATCGTTCAGGTTCAGATGCGCGTAAGATTCCGGATAATACCGCTCCGGGTCAAAAGTAAAGTCCTTTGCAACAAGCCGCTGCCACATACTTGGCCCATCGGGCAGGTCGATCTTGTCCACCTCGTAGCTCGTCAGCTCATGGGTGGTGTCGATCTTTCGCAGGAATTCCTCTGCGGTCAATTTCCCCTGAACATATTCCTCCCGTGCCAGCCGAGCGTTCTCGCTCCACTGGTCGTACTGCTCGTAGTCCATGTGCATCAGGTTGGAACGGTCAGAAGGTGCCGCGTCGATCCAGCGCAGCAGGCGGGAATACATTCTGTCCCGCAGCTTTTTACAAACCAGAAGTGCCTCATCCTCCGAAGTCTTATCCAGCCTTGCCAGATTTGCGCCACGCTGTTTGCAGCTCTGTCCATCGGTCACCCGGTCACAGTACCGGGTGGCCTTTTTCGTTTTCGGGATGAAATAGCCCCAGCAGTAGTCACATCGGCAGACCCGCTGATTGTCCTGCTCGAAGTAAAGCGCCAGCACCAGCATCCGCAGTTCCATCAGACTGCGAAGCTGGAACGACCGTGGTTTTTCCAACTGCGGCAGCTTCGCCGGATCGCAGATCCGCGCGATGTCGGCGTAAGTCGCCCGCAGCTTTTCATACTGCTCCGCCGGTGTCGATCCAGCCGTGCTGTCGAAGGTGACCTCCATGATGTTCCGAAGATAATTCTGTACACGCAACGGTTCCTCCATCACCCGCAGGATCTCCTGTCCAGCAACCAGCAGAAACATCGCCGTGCCGTCATCCTCTGCCTGCAAAGTTTGATGCAGAATGTCCGTCACAACAAATCCGCTCACAGGATCGATCTCACACAGATCCGGAGTCAGCAAAATGGCCTCTGCGGCAAAGTCCTCTAAGTCGCTCACAGGAATGTCGATCCGCTCCTCAAACAGAGGATGCTCGTTCCGCAGCCACCGCACCGCTTTGCGGTAGTCCGTATAGTCCAGTTCAGAAAAGGCGATCAAGGTCTCCGCGGGAGTCAGCGCGGGCATCTGCGTGATTGACCTGTCATCACAAAGCAGGGTGGAATAACGTCCATCGCCCACCTCCATCAAGTACAATTCCGAAGCCATGCCGATACCTCCTCAAAGATCACTTCCTGATGTAAGCCGCCTTGAAATTATTCTAACATAAAGGTGAACACAGCGAAAGTGAAAAGTTTCATGGCACCTCGACAACTGAATACCCGCAGCCGGAGTGCATACACCGTGAGGGAAGCAGCGCCAAGATCCGCAAGGGGGCGCGTGCCGACACGGGACAACGCCGCAGAAAGTCTGGGGCAGGAAGGTGTACGGTGTGCGGCCAATCAAAATCAAAACAAAAAAGAAAGGAAAATCAAAAATGAAATCATCTGTCTACAAAAGCTACGATGAACTGCCGCTGTTCCTCAACTCAGATCTTGTTGCAAAAACACTCGGTATCGCTCCGTCCAGTGCATATGAACTCATGCACGAAAAAGATTTTCCCACTCTGCACATCAACTGTCGCATGGTGGTTCCGAAAGAAAAGTTCATCCAGTGGGTGGATGAGCACACGAAGGGCGGTGACCGCGCATGAGAAAAACAAAACCTCCCGTTGGCTGGGAGCATGTGAAAAACTGCTTCCCCGTCCCCAACGAGCTTCTCGATTTCGATTTGCCCGGTGGATCAATCGCTGTCTACATCTTCCTGCTGCGTCATGCAGACCGAAGGACTGGCCAGTGTCATCCAAGTACTGCGACTATGGCTAAAAATCTTCACTACTGCCGAAACACCGTCGCAAGCTATGTCCGACTGCTGGAGGAACGCGGACTCATCATCACGGAGCATACTAAAATCATCACAAAGAACGGCATTAAGAAAAACGGCAGCCTGCTCTACACGATAATCCCCTTACAGAAAGTCATGGAACAGCACTACGAACATCAGTTCAATGCATTAGAGCGTACAACAGAGCGGCGGAAGGCGCAGGCAAAGCTGGCAGAACAGCTCGGTGCATAAAAACGAAGTGTGCTTTTTTCCGCACTCTGTAATCATGGTCGACCAAAACCGTGAAGCCCATCAATGCGGTGAGAGAAACAGCAATGGGATCACGCAGCCCAGCGGGGCCGCGACGCCTCGGAACAGCGACGCGCATGAGCGCATC
>ERZ773178.2135-NODE-2135-length-19184-cov-28.943175_pt1 | contig 19184 bp, 19 predicted proteins | sample MGYA00580533_ERZ773178 | MGnify/ENA primary metagenome ERZ773178 (study PRJEB29015, sample SAMEA2737859) | human gut metagenome | biome: human gut; feature: human-associated habitat; material: faeces | place: China | collected 2012 ...
CCTTCTGGCCTGCAGACCGATGGTAAAAAAGTACGGAGACCTGTATCTGCAGGCCCGGCGGGCGCTGCTGCCCACAGAAGGTGAGAATGCCGCAGCCGCCGCGCGCGAGCTGCTGGCGTTTGCGTCCGGGAAATCCGTCGCCGCCGTGCTGGCGGATGCCAACCTGTATGCCAGCGAGCAGATCGAAGCAGATCTGAACGGTTATGTAAACCGAATGCTCGCCCATGAGCCGCTGCCCTATATCCTCGGGCAATGGGATTTCTACGGGATCTCGCTCGAGGTCACGCCGGACGTCCTGATCCCGCGTGACGACACGATGGCCGTCACGGATCTGGCGCTGGAGGTGCTGCGGACCGGCCATCCGTCGCCGCGCGTGCTCGATCTTTGCTGCGGGAGCGGCTGCATCGGGCTGGCTATTGCCCATCAGCTGCCGGATGCGCATGTGACGCTGGCGGATATCTCTCGCCCGGCACTGGCCGTGGCCAAGCGGAACATCAAGCGGCTGAAGCTCATGAACCGCGTGACCGCCATCGGCCTCGACGCGAAAAAGCCCGCGCCGTCCTTTGTCGGCACGCTCGACGCGCTGGTCTGCAACCCGCCGTATGTAACGAGCGAGGAAATGACGCGGCTGGAACCGTCCGTGAAGGAATACGAGCCTGCGCTTGCACTGGACGGCGGGAAGGACGGTCTGGCATTTTACCGCGCCGTCGCCGAAAACTTTACCCATCTGCTGGCAGACGGCGGATACCTTTGCTTTGAATTCGGCCTGGGACAGCATATGGCCGTATCCATGATCCTGCAGGAATACGGATATACGGACATTGTCCTTCGAAAGGATCTGCGCGGCGTTGTCCGAGCGGTCAGAGGCAAAAAGAAGTAAAACAAATGTTTGATTTTTATCGAATGATGTGTTATAGTAGGTTCATACACAAAAGAGGAAGGAACTGAGACGATGGAAAAGAAAAAAGCAGCCGATCAGACTCCCAATAACGACAAGAAACAGGCGCTCGATACCGCCATCCGGCAGATCTTCATCACCCATCAGGATACCGACCACGTCGGCGCGGTGGAGGCCGACAGCCCGGGGCTGTTCCGCGATGCGGTCCTGTATGTCGGCGAGACGGAGAACCGCTACCTGACCGGCGAGGTGCGCCGGAAGGTGATCTACCATCTCTACAGGCTTCCTCAGGTGACGATCAACAACCCCAAGCAGCTTCTGAAGGACGGCGACACGCTCTGGTTCGGCGTGGACGGCGGCTATTGTCCGCCCCTTTCCTCCGGTGTCATTACTACCTTCTTTGGTACTATGAGCGGATCCGACTCCTCAGTGGCCATCGTTTGTACTCACCATTGCATTGGCCGATACTCCCTACCGCAGTTTTTTCCCCGCGGAGCCACTCAGGCCTCCCGGGTATGACAAACATAACAATGTCAGGTGTGCCGTGCTCTTGGACTCCGGCGTGTTTTCCCGGTCTTGCAGTTAGCGACCGTTCCTTGTTGATGACCGCGGAGGCACATGGCCATCCCACACAATTGATTCTATGACGGAGATCTATCACTTCACGCTTTCGCATTACGGCCTTCCTGCTCTCTGTCCTACGCTTAAACGTCATTGTTGGCCTTTGACGCTCCAAGGACTCGATACTGGTGGCTTGCCAAGCCTTACCAGGCCGGATTCCCACCGGCTATATGCTTGCCACCGAACCGGCGCACACCCCCGTTTCTTTCATTATATCAGAATATCAGAAACAGGGGTGATTTTCTGGTTTTTTGACAGGCTGAGGAAGGCTCCGGCGCTTTTGGCACCGGAACCTTCCTTGAGTCTTACTTTGCAAGTACAACGGAAATTTCCAAAAAGAAATGAGGTGACGCTTGTATGCGTCACCTCATAACGATTGATTTGGTTGATTTTTAGAGGGTTAGGTTTATCCAAATTAGTATAACACTTTTATTTTCTGTATTTTGAGGGAGTAAATCCATAATACCTTTTGAATATTTCAATCAATCTACTGGGGTTGGAGTATCCAACAATTCTTGAAATTTCCGCAATGGTGAGGTCGGTCTGAATAAGCATATGCTCGGCTACAGAGATCCTTTTCCTCTGAATGTATTCAGTAATGGACATATTATAAACTGACTTAAATAGCTTTTTCATTTTGCTTTCACTCATACATGCAATGGTGGAAAGCGTCTGCAACGTAATATTAAAACTGTAATGTTCGTCCATGTAATGCGTTAGTTCATCTAATGCCTGCAAATCTGTTTTGTTAATGGGCTGGCCATTCTCTTCATTTAGTCTGTTTTCTTTCAAATATGAAGCAAGATAAGAGATGATTTCATATATTTTTGCTTCTACTGTAATTCTGGACGCTTTCATGGAAAGCAGATACTCATATAGGCTTTGCATAGCATGATTAACATTTGGTAAATAGAATTTCCCTTTTTCTTTGAAAAAATCAGAAAAGTTCACTTCAAGATCACCGGAAATTTCCTGGAGATACTGATCAATAAATTCCTGGTCAACCTGCACGGTAATACATCTTAATGGAATCTGAGGATGATAAATAGCTTTATACTTTTCAGATGGTTCATAGCAGCGCAATGTATTCGGAGAAATATTTTGATACGGATAGAATTCATCTCCTGCGCCACTAATATAGAGAGCAAGTACATAACCAGACCCAATATGTTCTCCGACCATAGTTTCCTGGTTAAATCTTATATCTGTCGCTGTAATGATGAAATCGTGGTGAACCTCACTCGTCCATTGAAATCCGGTTCCATATTTTGGGTTGATCTTATAATATGTTCCGTACTCTATTGGATTCTTTATCGATTCAACAAAGAAATCATCTCGTTTAACTTCTATCATTGGCTCCTCCCAAAGATACCTCGTTTAGATTTATTAATACCTTGTTTAGACTTTATATCTGTTTTGCCCTTTACAGTTAGCTACAACTAATTATAATGAAAGAGTTGATGTATGTCAAACCGTTTTTAAGCAAAAAGAGGTGTATATTTAAAGTCAATGCGCAGTTTATATAAAAAACTATTTCATTATGTCCCAGATAAAAGAATTTGGGCATATTTCTCCATGGCACTATCTGCCGCTGCCGTCTGCTCATATATGGGAGCATATTGGTTTCTGTGGCAGTCCATTGTGTCTATTCTGGTTATTCCCGTATATGAGAAGGCTATGTATGACGCAATTATTGTAGTCATACTTATGATTTTACGAGGCATTCTCAACATTGCATCGGCAACGTGTTCCCACTACTTAGGCTTCCGGCTTGAAACAAACTTAAGGAAAAATGGGCTTCATAAATTATTGGATGCCTCTTCTTCCTTTTTTGACCATAACAGCTCTGGAGAGATTCGAAAAATTATTGATGATAACGCAGCAGAAACACACAAAACAGTGGCCCATTTGATTCCGGACAACGTCACTGCTGTTATGACGCCGGTGTTAATGTTTGTGCTGATGTTTGCAATAGACTATCGCCTTGGTATTCTCCTGATCCTTACAACTGTGATTGGTGTTCTTCAGTATCGTAAAATGTCCGGTGGTACTGAATTTCTGTCTGGCTATTCAGCGGCGCTTCAAAAAATGAGTGCGGCAACAGTAGAATATGTCAGAGGAATGCAGATCATAAAAATCTTCGGTGTAACTGTACAGTATTACAAAACTCTGATTAACTCGATCAAAGAGTACAAACAGTACGTCTATCAGTATAGCCTCAGCTGTAAGAATCCCTACGTCGGATTCCAGGTTCTGTTCAATGTGTTTTATGCTTTTGCTGTACCAGCCGCAGTTGTATTCATCAGCTATGGAGAACCTGCTATGCTAATCCTGGCAAAGATTGTTTTCTTTGCTGTGTTCTCCGGAGCTGTATTTACTTCTTTCACATCGATCATGTTTACGGGGCAGGATAACTTTGGCGCACAAAATACGCTGAATCAGCTTGATGAGCTGACTACTTCTATGGATCAGGCAAAGCTTCCACATGGAAACGAAGAGACCTTCCAAGATTTCAATATTGAATTTCGTCATGTTGACTTTAAGTATGATGACAACTTCGTGCTGAAGGATTTCAGCCTGACACTTCATCAGAATAAAACTTATGCGCTCATCGGGTCTTCCGGGGGAGGAAAATCTACCATTGCAAAGCTGATTTCAGGTTTTTATCCTGTCGATGGCGGCGAAATTCTGATTGGTGGAAAGAACATTCAGAGTTATTCTGAAAAAGCTCTCATTCAGAACATCGCATTTGTTTTCCAGCGCAGTCAATTACTAAAGACCTCAATTTACGAAAATGTCCGAATCGGAAATCCTCAGGCAACACGGCAGCAGATTATGGATGCACTTGACGCAGCGAACTGCACATCCATCCTTGACAAATTCCCCCAGCGGGAGATGACCGTCATAGGGGCAAAGGGCGTATACCTTTCCGGTGGTGAGGTGCAAAGGATCACCATTGCAAGGGCTATTCTAAAGAATGCGAATATCGTCATTATGGATGAGGCTTCTGCAGCTGCAGATCCGGAAAATGAATACGAGTTGCAGCAGGCTTTCCAAAAACTGATGAGGGGCAAAACAGTTATCATGATTGCACACAGGCTGTCCTCTATTCAGAATGTAGACCAGATCCTGTTTGTCCAGAATGGAAAAGTTGTGGAACAGGGAACCCACAATGAACTGATGGCCTGCAATGGACGTTATAAGGATTTTCAGGATGTATACTGCAAGGCAAATCAGTGGAGGCTGGCATGATGAAGACATATCTAAAAAGAGCCTTCCAGCTGAGTGATTCGGGTGTGAAGGGCCTTGCAAAATCAATCTGGTCATTCTTTCTCTATTATGTTTCTTTTGTACCGCCGATGATCTGTGTTTTTCTGTTTGCAGACAGGCTGTTGAATGGAAATACCGGGAAACCGGTGGTATATCTCCTGTTTATGCTGGCAGCGACCCTGGTGATGTACTTAGTTATTAACTATAACTATAAAACGACCTATGATGAAACCTACCAGGAATCTGCAAATTTAAGAATTGATCTGGCGGAACAGCTTTCCAAACTGCCCCTATCCTATTTTTCAAAGCACAATTTGTCTGACCTTGCTCAAACAATCATGGCAGATGTGGCTTCGATTGAGCATGCTTTTGCGAACGCAGTGGCTAATTCCATAGGGTTTGCAATTTACTTTTTGGTTATCAGCGTAGCCCTTCTGATCATGAATTGGAAATTAGGTCTCTGTGTATTGCTTCCCGTTCTTACTTCTGCTTCGGTTCTTTTCCTGACAAAGAAACTGCAGGTCAGAGATGTAAATAAACATTATGATAAGTTGAGAGATATTTCCGAAAGCTTTCAGAATGCAATCGAACTGAATCAGGAAATTAAAAGCTATGGGTTGAAAGAAAAAGTAGAAGCTCAAATGGACCAGCAGTTGGATGAGTCAGAAAATCTTCAATGGAAAGCTCAGATCACCCAGACGATTCCTGTTACAATCGGCCAGACTTTATCTATTCTTCCTATTGGAATCACGGCGACTGTTGGCCTTTCAATGCTCGCCTCCGGTCAGGTAAGTATCCTGATTCTTCTGGGCTATATTATTATGGCGGCGAAACTCAGCGGGGCCATGGGTGGTGTTTTGCTCTATCTGACGGAAATCTTTTATTTGGACGCAAGAATTGCCCGGATTGGTGAAATCAAGAATCATGAACTTCAGGGTGGAGAAAAGGCAGTCCTTTCAGATTTCAATGTAGAAATAAAGGATGTTTGTTTTTCCTACCAGAAAGACACCCAGGTGATTCGCCATGCATCCTTTACGGCGGAGCAAGGACAGGTAACCGCATTGGTCGGTCCCAGCGGCTGCGGAAAAACAACAATGCTTAAGCTCATCAGCAGACTATATGATGCAGATTCCGGTACCGTTCAGATCGGAGGAACCGACATACGAGAAATTCACACTGATAGCTTGTTCAAGTATGTTTCCATTGTTTTTCAGGAAGTCATTCTATTTAATACTTCTATTATGGAAAATATTCGCCTTGGGCGGCTGGATGCTTCTGACGAAGAAGTAATACGAGCTGCAAAACTGGCTGGTTGCAATGAGTTTGTCAGCCGTCTGCCAGACACCTACCAGACAATAATCGGGGAAAATGGAGCCAAACTCTCCGGCGGAGAACGTCAGCGGCTGTCCATTGCCAGAGCAATCCTGAAGGATGCTCCAATTATCATTCTGGATGAGATTTCTGCATCGTTAGATGTGGAAACAGAAGTCCAGATACAGACTGGATTAAATCATTTGATTCAAGGCAAGACCGTGATTGTTATTTCACACAGACTGAAGTCTATTGAAAATGCAGATAAGATCGTCGTTATGAAAGCAGGTACGGTAGAAGCCTGTGGAAAACATGCTCATCTGCTGAAACAGTCGCCCACATATAGAAAGATGATTGAAAAGTCCAATCTGGCAGAGAAATTCAACTACTAAGCAGGTTACCCTTCAGATGCAGACCGCACTGAAGGGTAACATAAAGGCATTTGGTTAATTATGTCTAACTGATTTCTGATGTGAGGAGGTGCATTATTTGAAGAAATATATTGGAAAAAGGATCATTAGCTTCCTCATTGTGCTGGTAGGCGTCAGCATTCTAAGTTTTTTGTTGATTGCTTGGTCCGGAAAAGATCCTGCAGAAATTATTGCACACCGAGGCGTATCCAATCCTACGCCGGAACAGATTGAGATGATTCGGGTGGAAATGGGATTGGATCAACCTCTCCCTGTGCGATATATTCAGTGGCTTTCCGGAATGTTTACAGGAGAACTTGGGACTTCTTTGACCACTCATCAACCGATTGTAAAGGATCTGCACAAGTATCTGGCTACGACCACATCTCTTGTAGGGATGGCCATTCTATGGATTATCGTGCTCACCGTTCCGATTAGTTTGCTCTGTGCCAGAAAGCGGAACCGCCTTTTCGATCAGGTTACCAGAGGCATTACTATCTGCGGTATTTGTGTGCCAACTTTCTGGCTGGGATTCCTTCTTCTACTGTTCTTTGCGATTCATCTGAAATGGTTCAGTGTCTTACCAAGTCCAGGTTGGAGGGGCTTTTTACTACCTTCATTTGCCCTGGCGGTTCCCAGTTCGTGTTCACTCATCCGAATTATGCGTTCCTCTCTTCTGGCTGAATTATCTTCTGATTATGTTCGGTTTGCAAAAGCCCGTGGACTATCTGCCAACAGAATTCTGGTATGCCACATTCTGCGAAATGCCTTACCGCCTGTTGTTACAATTTTCTTTCAGCAATTCGGCTTTCTAATTGCCGGAGGGGCGGTAATCGAAAGTGTTTTTTCAATCAAGGGAATCGGAACTTATCTGGTGGACAGTGTGATTGCAGCAGATACGATTGCAGTTTCTACCTGTATAGTCGTCATTGCAGCAATTTTTGTCGTCGCAAATTTCATGGCAGACATAATCAACCGTCTGCTTTGTCCATGGATGGTGAGGGAAGAAAATGATACATAAGCTACTCAAAAGGCCGCAGGCAATCATCGGTCTGTGCCTGATTGCTATTGTGATTGTAATTGCGATTGCAGCACCTGCTTTTTCGCCTCACGACCCTGAATTGGTGAATTTATCGCAAAAGTATGCTCAGCCTGACGCAGAATACCCTCTTGGAACAGATCAATTGGGCAGGTGTACCTTATCAAGGCTGCTGTATGGAGCCAGATATTCCATCGGAATCAGTTTACCTGTGCTGCTGATTTTGTCTGTGATTGGTCTGATTGTCGGTACTTTTAGCGCCTGTGCTGGAGAAAAAGCAGACCATTTCATTACTATACTCTGTGATGTGTTTATTGCTTTTCCTTCTCTTATCATTGCTATTGCTGTCATAGGCGTTCTGGGGAACGGACTCCAAAACATTGCCGTTTCTGTTGTGATAGCGACCTGGGCTTGGTTTGTTCGTATTGTCAGATCTTATTCCATTCAAGAAATGGGTAAAGATTATATCCTGGCAGCCCGGATTTCTGGGTGCAATACAGGAAAGCTGGTCTTCAGACATCTGATTCCTAACATTCTGCCACAGTTTCTTGTGTATGTTTCCACTGGTGTCGCTTCTTCCATCATTATGGTTTCCAGCTTTGCTTTCCTCGGACTTGGCCTTCCCTCCGGCACACCGGAATGGGGTGCCATGTTAAATGATGCCAGGACAGCGCTTTACTCTCATCCGGAATTGCTAATCTATCCAGGCTTGTGCATCTTCGTAACGGCAGCAGGCTTCAATTTATTTGGAGAAGCACTCCGTGATATTCTGACGCCGGAGGAGGACAGCCTATGATGCCATCACTTATGATTGATCATTTAAGCATTAATCTTCGGTCAGGCACGGATAACTTGGTTTCTGAAATATCCTTTGCAATCAAAGAAGGAGAGTCTTTGATCTTGTTAGGCCAGTCAGGCAGCGGCAAAACAATGACCTGTAGTGCGGTGCTAAACTTATTGGACCCTAAAAAATTTAAGGTGTCGGGTTCCGTTTTCTTCGGCGAGACTGATCTTTTGAATTCGTCAGAAAAGCAGAGACGAGGAATATACGGAAACCAGATTGTCTATATCCCGCAAAATCCAATGACTGCATTGGACCCTTCTATGCGTATTGGCAGACAGATGGATGAAACGCTACGGCTTCATTCCGACAAATCCCGCCAGCAGCGTTACAACTATATTCTGCGGCTTCTGCATGATGTAGGCTTAGATGATCCTGACAGGGTATACAGAGCATACCCCCATATGCTTTCCGGAGGAATGCTTCAGCGTGTCATTATCGCAATGGCTATGATGCTTGATGCAAAATTCGTGCTTGCCGATGAGCCGACAACTGCTTTGGATGTGATTCACAGAAATGGAATCATAGATTTATTTTCGCAGATGAAAGCAAATGGAGTTGGGATTCTTATGGTAACTCATGATTTCGCAACAGCTCTTCAATTAGGTGGAAACGTGTTGGTGATGAAAGAAGGAAAAATTATAGAATCCGGTGAAGTTCAATCTGTCTTCGATCATACCACAGAACCTTATACAAGGTCGCTGGTTGAAGCTTACTCCCTTTCCTGTGCTTTCACGAAAGGGGCGGAATCATGATTAAAGTCAACAACCTATCAAAAGAATTTCACGAACAAGGCACAAGCAACGAGCTTCTGGCCGTTGATCATGTAGATTTTACTATTCAGAATGGTTCATTTTGCGCTTTGGTAGGAGAAAGCGGATCTGGTAAAAGCACTTTGGCTCAGCTCATGTGCGGTCTTCTGGTTCCATCTTCTGGAGAGGTACTGTTTGAAGGAAAAAACATTTCCCTCTGCCGGGGCAAGCAAAAGCAGGTACTGCGATCTAAAATACAGCTGATTCTTCAGGATGGCAAGGGAGCAATGGACCCTCGCTTTACGGTATATCAAATCATTGCAGAGCCAATTCGCAATTTCAGAAAACTCAGCAAAAAGGAAGAAGAACGGGAAATCAATGATCTTCTTACCATGATGGAGCTTCCCGAAGAGATCAAGCTGCGAAAAGCTCATGAGCTATCCGGTGGACAACAAAAACGTGTATGTATTGCAAGAGCGTTAGCGGCTCAACCGGATGTGTTGATTTTTGATGAAGCAGTCAGTGGGCTGGATGTCCTGGTTCGTAAACATATTCTTGATTTGCTGAAGCGGCTCCATCAGGAGCGAAAAATGACTTGCTTTTTCATTACCCATGACCTGGACGTTGCGCTATATCTTGCAGACCGTGTGATGGTGATGCGCTACGGTAAGATTATCGAAGACCGTACATTTCACGGTTCGACAGACTGCTTTACACATCCGTATACCAAGCTTCTGCTGCATTCTATTGCTCCATATTTGGGTTAAACCATTCAATAAATACGTATACCCTGCTGAAAAGCATGATATAAAAAAATAAAGGAGATTTTGTACATGAAACTGAAAAAACTTTTAGCTTTCGGACTCGCACTTGTGATGTGCCTTGCTATGGCTGCTTGCGGCACGAACCCTGACGAGAAAACCGATGCAGAGCCGGTCTCAATCACTGTCACCGAGAATTGGGACTTTTCTGTAGGCTTCTATCCTGTCATCACGCCTATGGTATCCAGCACTTATGGTGCCGGATTCTGGAGTCGTAATTTTTACAACACTCTGGTAAGCTACGATGATAACGGGAAGATCCAGGGCGAGTTGGCTGAAACCTGGGAAATCAGTGATGACGGCAAGACTTACACCTTCCATCTGCGTGATGGTGTCAAATTTTCTGACGGTACTCCTCTGACTTCCGAGGCAGTAAAGATGACCCTTGAAGCAGTAGTAACCCATCTGGGTCCCCAGAATGGTGCCTTCGGTAAGCTCACTACTTTGTTTGACAAGCTGGAAACCCCGGATGAAAAAACCTTTGTAATGACTTTGAAGACCCCTTATTACGCTGCTCTTGACAATCTGACCATGGCGCTGCCTCTTGGTATTGTGAATCCCGCAGCCTTTGAAGGCGGCGTAGAAAAGGCTTACGAGAATTGCGTGAGTGCAACTATGGGTACTGGTCCCTATATGTTTGACCGGGTCGAGGGAGATACCTATACCTTTATCCGCAATCCCTACTACTGGGGCGAAGCTCCTGAAGTGGACGAGTTCAAGGTCAAAGTGATTCCTGATAATGCTGCAAAAATTCTTGCTCTGCGCAACGGCGAAATCGATGCAATTCTCGGCTCCAGCAGACTTAGCGCAGAAGGCTACACGGAAATTTCCCAGGATGCCGCTTTCGGTCATGCCATGGATGACAGCACCAACCAAACTCGTTATCTGGGTATGAACCTGAATAAGGCTCCCTTTAATGATCCTCTTGTAAGGGAAGCAGTATCCTACGCTGTTAATCAGCAGGAGTTGGAAACCTCTGTTTTCGATGGCCTGGAGACTGCTGCCGAAACCCTCTTTCCGAATGAAAAGCCCAACTGCGGTGTGGAGGTTAAGACCTATCCTACCGACATGGAAAAGGCAAAGCAGCTCATGAAGGAAGCCGGCTATGAGGATACCAATGATGACGGTATCCTGGAGAAGGACGGAACTTCTCTCGCCATTCATTTCAACTATTCTCAGAGCCTCGCAAGTGTTGACAATGCAGTTCTTTCTATTGCAGCTTCTCTTAAAGAACTCGGCTTCGATGTTACTATTGATGCAGTAGACATGAACACCTGGTATGGAGCCTTGATGGCTGGCGAATATGATCTGACCTTCTACAATACTGCTGGCGGTTCCTTTGACCCTGCAACAGATATGAGCAATATGGCTCCTGGCGCTATGGGTGATCCGATCCTCTGCCAGTTCTCTGCTTTCTTTGAGAATCCTGAAATTTTCGCAGAATTGGACTCCACTTCTGATTCTCAGCGTGTGCAGGAAATCTATGGAATGATTCTGAATGGTATTGCAGATCAGAATCTTCTGGTGCCTGTAACCGGCACTCACGATCTGGCTCTGTGGAATACTGATAAGATAACTGGCTATGACTTCTACACAGATGCCAGCTACGTAGACATTGCATCTGTTCATGTGAAATAATGTCCAGCCGTGTGGCTGAGGCGGTTACAAAAGAAAGACTTCATTCTTCAGGAGAAGACTATCTAAAAGCCATATTTATTCTTGAAGCGCAACATGGTTCAGTTCGTTCAGTAGAGGTTGCTGAGTACATGAATGTATCTAAAGCGAGCGTTAATCATGCAGTTAGGCACACGCGAAATCAGGCACATTATTTTGAATAATCAGGTTGTCAACTCATCCAGGGCGCTCCATTCACTCAAACACACCGTGCCAAAATCACACAAAAATATTGGCATACATATGGTAGATCACATTAGAAGATTGGGCGTTTTCCCAGCTAACTACGCATTAGATTTAGGCGAATTTATTGACAGCAACGGTAATTCGTATATAGACATTGTAGAGTTAAATCCCATATCATGTTCTATGTGCTATGTAAATAATAGCATCTATGCTGATGTGGTTCCTGAGATTGGCGAGTGTCAGCGCCAACTAATGATGGGTGCTGAGTTTTGCTACGATGCCATCGCAAATCCAAAGAATTACGATATGCTGAGAATATCCAATAAGAGTTATACTTATACTTCGGATAACCAATACGCTCTTTTATAGTTTGCATATCATAGAGGGTTTTAGAGCAATTCTGGAAGTGACGCTTGTTTCTTTCTCTGTGTTAAATCTCCGATAGAGTGAGTCCTTCTGGGAGGTCCATCATGAACCTCCCCTGGGTTCAGCAAATGGGCGCAGTCCTCCCTTGGCGGAGGACTGCGCTTTTCTGCGGCCTTACTGCACGGAATACAGGTTGGATGTGCTGCTCCCATTGTCACGGTAGCAGGGGAAGAACCGACCATCGTAGACCGGCTTTAACTTCATGCCGTTGTCGTAGACTACGCCGTAGGGGGTGATCGTGCCGCCGTTTTCGATGAGCCGCCGCGCGGTTTCCTCACCATCCAGTTTGTTCAGCTCATCCACGCTTGCGCTGCCGCCATGCAGGTTCATGTAATGGTCGCGGCCGATGGCGGTGAGGTCGGAAAAGTCGGTAATGACCGTGGCCTGTTGGCAGCAGAAGGTCAGGTTGATGAGATCCTTTAACTCGAACAGCTCCAGCTTGTGGGCCATCGCCTGAAACTGTGCGGCTTCGCCGGTGTCGAAGCTGTCCAGCCGCTTGGCGAGGTAGTTCAGCTCCTCCACATTGACCGTGAGCATTTCCACTCGCTTGAGAACGGTGTAGAAGCTGTCGATCTTCTCCACCTTGCAGTCCGCCTTGACCGCGTCACCGATTTCCAACGCCTCCAGCAGCTCCATGCAGTGTGCGTGCTGGTCGCGGGGAATAGGAAACGGAATGGTCGCCACGCCGTATTCCGGGTGGTTGGGATTACCGAGAACCGCTTGAATCATCATGTTTCATTCACTCCTTTTTCCAAATTCAAAACCGCATCTCCGTATTTGGCCATCAGTAGTGCGCCAGTGATCAGGTGGAACGCCTCATCTGTGACCAATTCCGGAGACGCAAGGTCCGCAAGAGTAATATTACAGCAGCCGACCGCAATGGCCTTCGCCGCCTGGTAGACGCTGTATAGCTCCGGCTCGATTCCTCCGAGCCGGACGCTTTGGAAGTCAAAGCCGTCATTCCCGCATTTCCAGACCATCCTGCGCCAAAGGCTCTCGTATGCCGTGAGCAGGAAGAGGGCCGCTTTGTTCCGGTCAGACAGACGCCAGCAGCGTTCCCGCCAATGTGTCCATCTTCGCCGGTGGGCATCGGACAGGAAGAATTGGAAGAATTGAGGTTTCCTCTCTCTGAATTGCTGATGCATCCTTTTTCGAAACTGCGGCCCCATAGAGGGGGTGAAGCAGTCCCACATGAACGCATTCAGCTCCAGCACACCTGCCTCGATCCGCTCCTCCAGGCAGGTACATTCACATAGGCGGCACGGATGCTTGCGGACATAGTTCTGGCAGTATTCGCACGCCACATCTTTGGGCGTGTAATGAAATGGGCTGCGGTATATTCCACCGCCTCTGGGTTTTTGACCGGGCTGAGACATCATCAACTGCTCCAACGCCTGCAGCGGCGTGTCTCGCATGAAATAGTACGGCATAAGCGAAATCCTCTCTGAAATGAAAAAAGGGCCGGAATCTTATTGCTAAGACTCCGTCCCGTACCGTTTGATATTACATTATCTGTTCCTGCGCGACTTGTTCCAAGGCTTCTTCCTGCTGCCGGATCCGCTCATCCAAATCCGGCACACACTCCTCAATCTGCTGCTGAACACTGCGGATCATTTTTTCCTGCTCTCCCGTGAGTTCAAAGAAATCTCCGTCTACAGAGTCCGCACAGCAGCGATAAATCTCGGTCATCTGCTCTGGGGTGAAAAGCCGTTCCTTTTGAATCAGCCCGGAGCGGATAGCAAAGTCCTGTTTGGCTCCTGCATAGTTCTCCATGAAATAGTGCCCATGACATACGCCTGTGTGCCCATAGGCCCAATCCCATGTGACGAAGTGGACTCCGTGTTTGCTCTGAACTCCAGCCAGCACAGTGCCGTTGAAATCCGCCAGCACCTTGTAGCCGTTCTCCAGACCGTCGGCTTTCAAAGCGGGCGCTGTCTCCATCTGGCGCATATATTCCGCTGTGGTCCTGACAATCTCATACACCTTGTCCTTGGCGGCGATTCGCTCCGGCTCGTAAATATCCTCATTGCGGTAGGCAACACCACCGCTCTCAGTTACTTCACAAAGCGGCGAACCGTCAAGCAGGATACACAGCCTGTCAGTGTGAACTTCGTCCAACTGGAAACCCTCCTTGGCAAGGACGATTGCTGCTTCTCTGAGGTAACAGACCTTTTCTTCTGCGCTGATGCTCATATAGCTCCTCCCATGCATAAAAAATAAGGCCGGAGCGATCATGCTCCGACCTACAAATGCAGGCGCTGCGACCAGCGCCCTTTTTGAAATGAAAAAGGGCACCGCTTTCTTAGTCCGTCAGGACCAACAAAACGACGCCCAAATCTTTGTGATTCTTTTTTGAGAAAAATACCGCTGCCAGCCGGAAAAATCGCCGCTGAAAAAGGGCGCTGGCTGAACGCATCTGCATGAAACAGGAAAACGCCCGGTTCGAATCGGGGCAGACGCCCTGAAACAGCGATTTGCATCTATGGTTTGAGAGAAGAAATCCGGGCTTGAAAAAGCCCGGAAACGGTTGATGCGCCTGACTTTTCGCCAGACGCATCTATACCGGTAACTCTTTATGGCAACAGTTGATAAAAATGATACGGTTTCATTTGGTTTCAAATGGTTTCACTCAAAAATGAAACCATAGCGGTGAAAGGTGAAACCATAATGAGACGAGAGATGAATCAAAAGATACCTTATTGGTCTTTTCCTTTTTCAGATTCATCATCAGGGGTGGATTTGATCTTTTCATCCAGTACTTTCCCGACTGCCTGTAGCCCGTCAGGGCTGCAAAATGCGTCCATCAGTTCGTTGAACTCAGGGTTTTCGCTATGAGACACGGCAGCATTTCGGATGCGTGACTGTTCAACAATCGAAAGGATCAGATTCAGGCCAAGAACCGCACATCCAATGTAAAGACAGGTCTTTATCCAAATCCCAACGATGCAGAGGATGATCCCCGGAACAGATAAGTAGAAAAAGTGAAATAGGAAATTCGTTAGAACAAATAGCCAAAACATTTTCTGGGGGTATTCTCTTTCCATGTTGTACCTCCTAAATTTACAGACCTGACAATTTTCCTTTGCGGAATTGATTGTATCACATTCTTGCACTAATTTCCATACTAAAAAAGCCCGATGGTCTCGTATCAAAACCATCGGGCTTATTTGTCATAACTCAACACTATAGATTTTTTGAAATTTGCTTTAAAAAAACGTCGTATGACAGCAAGAAAAACTTGATGCACAGAACTCACTTGTCTTTTGATTCTTCAGTTGTGTCAGAGACTGCTCCTTCCAGCAGATCTGTCACTACCTGATTAAGCTGTGCGGCATTCTTAGCAGTAATGACCGGCGTGTCTGACTGGGACTCAATGTCTTTTCTGGTTCGTCCAGCCACCTGACCGCCCGCCTTGGCAACTGCCAAATTCTCTTGGAAGGTCGTTGGTTTGCGATCTCTTGAAAACTGAGTGGTAGTGGCCTCCGCCAGCATATTCAGTACCAGTTCCAGCGTAGTCATGTTATCACGAAGGTTTTCCTTTTTCAAGCCCTTCAGATTTTTGTACTGCCGGGTGGACATGCCAGACCAGGCTCGGGAAATCTCGTCCGTGAGGATGGCGTACTCTACGCCTTTCTGCACACCGCGGGCATCCCATTCATCCGTCAGTTCTTTACGGACCTGGATGGCCTGCAGCCGCTGATTGATCCACTCACGGCTGTAACCCTTCTTGAGATAGGTTTCCAGAGCGCGGTCAATGGTCAGCTCCGGGTCGATGGTCTCCTCGATACGCTCTCGACCGATCTGTGCCAGCCACAACTTGAACGGTTCTGCCTTCGGGGAAGGAATAGACTGGATGATTCGGAGAAGCTGCTCGGTATCGGCTACATCAGTCAATCGTTTTTTGCCATCCGAAGCGGTCATTTTCAACTGGTTACAAGCTGTAACCGTTTCATTTCCCTCATCCTTCAGGCGTTTCTTCGTTACCTTCCAGTAGTTACGAGCTGCCTGATAATCTGGCTGATCAGTCAGCACAGCTACCACATCAACGACGGAAAAGTACCATTCTTCCTTTTCCTCATCCCATGCGGTTCGAATACGCTTGTTTTCGAACAGTTGGATATTATCGTTTTGTGCCATTTGAATCACCTCGTTCTGTCATGAATTCTTTCAAAAGTCCTTGGCAGCCATCCAGCACATCCTGCCAGGTCGCCTCGAAGTCCTCGGTGTACCATGGGTCTGCCACATTGCCGGGACGAGCGGTGTGGTCCATCAGGAGGGACATCTTGCCGACATAGTCGCCGCCGCAGATACGGTACATATCCCGGAGGTTGGCCTGGTCCATGCCGATCAGGAGATCGTATTCGTCGTAATCCCGATTTGTCAACTGCCGTGCGGCATGGCCTTCGCAGGAGATCCCATGCTCGGCCAGCTTGCGCCGTGCCGGAGGATAGACTGGGTTGCCGATCTCCTCCCGACTGGTAGCCGCTGATTCGATATGAAATTGCGATGCCAGTCCCGCCTTTTTTACCAAGTCCTTCATCACGAACTCGGCCATGGGGCTGCGGCAGATATTGCCGTGGCAGATGAATAAGATTTTTGTCATTGCTTATATATCCCTTCAAAAGCCTCCAAGCCTTGATATTTCAGGGCTTTGGGCGCTTCTTTCATTTTTGCTGTCATGCCGGAAACCTACGCAGATTCCCGTAACTCTACGCAGATTTTCGGGCAAATGGTGTAGTAATTGGTGTAGTGGCTGCGATTGCTTCAACCTGATTTTCTCTGCGGCTCCGGTGCGGCAAACCCTCTAAAATCAATGATCTTTGCCATCTGCTCGGCTGCGCGGTCATAGCTCGCGTGTGTGTAAACATTCAGCGTGACGCCCACATCGGAATGCCCCATGACATACTGCAAGGTCTTGATGTCTATACCAGCGTTCGCCATGTTCGTGCAGAAGGTGTGCCGGAACACATGAGGCGTGATGTGCGGCAGAGGCTTGTCCGGGTGCAGCTTTTGATACTTCTTCATTGCCCAGCGCATTTCATTCTCGATGTGCAGGGCAACCTTCGGACTGTCGTTCTTGTCCAGCAGAAGAAAACCGCTGTACCCGTCGATGATCGTTTCCGTTTTCACGCGCTTGCGGCGGGAGAGAATATTTTGCAGGCTCCGGTAAACCTCGTCCGTCATAGGAATGTAGCGGCAGCCGCACTCGGTTTTGGTTTTCTCCACATAATACTTGCCACCGCGCTCCCGGACAAGCTGATGATCCACCCGGATTTTCCGCCCGGTAAAGTCCAGATCAGCCTTTGTCAACCCGCAAAACTCGCTGACACGCATCCCAGTTCCCAGCAGCACCACAAACTCGTCGTAATACTTGCAGTAGGTCTTGTCCTCCCGGATGAAATCCATCCAAAGCGTCTGCTGTTCCTCTGTCATGGCAATGCGCTTCTGTGAATCATTGGAAACCACATCGACCAATTTGAAGTCAAAGGGATTCCGACGGATTACATCCTCATTGTACGCCATCTGGAAAGCCGGTTTGACAACGCCCCGAACGCTGGTGAGGGTGCTGTATCCCTTTCCGTCCTCGTGCAGCTTCATGATCCATTTCTGCGCGTCCGAAACCTTGATGTCCCGGATGGAACGATAACCGAAATCTTCCTTCTTCACCAGATTCAGCACGAAGTTATAGCCGACTTTGGTATTGTAACGTACGCCCTGCTTGATGCTGATATAGCGTTCCAGCAGTTGAATGACGGTAATTTTGCCTGCGGCATAATCAATGCCATCATCAAGCTGCTTCTGGATTTCCTTTTCTTTTTCCCGCAGTTCTTTCAGATCGGAGGAATACACCGTCTGCCGCTTGCCGCGAATGTCTGTATACCGATATTGATAAATCAGGTCTTTTCTCTGGCTCTCTCCTGTCCGCAGGATACGTCCCTTGTTATCCTTCCTCTTTTCGGACATTGTCAAACTCCTTTCCGTGATGGAAAGAGCCCTGATATGACACACTTATTGTATCATATCAAGGCTCCGTTTTACACCACAAATTTCAAATAGAATACGCCTGCTCGATGAACTGATCGAACAGGCGGCGTTTAATCAAGCGCTTGTTTCCCACCCAGAGGACGAATTTGCACCGGTCCTCGTTGGTAATCTCGCGCTTTCCGGAAATCTCCCGCAGAGCTTCCAGAACTTCCGGTGTAATAGGCTGGTATTCGATCATTTGCAGATAATCCCCCTTCATTCCATAAAAGAAATATGGAGATAGTATAATCAATTTCTTGCAGAATGTAAAGAAGTTTCTCAATATTTCGTAAATCGTGAAAATTCATCTCGTGGGGAGAAACAGATTCTTTTTTCAGAAAGCAGACGAAAAAGAAAACCTATAGTATAATGATAAGTAAAAACTTGCTGGAAAGGATAAGTGTGGGTAGACCATGGAACAACCGATTCGGAAAAAAATCATACTCAGTCTGGCTCTGGCCGGAAGCCTCTGTCTGCCGGTCCTGGCAGCCGCTGCCCCGGTACAGGATCTGCGGACTTTTGCCCAGACCGCCGGAAGCGGAAAAGGGGAGGGTCCGGCTGCCCAAAAGATGGCGGGAAAGCCTTCTGCCGTTAAGGAGGCCAGGGACCGGAAAAAAGCGGAGACACCGGCTGCCGGAAAGGACCGGAACCGGCCGGACCAGAAACCGGATGATCTGCACCGGACCCGGGAAGTGGATTTCACGGTACAGCGGGGACAGCTGCTCAGTGAGGCCATCGGGGACATTGACGGGGACGGGGTGGACGAAGTGGTGGACCTGATGGGGAACCCTGCCGTGGAAAAATCCAGCTTCATGGGGGATCTGTATCTGATTGCCCGGGAATTCGGACCCAGGGGCCAGAACCGGGTGAAATACTACTACCGGCCCCAGAACCTGGGAGGATATAATGCC
>ERZ773178.2156-NODE-2156-length-19084-cov-8.350518_pt1 | contig 19084 bp, 12 predicted proteins | sample MGYA00580533_ERZ773178 | MGnify/ENA primary metagenome ERZ773178 (study PRJEB29015, sample SAMEA2737859) | human gut metagenome | biome: human gut; feature: human-associated habitat; material: faeces | place: China | collected 2012 ...
TCGATCAGGGATTGATGGAGAATATCGTGGTGAATAATATCACCATGAATCATGTTCACCACTACCCTATCTACATTACCACCGGTTGCCGAAACCGTGGTCCTAAGGAGCGCACCACCGTTTCTACCGGTCGCGACATCATGATCAGCAATGTCATTGCCAACGATGTAGATTCCCTTGCCGGCATCATCGTTACCGGTATGCCTGGTCTGCCACTCCGCAACATCTCGCTGAGCAATATCCGCCTGCAATATCGTGGCGGTGGCAAGGCAGAACTGGCGAAAAAGGAATATAGAGAACAAGGCACCAACTACCCTGAGCCCAGATTTGCGAAAGAAACTCCAGCCTTCGGTCTCTACGCCCGCCACGTGGATGGCATAGAAGTAGATAATGTGAGCTTCACTACGATGAAGCCCGATTATCGCCCAGCCATCATGCTGGATGATGTGAAGAACGAGCGCATCACCAATATCAAGGCGGATGTTCAGAAAGGAAGCAAACTGGTCATCAAGAAGTAAGATAGAGGTAATAAAAAGTAAAAAGGTAAAAAGGTAACTGAAAGAAAAAGGCAAATGCCAGTTTACTATCCGGCATTTGCCTCATTACTCGAGCTATATCTCGCCTTATATTTACATTACATTATCTTCCTTACTTCAGCTTCGGCTTCAGTTCATCCGGTGAATCGTTGGTAAACATATTCACGGGTGGCGCCGATTTCGTGAAGAGATTTTCAATCACCTGCTTATCCACCTCCATTGCCGGCTGGAAATCATCGCTCATCATATACTTCAGGATGGCATAACGCATCTGGTTTGCCACCAGGCGATGTTCCAAGTCGCTGGTTACATCCATCGTAGTCATCAGAAGCTTGCCTCTACCCACCTTGGCTTCAATCATCATACCGAGCTTTCGACTCACGTGCCAGGTATCTATCGGTTGGATTGTCGGCTGATAATCCTTCGGGAACTCACGGAGATTCATCACCTGCGCCTTGTTCAGCAACTCCCACCAGTTCAGGTTTGCCCAGTCATCCGTAGGGAAATTTCTGAAGAGTGGATGAGCCTTGTCGATGGCAGCACCCGTGGTATGAGGCGGACGCATCTTAAACCAACTGGTATTCCAGAACACCGGCAGATAGGTTTGCTTCACATCTTCGCCCATCTTTACCTTTCCGGCAGCCAGAAGCAGCACCTTGCCGCCCTTCTGCAACACCTTCTGCGCCTTGGCATCCAGACTATCAGCAATATAGATATCCTTAAGCGCCTTGGTATTCGGCATCTCTATCTGAGATGGATACACCCAGAAATCCCAATGGTTACGGGCTACAGGAGCATTGGAAGACTTCACCTGAATCTCCAAGACCAATTGCGATGGAGACGGAATATGGAGATGAGGGAAATCCAGGGATACATTGCCTAAACCGATGTTCTTACCCACAGGAAGCGAATTCTGATTATCAGCAAGCGAATTACCTGGAAGCGAAGACTTTCCTAATTTTCCGGAAGCCAAAACCTGCTGATTTTCGTCCTTCACCTCGTATGTAACCTCCGCATTCTGCAACGGCTCGTGATACGCATTATAGAGTTCCACAGGAACCTGCACCTTGTTTTCTGAAGAGAAAACGAATCTCGGGAACTTAGCCAGAGGAACGATTGGCGAACAGAACTCCGTCCAATCCTTGGCATCACAATATCCCTTTTCCTTCCAATGCACATTCAATACGCCCACAAGAGCAGTCCCCTGTCCGCTATAATCATTCAAGCCCAGCAACTGGAAGCCCGCATAATCCTTGGTTCGCAGGTTGCGCTCCAAATCATACTTATATGCCAGGGTCTGCAACTTGCCGCTGGCATGAAGGAACTTCTCTGCCTGGCTCGCCATTCCGTTATCTCTCAGCAAATCAGAAAAGATCTCGAAGTTGCGGGCCTTATAGGCTCCCGTATATTGCGAAATCTCCTTGAAATCAGGAAAAGCGCACCACTGCCCCATCTCGTGGGTCAATCTTGGCTCGTTCACACCGAAGGTTATCGGCGTTCTTCCCTTCTGAACCACACGAACCATATCCTCATCGAAGTTGTCTTCCGATTGCGGAGCCTTCTTGTCCCAATCCAATCCGCGCGCACCACCCTTTACATGATACTCGCTCTTCGGGTCCCAAGCCCAACCGCCACCAACGGATGCACCACAATATACACGTCGCTTATCGCCTGTTTTCTTCCATTCTTCCACAAAGTTGCCAACCCATTTCACCCAGTTTCCCGCAGGTTCATTGCCCGCAGCAAGCATGCAGAAGCTAGGATGATTGCCATATTTCTCAACCATTCGCTGGGTTTCCTGCATCAGATAATGGTCGATGGTCATGCCATTGCCCAACTTCACACCGTGATTTGGCCAAGATGGACCTTCGGGCTGAAGATAGATTCCCACCTGATCGGCTGCCGAGAAAGCTGCCTCGGGAGGACAATAAGAATGGAATCGCATCATATTGAGTCCATATTCCTTGCATTTTCTGAAAATACGGAGCCACGAAGCCTCATCGGTTGGCGGATAACCGGTTTCCGGGAAACAGCAGTTGCCCACGGTTCCACGCATCCAAATCTTCTTGCCGTTCATATAAAACTGTCGGCCTTCGATGGAGATCTCGCTCATACCAAAGGTGGTACTGATAGATTCCTTGCCCATCGTGGCAGTCAGGGTATAAAGATTCGGATGGAATTCATCCCAAAGTCTGATATCCTCGCCCATCGGAATAATGACGGAGAATTTTCCATCACTTTCTCTCTTTATTTTAGAAAACGAATGCTTGACGCCACTTACATCAAACTGGAAATCAGCCTTTTGGACATTCCCCGTCACATCCATCACCACCTTAATCTGCTTGCCCTTTACATCAGGATAAACCTGCAGATTGCGGATATACTGCTGCTGATGCGCCTGCAATTCCATTTTGCCGATGATGCCGTTCCAGTTGCCCTGGGTCTGGTCGGTTACGCTATGCGAATCCTGTCCCACGCATACATTTTCGATACCATTATACACCTTGATGCTGATTTCATTATCCTTGCCATATATAATATAAGGTGTAACATCAAACTCATGGGGCACACTCAGCGAAGAATCCCTGCCCGCCAACTTGCCGTTGATATAAACCGAAGTCTCTATATGAGGACGTTCCAGATAGAGGATGACGCGCTGCTTCTTCCACTCCTTAGGCACAAACACCGATTTGCGATACCACGCATTGCCGATGTAATGCTTCTCTGGGGTGAGGAAGAAAGGAAACTTCATGGTTCCCTTGATGCGATGATTCCCATTCGCCAGCACTTCCTCCTGGCGATATTTCTCCATATAAGGATTGAAATAGAAGGAAGAATCATAAAGACTTCCTGTCCATTGCGTATGGGTACAGACATCATTACCCTTGCCGTTGGTGAGCATCGATCCCGGCAACTTAACTACATCCTCATAGGTAGGCGCATCTCCCTGCGAGAATCGCCACTGCCCCGAGAGGTCTATCTTATTATTTGAGCTGAAGCCCTGTGCCTGCAAGGAAGCACAAGACATCAGACCCAGCATAAAAACTATATTTCTCATTGATGGTAGAATCATTTATTGTTAAATCATTTATTATTGAATAATATTGAATAATACGTCGCATTTATAATGCGTCGTTGATGATTTCCAATTTCACAAGTTCTTCTCCTTCCTTCGTCACATCTGCTTCGCGAGGGAAATAAACCGGCATATCCTTCTGCAAAGGAAGAATGCGGAGTTCCAACTTCTGGCAATCGGCAGGCAGGCGCCACAATCCCATCAGGAACGGGCGACCATTATAGAAATTATCAGCCACCAGTTTGCCATCGGCATAGAGTCGGGCACAATCACCACGATATTGAATTTGCAGGAGTTTTCTGCCCTGCAGCATTTCAGGCGAAAGATTTAGCTGATAAACCGCAGCCTTCTTGAAGTCGGCATCAGACGGTTCCTCTGCCACTTTCTGCACACCCATAGTTATCTTGCGAACGCTCTCTGCTTCCTTGATTTTCTTGAAAGATGGAGCCAGAGACATCATTGGAACCATTTTCTTAGATTTGGAAGTCTGCGACTTTACCGAACCATTTTTCTGCTCAACCGATATTCCTTCCTTCTGCAGGAACAGATGTTCCGCCGTCTTGGAATCTACAAGATAGATGTTCTTATAAACAGGCTTAGCGATACCCTTCGCCTTCACATTCTTCAACACCTTTCCATCTACAGCAATCTCAGTAGGAATACCCTTGATCTGTTCCAGATAGATTTTTCCATCCCGCTTGGCAATCAACTGTGCCGTAGCGTATCGGATGCCATCGATATTTACCGGGAAGATGCACATCGCACCGGCAGGAACCGTCATCGGACGCTGAGGGAACTTCACGCCACATACCTCAAACTGCACATTCTTCTTGGCAGACAACTGCTGCAATCGCTCATAGTTATTAATGAAAACAAAACCGCTCTTATCTTTAGAACGAAGCGACCAGCGAAGATGCGAATCATCACCCTTCTCTATATCCTGACGGCATGGGAAGCTAGACTCCATCGGAGCCAATACTTCTGCATAATCATGCATAAAGAGATGCAGTTTGCGGAGCATGAAATAATGAGGATTCTTCTGTCCGAATTCTCCCAATGGCGCCTGGAAATCATACGTCTTTACCGGCATATCATTATAATTGGTAGCCTGAGTGCGCTGATTTTCATTCAGATAAACCGCACTACCATCGTCCAGATTACCCGGCATCATCGCAGTAGGATTGGTTCCGCCATGATACATATAATATCCCAGCAGATTGCTTCCGCTACCCAACTTGACGATAGCCAGCGAATATGCATCTTCCGGATAAATATACGGACGACGATGATATGATGTCATCATACCTCCACCCAGTTCGCAGGTGAAATAAGGATAGGCTTCATCCCCCTTGTTGATCTTCGCCTCTTGTTTGCCAAGCTGTTCGGTAGCGATTGCCGTACTGCTTCGGAAAGCCTTGAAGTTGAAAGCCTTGTAGTAATTACCAGCAGTTTCCTTCAGGCTGCGCTCCCAGAAACCATCGGCATAGTCACCGTAAAGCGGAAGCATCTCGCCGAAAGGCACCGGCGTTTTCAGTTCAGGCCATCCCGTACGGGTATAGAAAGGCAAATCGAAACCTATCTGCTGGGCTATCTTCTTCAGCGCCATCAGATAACTGCCCCTGCCACGATATTCATTATCAAACTGTGCTGCAACTACCGGACCACCATCTTTCCATTGTAACCCCTGCATCTGCGAATAAATCTGACGATAAAGTTCGGTTGTATATTTCAGGAAAGTGGTATTCTCCTCTCTCATTCTGCATCCCTTGGTAAACATCCAGTCTGGTATGCCACCATTGCGAACCTCGCCATGGCAGAAAGGGCCCAGTCGGAGAACCACCGGCATCTCTTCCTGTTTACATACCTCAAGGAAACCACGAAGATTGCGCTGTCCACTCCAGTTGAACACACCTTCTACTTCCTCCACATGGTTCCAGAACACATAGGCGGCAATCATGGTAACGCCACCCTCCTTCATCTTTCTCACTTCCTCTCTCCACTCATTCTGAGGGATTCGAGAATAATGTACCTCGCCCATCACCGGCACCACTCGCTTACCATCGAAGATGAGGCTATGCTTATCCCATCGGATAGATTGCTGCGGAATCTGTGCCTGGGCTTCCACCGGATGAAATGAGCTTGAAATTACAGCCGATACCAATAACGAATACACTATAATCTTTGTCTGGTTATTCATTTTTATCTGTTTTAAAGTTTAATATGCTTTTTTCGTTTGCAAATATAACTATATAAATACAAAGTAGGAATATAATATCGTCCAAAAATATGAGATATCTATCATTTCATACCAAATCGCTTTTGTAATCAGATATATTCATACAACATCAATTGTTTTAATGATGCTGCAAAAGTACAAACAAAAAGGGGAAATACAGATAGACTTATTAGCAGAAATACATAGACTATCTTATGATTTGAAGAAAGAAACACCGGAAAATAGGACTAGTCTCAAAAATATTTTGTATTTTTGCAGAAAAAATACAAGAAAGCGATGGAAAATATCAAAATAAAAAACGGATTTCAAGGGGAACGCTCATTGGTAATGCCGGAGATGATTCTGGATCTGGCAGAATCAGACCCGGTATTGCGGACCTTGCATATCACAGACATAGGCTACTATCCACATGCTACCTATCATTATAGAGAACGGACGGAGCCCATTGACCAATGCGTGCTTATCTATTGTGTAAAGGGCAGCGGACATTACAGCATCAATGGCAAGCAATATAAAGTAAAAGCCAACCAATACTTCATCATGCCAGCCAATACACCCCATGCCTATGCCTCCAACAACGGCGATCCCTGGACCATCTATTGGATTCACTTCAGTGGAACATTGGCACACATCTATGCCGAAGGTGCAGAGATGCCAACCACTATATCCCCCAATCTGAATTCAAGAATAGCTGACAGAAACAACATCTTCGAAGATATGTTTCTGACCCTATCCGATGGATATAGCCTGGAAAACCTGCGATACACCTCATCGCTCCTGCATTTCTATCTCGGTTCGTTGCGCTATATGCCACAATACAGGAAATTCCACAAGAGAGAGGAACAAAATGATAACGAGATACATAGCATCATCAATGCTGCCTTGAAATATATGGAGGAGAACATAGAAAAATCTATAAGTCTGAAGGAACTTGCTGACTATACAGGTTATTCTGTCTCCCACTTTTCTGCTATTTTCAAAAACAGCACAGGACATAGTCCATTGAGTTATTTCAATCTTCTAAAAATAAATAAAGCCTGTGAACTTCTTGAAACAACAGATATGAAAATCATTCAAATCAGTTACAAACTGGGAATAGATGACTCTTACTATTTCTCACGTCTTTTCACAAAGACTATCGGAATATCACCCAAGAAATATAGAGAAAAAAGGATTGAAAAAACATAGACTTTCTTACGATTGCCCGCAATAGCCCTAAGAATAACCAAGAATAACTAAGAATAAGGGATCTTACTGTGATAACAAGTAAGATCCCCTTTCCTGAAAACAGCTCTATCCTATGAAGAAAACACATCTAAACAGAGCACAACAACTTAGAATCCTAATTCAACCAATGTCTTGAACGACAAGATGCCCAAGTGATTCACATCCAAGGCAGAAGCCTCAGCAAGATAACGCTCAGCATGTTTCTTGTCGCCCAATCCCTCGAATCCGAGCGCAAGCATGTACTTGCAATGAATCTGGTTAGAGAGGTTCAAGTTACCCTCCCATATCTGAAGATCTGGCAGCGATACTGCAAAATAATCCATCACTACATCCTCGAAGAGATGGTTCTTACCATAGTTCACGAGCTTGTAGAATCTGCCGTTAGCCTCGTCTTGTCTGCCCAACTTAATGAGAGCCAATCCCTGATAGAAAATCTTGTCTGGCTTGGCATCGTTGTAGTACATGGCAGCTGCTGGCTCCTGAGGTCCCTCGGTAGCCTTCTCCCAGCACTCCTTGGCCTTTTCCTTCTCGCCCTTAGCCTCGTAAGCACAACCCAAGAAGTAATAGAAGTCATTCTCCTGGGCACCATAGAGTTTGCCTTCACCCAAATGATGAGGATACTCCAGACACTGCTCCAGCAAAGTTATGGCCTTGTCATTGTCATTTGCCACCAAGGCTTTCTTCGCCAATTCCAGACGAGAGAGCTGATACTGTCCGCTCACCTTGCCTTCGCCACCTTCCCATGGGTGGAACTGGTGGGCATCAAGCTTCTTCATTGCCTCCTCATACTTACCAGTCTGGTTCAAGAGGGTGATTTCCTCCAGTAAGAGGTCGTCACGCTTGGCTATCAACTCTGGATACTTCTGGAGATTTGCCAATCTATCGGCATGAGCCTTACCCATACGCTTGTAGAGCTGGTCTAGCTCCATCAAGATACGAGCATCGGTGGTATCAAGCGCAAACGCCTTCTCCATGTGAACAAGGGCTGTATCCTCTTCATGCAACTTATTGAACTCAGCCAAAGCGAGGTTGCGCCATACTGTTGGGAACTGAGCATCCTTTGCAGCAGAATTTTGCCAATAACCGATGGCCAAGTCGTACTGACGCTTGTCATAATAGAGACAACCGAGATAATAATTGGCCTTGCTACCCAAAGTAGCATCTGCCTCAGCATCTGCCTCACCATCTGCTTCACCCTCGAAAGCGCTCAAAGCTGCCTTCAAGGCAAGTGAAGCCTCAGCGTGGTTAGGGAAACAGTAATCAGATGCATATTTCTCAGCCTCCTTGAATGCTTCCGTATCACCAATCCACCCCATATAATAATAGGTCATCGGTGTAACCGCACCCTGCTCAATAGCAAGTTGCCATATCTGGAGAGCCTCAGCATAGAGACCAGCAGAAACATAGTCGAGTGCCAACTCATCGTAGTTGTTTGACATGCCGTGCATCATCTCTGCCACCTGCTCCATATATTTCTTGTCATCTGTCAAGAGATACAACTCATAGAGGCAGTGATAGTTGAAGCGGTCGATGGCAAGCGATGCCTCACACCACTCGATAGCCTCCTGCTTGCGGCCTGTCAATCGCAAGATAGAAGCCTTCAAGCCACGTGCCTTGTGGTTATGGGTGTTGCGGATGAGGCAGCTCTCAATCTCCTCCTCGGCATCTTCCATGCGATGTTGCATCACGGAAATCTCTGCACAAGAGAAGAAGCCTGCATCCTGCCAAGCGGCATTCCAAGTTGACTTATAGAACATATCGTAAGCCTCATCCATCTTATACTGATACTTCAAGGCAAGACCCAAATTGAAGATAGGCTCGCCATCGTATGGGTTAGGATTGCGCTTCATCAATACCTTCACGGCACGACGGAGATATTCCTCCGCCTTGTCGAAACGACACTTACGGATATACCACAAGCCAAGGGCGTTATTACAACGATAGTCCATAGGGTCGCGACGGAGAGCCTCCTCGTAGTAATCCACTGGGCTGTAAGTGGCATGACGATACTGCTCCAAGTGAAGACCTGTGAGATAGAGCTGGTCATTGGTCTTGATCTGCTCTGGCAAGAGGGCAGCCTCCGCTGGATCAGGAATAGGACGAATCTCATCTGGCTCTGCATGCCATGACAAGAGATGCTTGCCTTCAGGAGAAGTCAACTCGAAAGTGAGCTGGCCGATGCAGCTATCGCCTACGGCAACCGTCTCGTCCAAGAGGTTCTCAGGATCAACGGCTGCTTCCTTTTCATAATATACAGTGCCATCATCATTGCGCAAAACCACCTTCACCTGCTGCTTGGAAGTAGCAAACAACTTGAAGTTCACCTTGCCTGTGGCATCAGCAGTCGTCATCTTGCCATCCTCATCCACCATATTGATGTTCATGATCAAGTCCTTGGTGGCACACTTTACGACTCCCAACTCACGATATGGCATGAAGTACTGGGTGAATCGCTTCTCCTCGTATGGCATGAGCCATGTGAAGTCAGGCTGGTTCTCGGTGAACACACCTGCCATCAACTCGATGTATGGACCATCGGTATCGGTGAGGTTACGGTCCCAAGCCTGTCCGAAATCACCATTACCCCACGTCCACTGCTTCTTGCCTGGAGATACATGGTGATTGGCCACATGGAGCATACCAGCCTGGGTATCATTCTCATAACCACCCTCAAAGTCGAACTTAGAGTTCACGCCCATGTAGGATGTAGGCACCTTGATGTTCTTGTAGTTGGAAATATCCACACCAGCGGAATAGTCCATCTTATAATAGGTACCCGTGGCGATAGGGAAACTGCTCACGGCACGCTTGCCATGGTCAAACACGGCATTGATGTCCTGAGGGAACACACTCTGGTAATAGTCGTTCACAGCCACGGCAGGATTCGCCCACCAAAGGAAAGTCTGAGGCATGTTGGTGCGATTATAGAGGCGACCCTTGATTTCGAGATAAGCCTTGCCAGGACGAAGTGTGAATCCAGCCATACCCTTCTGATGGAACATCTTTTCCATCTCGTTCACCCATACGGTAACAGAGCCATCCTCATTCTCCTCGATGGTGCTATCCACTGGGAGATAGGTACTTGGACGATGGTGTTGAGGCCAGTTGAACTCAATGCCACCGCTAATCCACGGACCAGTCAAGCCCACCAATGCCGGTTTGATGACATGATTATAATATACAAAGTGACGCTGCTTGATCTTATCGTATGCCATCTGCACACGACCGCCCAACTCGGGCAGAATCATCACCTTGATGTATTCATTCTCAATCCAGATGGCATGCCACTCCTTATCCACCTTTTCATCGCTGATACGCTCAATGACCGGATAAGGATAAACCACTCCACTCGAACCCTGATAAACTCGTTTCTCCAGGAAAATAGGATTCTTCTCAGGGATTCCTACCTCGTAAGTTGGAATCACCACTGTTTCTCTCCAAGCTTTAACCATAATTATTTAATGTTTTATTAATTCTTTTTCCAATTCCTCGAGCGATTTGCCTTTGGTCTCCGGTAACATCAGGGAGACGAAGAGGAAACCACCCAGACATACTGCACTATAAATCCAGAAGGTGCCATAACTGCCCAATGCCACATTGAGCAATGGGAATGTATAAGTAAGCGTAGAACTTCCCACCCAGAGGGCAAAGGTACTGGTAGCTACCGCTACGGCACGCACCCTGTTGGGGAAGATTTCAGCTAAAAGCACCCAGGTAACAGGTCCCAGGGTCATCGCATAGCAGGCGATGGCTGCCACTACCAGGACTATCATAAACCATCCTGTAATCTGGAAGAAATAACAGATACCCAGAATAAGATAGATGCCACAAAGTCCGCCGGCACCCAATTTCATCAAAGCCTTTCTACCCCATTTATCTACCGTGAAGATGGCCACAAATGTAAAGATAACATTGGCTATTCCCGTTACCACGATATTGAAAAGCACATCACCTATGGCATAACCTGCCGACTGGAATATCTCCTGCGCATAATTGAAGATGACATTCGTTCCGCACCATTGCTGGAAGAAGGCAACCACCACACCCAATAGGAGCACCTTGCGATAAGGTTTGCTGAACAAGGTCTTCAATCCTGCCTGCGAAGAATCCTTTTCGTTAGCCTCTCTCACGGCCTGCAACTCTGCCTGCGCATAGCTGTTTCCACCTATCTTATTCAATGTAACGAAAGCTTTCTTTTCTCTATTTTTCATAGCCAACCAACGGGGACTCTCTGGAATGAAGCAAGCCATCACACAGAATACTGCCGCAGGAAAGGCTGCCGCCCAGAACATCCATCTCCAAGCCATCTGCCCATTCCAGGATGCAGCAATATCTGCTGAGGAGAAAGAAGTCGGGATAGGTTCTGCTATCAGCCAGTTGGTTATCTGCGCCGCCAGAATACCAAGCACGATGGTCAATTGGTTCAGCGAAACCAGTTTTCCTCTGATGGAGGTAGGTGCCACCTCAGCAATATACATAGGTGAAAGTCCTGAAGCCACTCCGATGCCAATGCCTCCGAAGAAACGGGCCACCAGAAAGTAGCTGAAGGTATCAGCCATTCCCGTTGCTATCGCCGAGAAGAAAAAGATCAGGGCGGCAACAATCAGGAGTTTCTTTCTTCCGATACGGTCGGCAAGCGAACCGCAGAGCATCGCTCCTATCAGACAGCCTATCAAGGCGATGGTCATCGCCAAGCCTTGGTCTGAAGGGTTATCGGCTATCTGATAATACAGTTCGTAGAAGGGTTTGGCACCACCAATCACTACCCAATCGTATCCGAACAGCAATCCACCCATCGCCGATACCAGACAGATGAAATACACAAATCCTTTGTTTATTGTTTCCATGCTAGTTGTTTTTATTTGTTTTTTCCGGGTGCAAAGGTATCGCTTTTATCGGAAAGATGGAATAGAATAAAAACGGAAAATAATGGAGAATCTTACGATAGCCATTCTGGCATTCATAAAAAATAGTGGTCTGCGAAGAAGTATAAGAAACATGAATGTATTTATATAACAAAAAACCGTGGATGCTTCCTTACATCCACGGTTTTTTGTATTTTTATTCTGATATTCATTTTGTTTTCAAGATATTCATCTCATTCAAGATATTCTCTTTCCTACCTTTGCGGCAACAAAAGCAATCATCAAGCCCAGGTAGGGTGTATGGGATGTGGCTTATGACACACCCCCTTGTTATCACCCGATTACTTCTTTACAATTCTCTCTATCTTGCAACTATGCACTTTCGTTTGTTTATCATAGTTGATGCCTACAAGAATCACGTCACCAACATAGTGCATCAAAGATTTCCCATATCCTTGACGCTTGATTTGACTGATAGCAGTATCGGCATCATTATTCCACTTCAGCTCTAACACAATCGCAGGAGCATCCACGTGACGGTAAGGCAACAGCACTATATCGGCAAAGCCCTTGCCCGTCGGCAATTCACGAATCATCTCATAACGATTTCTTGCAGTATAAAATGCCAACGAAAGAACACAAGCCAAAGAATTCTCATCATTGTATTTCAAGATGCTGGTATTTTGTTCATGAACCTCAGCCACGTTTGTTGCCACATCTTCCTCATCACCATTAAACAAATGCGCCAATAAGTTTTCGGAATATTCCAATGCACTGGTCACCTCTTTCCAACTGGTGTCCGCTATGGCTGCCTCAAATTCTTGGCGAACTTCATAATTTGGAATGCAAGCACTTTTGGTCTCACTATTGTAAGAAAGATAACCCAAATGGCAAAGAAGTGTCAGCACATCGTCCTTGCACTCTACCTTGTGCATATCATTACTAAATCGCAACGCATTTACCCTTACGGGAACATCATTGAGAGCATGGATAATATCATCCTTTAAGCCATCAAAATTCATCGTGATATAGCGTTTGAGACTCTCAAACGTATTGGTACTTGTCCAAAAGCTTTCATACGACCTTCGCTTCAAAGCTCGCATTACAGCATAAGGGTTGTACATAGCTTTCTCCTTTCCCAGCTCATAACCATCATACCAACGCTTCATTTCATAAACATCCATCCCTCCATCGGTGGTACATAGACTTTCCACTTCCTTCTCCGTAAAACCGAAATAAGGAGCCAACTGGGCAGGACTGAGCATCGTGTATTCATCAAAGTTATTCAATGCTGATTGGGTATTATAGCGCTTGATTGGCAGAATACCAGTCATATAGCAACATGCAAAGACATATTCCGTCATACTTCCCTTGAAGAGGCGACGCAACAAATCCACGTACTCGTCCATTTGTTTCTCTTGTCCTTCACGACAAAGAGCATCCCATTCGTCTATCAAACAGATGAATTTCTCTCCTGTATGGTCAACGATGCTAACCAGCAAGTCCATCAAATCATCGTTGGCTTTCATAATTACCCCCTCATACAAGCCCAATAATTCCTCACAAATATCACGCTTGATATAATCAACAATGCGTTCGTCCTTGCCATATTTCGTTACAAAATCAGTCATATCCAAATAGAGTACAGGAAAATGATTAAGATGCTTTTCGAAATCTTCATTCTTACAGATAGACAACCCCTTGAACAATTCACGTGAATCACACGACTTGTCATAATAGGCATTGAGCATCTTTACAGCCACAGACTTACCAAACCTCCGGGCACGTGTTACACAAAGGAAGCGATTCTCTGTCATCATCACAGAGTTCACTTCCGCTATCAACATACTCTTATCAACAAACTTCGAATTGCAGAGAGATGCGAAACCGTCATTACCTTTATTTATATAATTTCCCATTTTTCCCCTAATATTATTTTATATTTGCCATCATTTCGAATGTTTTTGGCAAAATTACGAATTTATTTTGTAACTACCAAATATTTCTATCTTCATCCATCAAATTCTCTGCTAATCCATGTCTAGGAACTTCATCAGGTTCTTGACAAAGTATTACAAGAAGGGACTTGATGCGCATTGCAATACAGAATTTAACTACTTCTTCCTACCTTTGCGGCAACAAACGCAATCATCAAGCCCAGGCAGGCAGCGATGCTGATGGCTATGCGGAGACCGGTGGCTTCAGCAAGCCATCCGATAACTGGTGGGCCTACCAGGAAACCGAAGAAACTGATGCTCGAAACAATGGTAATGGCGATGCTAGCCTTGATGGTTCCGAGTTTTCCAGCAATGCTGTAACAGATAGGCACAGACGAAGAGATGCCGAAACCTACCAGCAGGAAGCCCAAGGTGGCAGGAATCAGATAAGGCAAAGCAGCTGCCAGCCACAAACCGCCCACAATCAAACCACCACAAACCTTCAATACCTTGGCTGGTCCATATTTCGTTACGAAACCATCGGCCAGGAATCTACCCAGAGTCATTGCTCCCATACCAGCCACATAGCCCGCACGGATAAAAGCCTCATCGGGTTTCACTACAGATGAGAAATACACACCACTCCAATCGTAAACAGTTCCTTCACAGAACATGCCGGCAAATCCCATCAATCCCAGGAGAAAAAGAATCGGGTCGATGGTCTTGAAAGAGAACTTCGGCACATCCTCCTCTTCTGCCTTCGCCGTAGCATCATCTACAAGAAAACGGAATCCGATGGCGATGATAAGAAGACTCATCGCCAGGATGGCTCCAAAGTGAACCTCTATCGGAAGCAGGGTATTGGCAAAGACGGCTCCGATGATACCGCCCGAGAATCCGCCCAAACTCCACAAGCCATGAAATGAAGACATGATGTTACGCCCATACATCTTCTCTACCAGGCAAGCCTGGGTATTGGTGGCGATGTTCATCAGATTCGCCATCATTCCGAAAGCCATCAGACTCAATATCAGATTGAAAACCGTAGTGCTGCTTCCTATGCAGAAGAGCACCAATGCATAGAGAATTTCAGATAAGGCAAGCATCCTCTTGCTGCCAAACCTGCTCACCAAGACACCCGAGAAAGCCATCATCAGAAGCTGACCGATAGGAATGGCGAAAAGCACCGATCCCAACTGTCCGTTGCTCAAGTGCAACATCTGCTTTACATCCGGAATGCGGCTTGCCCAACTGGCAAACACCACGCCCGGCACAAAATAATAAGCTGCAACAGCCACTCGCTTACGGGTTAAATCTCCCAAATTGCTCAAACTATTCATATTACTCAAACTTACAGTCATCCTTCTTAATACCTTATTTTATATACTTTATTTTATATACCTTAATTTATATGCCTATTTATATGCCTTTTAATATGCCTATTTATATACTTATTTATATCTGCGGCTGCAAAATTACAAAAAAATGCAGAAAAACACCGATATTTGAACAAAAAATGTAGCTTTGTTTAAGAAATTAGCCGTAACTTTGCACTTAGAAAAAGAATTAAAAACAAACTAGCAATGAAGAAACAGACAATGATTACCCTGGCACTCGCCTTGACTTTGGCGATGCCAACCATGCCCGCCTTCGCCCAGAAGGCGATGAGCAAGAAAGAAATCGCCGAAAAGGAAAAGGCTTTCAAGAACCTTCAGCATCCCTGGAAGGGAAAGAAGGTGGCTTACTTCGGCGACTCCATCACCGATCCAAGAATCAAGGCATCGAAGGTGAAATACTGGGGATTCCTGCAGGATTGGCTCGGCATTACCCCCTACGTTTATGGTGTAAGCGGCAGACAGTGGAACGATATTCCCCGACAGGCTGATCTACTCCAGAAAGAGCATGGTGAGGATTTTGATGCCATTCTCATCTTTATGGGTACGAACGATTACAACAATGGTGTGCCTATCGGCGAATGGTACACGGAGACTTTCGATAGCGTAAGAGTAGCCCTTCACAAGCCAAGCGAAATGGTTCAGCGTCGCCATCGTCATTTTGCCATGGATGGGAACACCTTGAAAGGTCGCATCAACATAGCCATGTCGAAGTTGAAGCAGATGTATCCTACCAAGCAAATTGTGGTGATGACTCCTATCCATCGTGCTTACTTTGGAAGCAGCGACAAGAACATCCAGCCCGACGAGATGTACGAGAATGCCCGTGGCATCTTCTTCGATGAATACGTGAAGGCGATTAAGGAAGTGGGCAATGTGTGGGCAGTACCTGTCATCGACCTCAACTCCCTTTCGGGTCTCTTCCCTCTTTACGATGCTGGTGCCCAGATGTTTAACAAGCCGAATACCGACCGTCTTCATCCTAATGATGCCGGCCACTCCCGAATGGCGAAGACCATTATGCAGCAGCTCTCTGCATTGCCTTGCGATTTCTAGAAATATCGTAAATAATTGCGGGAAGCATCGTAAGTACTTAAGAGAAGCATCGTAAGTACTTGCGGGAAACATCGTAAGAACTTGCCCGAAACTATGAGGATTTGTGCCCGGAATTATGAGCAAACACGCACGAAACCATGAGCAAATGTAACCGATATTCCCGGTCAAAAGTGCCCAGAGCCTCGGACACAATTGGGCAATGTTTCGGGGCACATTCCTCTAGCTTTGGGGACAAGATCAAGAGTGTTTCTGAGTGGTAACAAATGATATAGAAACAGTCGCTATTTTATGCCTTTACTTGGCAATAAGGCTTAAAAAATCAGCAAATCGAGATAAAATATTAATTTTTGATCATAGAGAAGGATATACCTGTTTTATTACCACGAATTAGGTAACTACCTGATTCTATGCCGATTACAGAAGAATAAACAAAAATAAGGCGTGGTAATGTGTGGTAATAAGTGGCAATAAAAGCACCGCTTATTACCACGCGTTATTTTCTGTATATCAAACACTTACACATCAGCGTGGTAGAAGTGGCATTAAATTAGAAAAAACTTTTTCTATATATACAATGAAACATAGCCATCAATATCACTAAATGTCGTATCCAAGAACGTGAGATCTGTCATTTTCAAAACATCAATCATACGATAACACACAAGATGGGCAGCCTATTTACTTAAATACACTTTTAGCAATACCAATAAAAAGCAGCAAATATTTTCTCTTGGAACAGATAAAGCTAATAACCACCAGTAACTGATAGTTGATAGATTTCTATTCCAAAAAATGAAAATAAGATGTTCGACAATTCGTCTGTAACATCAGAATTGCCGCTATAGATGAGCGTTGAACTTCATTCAGAGAATGGGCTAACACATAATGCCCGAGAGATAGATACAAAAGAAGCGTGAGCTTCCCTTATCTAACTCTCGGGCATTTGGCGTGGCCCATTCCTACAGATAAGTTCAGCCCACGCTATAGCGCAGGCATTCACTTATTCTATGTAGGAAATACGTCTTTAAATCGCCAAATTTCGAGAGTATTCCGAATATCGTAAACGCTTTGTATATTAATATATTATATGTCTAAAGTTTTATTCTTTCTGTTTCTTATTATTCTATTTTATTTGTTCAACTTATGTTACAAGGGAGCAGCCGCCTGGGGCAACCTTTCCCTTTTCGAGGGCAAAGGTACAAAAAATAAATGAAATATGCAACTTAATACCTCAAAATATCTTTTACCGAGTAAATTTTACTTGAAGCATCAAAAGAGAAATACTGGTCGTCCATAATCATATAATCCTCTCTCTGCTTCTTGCTCAGACTCTTAATATCGGGAAACATAGATATCGGAACTATCACTTCTCGACCATCAGTCAAGAACACAGCCATTGCACCACGCTTAACTCCAAAATCCAGTTTCTTAATCCCCAAAGTAGTATCTTTGAATTTACACATAGGTTGTCCTTCCATTATTATATATTGTTTCTTTTGTGGGCAAAGTTACAAAAAACAAATGAGATTCCCCCATTTTTATGAAATAATATTGGGATATCACGAAGAAAAGTCGAAATTTTCAACATAATAGTTTTAATAGCAGGACATAAATATGAATGAAATAAGATATATAAACATGTGCATTGTTGAATTCGGACATATGCAAATTGAAGCTCAGATATTCCAATCGGTGATTGGAATATGTTTGGGAAAGTCTTATAGAATCTTGTAAAGCTACATAAACAGCTCTTAGCAATCCCCTTACAATATGTATTATTGATAGCACAAATATACATTTTTTATATATAAAAGTTTGGAGAATACAAAGAAAACTTGTATTTTTGCCTGAAAGAATGGATTTTTAGTGAAACAAACAAAATAAACAGAAGAAATCATGATAAACGACAGAAGACAACTGGCTGACGTATATCAGCAAACTATAGATATTGTACTGGAGGGACATTACACCTCGGAGAATGGGGAGGAAGTGAAACTGCCCGACAACACGAAGATGCTGAAGGGAAGCAGATTCTATACCAAGCCACTGGATGCTTCAAACATACCTACCCTTGCTGAAGGTTCCACCAAGATTATTGTGAAGAATGACGACAGCATCCATTGCGGTCATCAGTTGCTACAGGAAGGATACAATCCCGTGGTTCTCAACCTGGCAAGCCGGCGCAACCCGGGCGGTGGAGTGAAGAACGGAAGCCGAGCACAGGAGGAGAGCCTCTTCCGCAGCACCAACCTCTTTCTCTCTATGTATCGTTATGCAGAATATGCCGAGGATTACGGTTTGGAGAAAAGCAAGTTTCAATATCCGATGCCTGTGAGATTCGGAGGCATCTATGTGCCAGACGCTACCGTGTTCAGGGCTGGAGCCAAGGAAGACTTCGCCTTGCTCGATACTCCTTATTATATGTCGTTCGTGGCAGTAGCGGCCATCAATCATCCTGATTTAGATAGAGATGGGTACATCTGCGAAGAAGATGCCGCACTGACGAAAAACAAAATGAGGACAATGCTGCGCATCGGTTTGCTGAACGGACACGACAGCATCGTACTCGGTGCATTCGGTTGCGGTGCCTTCCACAATCCTCCGAAACATATCGCAAGACTGTTTCACGAAGTCATCGACGAGAAGGAGTTCAAGGACAAGTACAAGCTCATCGCCTTCGCCATCCTTGAAGACCATAACTCGCCAAGAGGTGGAAACCTGCAACCCTTCATCGAGGAATTCAAGTCATAAACTCCC
>ERZ773178.2168-NODE-2168-length-19019-cov-25.775944_pt1 | contig 19019 bp, 25 predicted proteins | sample MGYA00580533_ERZ773178 | MGnify/ENA primary metagenome ERZ773178 (study PRJEB29015, sample SAMEA2737859) | human gut metagenome | biome: human gut; feature: human-associated habitat; material: faeces | place: China | collected 2012 ...
AAAGTAGTGTCAAAGACAAAAGTCATACTTTTACTTTGTTAACCTTAGAAGTCCCATTTATCGTACCTCTCACCCATCCCATAATTAGCATTATACACTATGTAATAATCATTCCTAATATTACAAAAAGTACAATCTGTATTATTGACTTTATACGGATTGTAAAGTATAATATAATCATAGGGAGCGAAAGGCACGAATGATGCTCCTAAGCCGTGGTCAGGCGCGTGAAGCGTTACGGATAGGTTTGCGTGACTGCTAGCTCATTTCCTTTCGCCACCCTTAATATGGTAGAACTCTTTAAGAGTAACCTGGTCATTGGACGTTAATGGGGTTGTGCCCATTTCTACCACCAAAAGCCGCGCTAACACGCCTGTTAGTTTGATGGTTACATAGGTTTGTCATTTCTCCTACTCCGCCATCCAAAAGGACAGCACAAGATGTTCGCAATCTAAGTTAATTAGAACGCTAACTCTAAGCATAATGGTCGAGTCCTCGGCTAATATTAAATATGAAAGGAGTGTATTACAATGTCGATGTGGTGGGACTTAAAGAACACATTATCTTATAATGCGCTCTTTAATTTTGTAGTTGGTTCTCGTGGTTGTGGTAAAACTTATGGCTTTAAGAAATGGGCTGCTGAAGATTTTATCAAAAATGGGAACCAATTTATTTATATTCGCCGCTACAAAACTGAGATGAATAAGAAAGCCAAGGAGAATTTCTGGGCGGCAGTCGCTCATGAATTTCCTGACCATGAGTTAAAGGGAACTCCTGAAGGCGCTTATTATATAGATGGTAAACTTGCTGGTCAGACCAGATATATTTCATCGGCTAAATCCGAAGAACTCCCACTTGTCAACAAAATCTGCTTTGATGAATTTATCTCTATGGATGAAAGCCATCATGGTTATCTTAAAGATGAAGTAACGTTTTTCTGCGAACTATATGAAACTATTGCTCGTATGCGAAGAGTAGTTGTATTTTTCTTTGGCAACGCTGTTACATGGGCTAATCCCTATTTCACAGAGTTTGATATTAAAAAGCCGATTAACAAAAAGCAAATTGCAACAACTAGAGAGGGCTTAGTCTTAATTCAAATTGCTAACAATGAAGAATACATTGAAGCAAAAGAGAAAACTGACTTTGGCCGCTTAATGAAAGGCAGCAAGTTTGGTAAATATGCAGTTCACAATGAATTCTATCTAGATAGTGTAGTTGGCATTGCTAAGAAATCTCCTGAAGCTAAATATCAATTTGGTTTTAAGATTCATGATGATTATTTAGGTTTGTGGGTAGACTTCTCTACTGGTAAATGTTATCTTTCCAGAAAATACAGTCCAGGTAGCGGCGTGATTTATGCATTGACAAATGATGACCATGATTATAATACCATTTTGATTGCACGCACTCCACGCCCTAACTGGTTACTATATATAATTAAGCAATATCGGTTGGGAGGTTTGTACTGTGAAGATGAAATAATTAGGCGATACCTGATGGACATTTTGAAGATTGTAGGTGTATAATGTTAGGAGTTGAGTTTATGCTCTTTGTCATTGTTCTTGGGTTTATCGCATTTGACATTCTTACAGGGCTGATTAAAGCAAAGCACGATGGTTCTTACAATTCATCTATCATGCGTGAGGGTGGTTATCACAAGTGCATGGAGATTCTTGCTATTGTAGGCTCTTATGGTATTGAATACGCTATGCAATATGTTGACCTTGGAATTCAAATTCCACTTGTAGGCGCTGTGGTCACTTATATTTGCATCATGGAACTTATCAGCATTATGGAGAATATGTGTGCTGTAAATCATGAACTTTCTGCTCTGTTTAAGCCTTATCTAGAAAAACTAAAAGGAGATGAAGAAAATGAGGAAATCAAACGGTGATGTTCTTTTTTGCTGGCCTTTAGAGAAGCATATTATCACAGCTGGTTGGACTTATAATAACGGTTCTGCACATCATGCTATTGACCTGCGTGCTGCTCCATCTACACCCGTTTATGCAGCCGAGGATGGTGTCGTAAATCAGGTACAGAGCTGGGATGGTAGAACTAAAACTGGGATGCAGTCCTATGGCAACATGGTTAGAATTAGGCATAACAATTATAATGGTTCTAAGCTTGAAACGCGCTATGCACACCTTAAAGAGTGTTTCGTCAAAAACGGTCAACACGTTTATGAGGGTCAGCTTATTGGGTATTCTGGCGCAACTGGTAATTGCTATGGTGCACACCTTCATTTTGAAGTAATTTATCATGATTGTCGTGTTAATCCTTTGAACTGGCTTGACAGTAATTTTATTTGTGCAACCTCTAATGTTATGAAACATCTTGGTAGTTATACTTCTGTCCCTAGAGAATCTACTAAAGGTGATTTTATTAAGATTCACGCAACCGGCGTTGATATGCAAGCAATTATTGCCCTCTGTGAGAATCTTAAACTTACTTATGAACGGAGTAATAAATAATGAAAACACGTGACGAAATTTCTGTAATGCTCGGTGGTTTTGTAGATGCTAAACCTGATGAACAAGGAACTCTGATTGCTGGCGTTTTAGATGAATTTGATGAATGTCGCAATGAAGCAGAACAGTTTACCAATGGTTGCCCTGAAGGTTCATCTAATTGGCGTGAAGCTTATGATAATTTGCGCAAAGATTATGTCCGTTCTTTTCTGAATCAGGATAAACAGGAAGAGGACAAATACCAGGAGCCTGACAATAAAGGTATTACAGTTGATGAAGCTGCACAAGCTTTTGTAAAACAGATGTTTGGGAGAAAATAATATGTATTTATTGTGCGTTTTCTGCTCAAAATATTAAGTGAGGTGATTTAATGTCAAGACCATTTAGTTATAGTGACCAGAATTTTACTGTTATCGGCAATATATTGTTTGTTCATTTTACTGATATGGCAGAGCGCGAAATTAATGAACCCGTTGTCGAAGTGCCATATGAGATTTATAAGCGTCTATATGCACATTCAAATAATTGTAAGATTTCTATTTTTGGTGAAGGTGCAGCTAGTGCTAATGTGAATATTGGTATAGATAATAATAGGTTTATTTTGCTGCCAAAAGACCACGCAGTTCTACTCGAAGAATGTATTGTACATGGTATTTATTAAAAGATGCGTGAGGTGAATTATTATGGCTTATTCTTTCCACAACCAGAATATGAGTACCCTATCTAATGTTCTGGTTATCCATACCGCTCTTGATAAGGACAAAACTTCCGATACTACCGCATTTACAATTCCCAGTGAAGTAATGGCTCGTGTTATGAAAACTGACTATGGTAAATTTGTAGTTACCAATTCTATTCCTTGTCTTCGTGTAGTTCTTGCAGATGGCACCATTTCTAGTGCTACTGTCACTTCCGCTGGTGTTGTAACTCTAACCGCTGCCGCTAAAGGCAAACTTATCATTGATGGTACTCTTGACATTGAGTGCAACTATTAAGAAAGGATGATTCTATAATGGCTACTTCTGCTGCTGTTGGTATTATTCAGGCTGTATTTGGTAGTGATGCTACTTTTGGCGGTGCTCCTCAGATTGAGAATACCACTGAATCTATTAAATCCGCATGGACGTTTATCAATTCTTACGAACCTCGTTTGAACTATTTTTGTAATGCACTGGTTGACCGTATTGGCCTGACCGTTATGCGTTACATTTCTTTTGAAGACCCTTGGCAGGTTTTTGATAAGGGTGTTCTGGGTACTGGTGCTACTGTTCAGGAAATTTATGTAATGATGCAGAAAGCAACCCCTTACTTCTCCGCTGACCGTGCTACTAATGACGAAGTTATGAAAGCTGAATTTGGTAGTGACCCTGCTGAGGTTTACACTGCTTATCATGCTGTGAACTCTCGTATTAAGTACAAGGTAACTGTCAACCGTGAAGCTCTGGAAACTGCTTTCATGAGTGAAGCTAACCTGTCTGCCTTTGTACAGAACATCATCGACCAGATTTATAAGCCTGCTGAACTGGATGCTTTCATCATGAAGAAGTACCTGCTGTATCAGCTGGTAAAGAACAATAAGCTTAAAAAAGTAACTGTTGCTGCTGTTACTGATGAAGCTTCCGGTAAGACCTTGGTTAAGAAGTTCCGTCAGATTTATGGTAAGATGAAGTTCATTTCTAAGGAATATAACGCTGCTGGTATTCCGATGAATACTCCGGCTGAACGTCTGTACACTATTGTTCCTGTTGATATTTCTGCTTCCATTGATGTTGATGTTCTGGCAAGCGCATTTAACATGGATAAGGCAGATTTTATGGGGCATCGTTTGGAAGTTGATAGCTTTGCTCTTAATGAGTATGAAGTGGAACGTCTGGAACACCTGCTTACTGGTAATGACCCCTCTGGCTCTGGTTCTGTCACTATTGCAACTGGTGGCGATAAGACCTATACTCACGTTACCCCTGACGATGAGGATATGGCCGCTATTCAGGCACTTATGGTTGACCGTGATTTCTTCCAGATTTATACTAAGCTGAACACCATGCGTGAAACTGACCTTGGCTCTACTCTGGATTGGAACTACTTCCACCATATCTGGCGTATCTATTCTGCATCTCCGTTCGCTAACGCTGTGCAGTTTACTACTAAAGCTTAAACTTGACATTTTCTTGAGCCAATAGGCTTATCCTCCTAAGAACGTGGGGCGCGCATACGACATCACGCGTTGCTTATATGGCAGTTTACAAACAATGTATCACTGACCAAAGCACAATCAGAGTTTCAGCAGGTTATCCACATTATCCTGATGGTTCAGTTCATGGTGGTATTGACACGGTACACACAAATCATCAATCTTATGCACCAATGGCAGGTACGGTTGAAACAGCCCATACATGGCAAGGTGGAACGACTGGTAACGATTCTTGGGGCAACTACATTGTAGTTAAAATGAGTGATAACAGCTATTGGCTTGCAGCTCATTTTGCTAGTCAAATTCATAGCGTTGGTGAAACAATTACTCGCGGTCAATATATTGGAGAGCAAGGACAAACAGGTAATGCCAGCGGTATTCATACGCATTGGGAATATTGGATAGGTGGTTATGGTACAGCTTACAGAACTGACCCCTCTGCTATTCTTGGTATTCCTAATGAAGTAGGTACATGGGATGTTGAATGGGATGCTGCAAATCCACCAATACCACCTGGCCCCAGTCCTACTCCTACAGCTAAGCGCAAACTTCCACTCTGGATGATGTGTAAACCACCCTACAGATTTTGAAAGGAGCGTGTTCTCCTTGTCAGGCTTAATGCCTGCCATATTGGCTATCGCCAATACCGGAGTGTTGCTTAAACAGTCCACTGGACTGTTCATTTCCACCTTATACAAGTCTTTATGAAAGGAGTGGAAAACGCAAATTGCCAAATATGCAACTTTATATCTGTAAGGGTATCCCTACAGATAAAACCTATAATCATGTGCTTAGGTTTCAGTCTGATTCTTCCCGTTTTGATTATTTTACGTCCAAATCTGTTCTTCATCTTACCAATTATACCTATCAGCGTTTAGACCGTTACATGTCTGTTGGCGTTAATGCTGAAACGATTGAACCGTGTAATTATATCGTATTTCAGAACGCCGACTTTTCTAATAAATGGTATTATGCCTTTATTGATAGTGTAGAATACGTTGCAAACGAAACTAGCAGAATCTACTTTACTGTTGATGTAATGCAAACTTGGTTTAATCAGGTGACATTACAACCTTGCTTTATTGAGCGTTCTCATACAAATACTGATGAAATTGGTGATAATATCATCAATGATGAACTGGATACAGGCCCATTCGTTGACGATATTCAGCAGTACATTGATTTTGATAAGCGTATCTGTATTGTTACCACTTTTGATAAGCCTGAAAAAGACTCTCCCCCTGCATCTGGCTCTTTACGATTTGGAATTTATTCAGGTTGTAAAGAAAACTTTTTTACCACAGCTGAATCTGCTAATGACTTTATTGCTAAGGCTGTAGAAGCTGGGCAAGCTCCTGATGGTATCTTAGGAATTTATATGGTTCCCCTTACCTTTGATACTGGTAAGTATGATAAGACTTTTGTAGTTCCTAGTAATGTAGCTGGTTATGTCCCTAAGAATAATAAACTTTTCACATATCCTTATTTTTATCTCCGCTATTATTCTACACAAGGCGATAATCACGTTTTTCGCTTTGAACTCGGAGATAGAAAAAAAAGTCTGCATATCGGATACAATATAATGTCAAATGCTGGACAGACTACAGCAGTGTTTGCAGCAGAGGATTACAAGGGTTCTACTGGTTATAATCAGGAAGATGTATTTGCAATTAGCAACTGGCCTACTTGTGCATATAACACTGACATTTATAAAGTATATGTAGCACAGAATTCTAGTTCTATGGCTGTAGAAAATGCCGGTTTAGTAGCAGGCACAATGTTTGCTGGAATTAACCTGCTAACTGCTCCTGCAAAAGATGTACAGGCTATGACCGGTAACCATCCAGCTCTTTACCCTGAAAATACTTATGGAGCTATTGAGGGTTTAGCCAATCAAATGCTTAACATTGCTGGCACACTTGCAAAACGTGATGATATGGACAGATTACCGCCACAAAGTCATGGTTCTGTAAGCCCTTATTTTCGTTTTACTGATGCAGGTATTCTACCAACAAGGGATGCAAGTGCTCCATACGCTATGGCTAGTTATCATCATGTTACCAAAGAGTTTGCGAAAGTTATTGATGATTACTGGACTATGTTTGGTTATCCTATTCATGAAGTTCAGGTTCCTAACATTGATTCTCGCAGAAATTGGAATTATGTTAAAACACAAAACTGTTGTTGTTTAGGTGATGTACCTGCGGAAGTTTCTACAATGATTAACAGTATCTTTAATCGTGGTGTTACATTCTGGCATAATCCCAGACTTGTTGGTAATTATGAAGCAGACAATTCTATCTATAAACGTATTCCAGAAGTAGGTGAGTAAATGAGTAAACGTTCACAAAAACCACAGCCACCTTGGATTGATTCGTATGATTTAACCGTTGCAACTTATGCTAACTGGTTTAATCGTCTTTATGATGTAGCACTTGCAAGATTCAAATGGGAAGGGCTTGATGATTCTCCTTTTTTGGATGAACGATTTATTGAACAGTTTTTGTTCTGGCAACCTTTAATGGCTGGGTATCATGACCCTGTTATGGGCAACTTAATTCTTCCTGCTATGCCTAGTGATAACTTTGACATTATTGGTGACCCTAGATATGTGCGTGCATATGGCTACAATTCTAATTATCAGAAAACTGGTCTTAATAAACAAAACTGCGCTTATCTTTGGTGTAATATGCGCCGCTCCCCTGATGCTATTGTCATTAAACAGTTCGCACAACGCCTTACCAATATAGACAGAACGATTGACTTAAACCTTGCTGCGCAGAAAAATCCGCGAATTGCTTATGCAAATGAGAATACGAAACTTTCTGTACAGAATATGGTGTATCAGCAAGATAAATATGACCCTTGGCTGTATCTTAAAGGCAATCCCTCTACTGATGATATTAAGAATATGATGGGCGTTCTTGATTTAGGCGTTCAGTATATTGGCTTACAGTTAGAGCAGCAGAAAAAAGAAACACTTGCAGAAGCTCTTACCTATTTAGGTATTGAGAGCAACTACAATATGAAAGCAGAGCGCCAGTTTACTACTGAAGTTCAGATGACCCTAGGTCAGGTAGAAGCAGACCGTCTTTCTCCATTGTATTCTCGTCAAAAATTCTGCAAGGATTATAACAGGCTCTTTAATACTAACATCTCCGTATCTATGCGTTCTCAGCTTGAACTAACTAAGATTATGGAGGGGCGTGAGGATGGTGAGAGCAATGAGTAAATATACAACTCAAGTTCGATTTATCTGTGAATCAAAAGCTGGTATTGTTGAACCTTACACCAATGTTTCTTATTCAGAAATCATTGAGCGTGCGCGTCCTAAAATCTTTAATTTTAATTATCCTATCTGGAATGAGAATAAACGAAAAGAGCTTGAAACCAATATTCTTAAGCATTTCTATACAAATGAAATTGGCTCTGAAACCTTTGGCCTTTGGCAGCTGCGTCTAGATGACTGGATGAACAGCCATATGCCTTATTACAATCCACTCTTTGAAGCGCTTGATAAACAGTATGAAATGTTCTTAACTGATGACTTTTCCATTACCAGTGATGAAAATACTGAACATCATGATGTGAATACAGAGGATAGAACCAAGAATAGTAAGGTCAATATTGACGGCACCAATAATTCCAATTATACTTCCAATTCTAACAGCAATGGAGAGAATACCAATACTCATACTGATACTCCGCAGGGTAGTCTTGATAATTTTCTTGCTGGTAAGTATATGTCGGATGCCGACCATAGTAAAGCAAGTTCTTCCAATGATTTTAACTCTAATGCTAATTCCAGCAGTAATAGCAATACCACTCAGGATGATAAAAACAACACAAAAGAAAATCGTGATGGCAATGAACATCGCATTCTTGACCATGTAGAAAAAGGTTATCGTGGTCGCTCTCTTGTATCTATTATGAACGATTATATGAAAGAAAACACGAATATCTATAATTGTTTATATAGAGATATGGAAGTTTTGTTTATGCGTTTATGGTAAAGAGGTGATTAGGTTTGAAGTACAATCCTTTGGACAAACTTTTCCGTTCTGTAATTCCTGTTGCCTATGACGATAGCATTAGTTACTATGAAATGGTATCTAAGGTTATCGAGGTAATGCAACAGTATATTGAAACCAGTTCCATTAGTTATGCAGACCCTATTCAATGGGATATTACCAAACAGTATCCTCGCAACACAGTTGTTGTCACTGTCAACGGTGATGGATATTTGAGCACACAGCCTGTACCTATTGGCATTGATATTGACAATGAAGATTATTGGACTAAGATTGGCAATTTTTCTGAATTGTGGGGAAGTGTTAAACTTGCTATCACTCCTGTTGATGAAAAGCTGAAAACTACTGCAAGTGCTAATCGCAATATTAACGACCTTGTTTGGCTTAATAATGATTTGTGTGTTATTCTTAAGCCTATGGATGCAGGTACTCGATACATCGAAGGCACTAACTACGCTAAGACAAGTGTTGCTGAACGTTTGCATTATATTTTGTCGCTAAAAGTTGCCAAGTATAATGCAGATGATACTTCTATCTCTTTTGGGTTCTTTAATCCTAATAATGGTACTATCGTTACTGGTGGAGATATTCATATCTATGATGCTCCTGTGGAAACTATTAAAATTGTTGGTAAATAAGAGGTGTAACTATGGCTGAGCAATTTGTTTCGAAGTTTAATATTGGTGGTCAAACCATTGAGGTAAAAGATGCTAGTGCTCGTACTACTGCAAATACTGCTAGTACTAACGCTGCTAATGCTCTGAATAAAGTAACAGAGCTTGAAAAACTTTCTCGTGTCGAAGTTGGTTATGTAGCAGATACCGAAACTATTAGTATTACAACTGGAAATCATGATGTTACTTAATAGGGGGTTTCATCATGGCTTATGTAGACAAATTTAAAATTGACGATAACATTTATGATATTAAAGACACTGAGGGACGCACTGAAACGTCTAAGAAGATTGACAAAGACACTGTTGGAAATCTTGACCAGACAGTCAGCGGGAATATGAATCAGACTGCTGATGGGAATTTGACATTAAATGTTGGTGGCGCACTTAATATTAAGCAAGATGACTTCACGGTGTTTAATGCAAATGGCAGCAACATTGGAATTGGTACACCTGCCCGCAATATTCCTGTGTCTATTTCTGGAACCCCACAGTTCAAAACGCTAGACCCCACTAATATTGATGATAATTATAGCTATGTTACTATGCGCACTGGACTTAATAACGATGACACTAAGTTCCTTGTAAGTCGCACTGGTAAAATTCCTAGTTTCGTTGAGCCATCCCCTGTTAGCATTGAAAAATACCAGACGCTGAAAAAAGATGGCACTGATGATATTACTGCTACCATTAACACTCACACTAAAGACGAACCTCTGTTTATTCCTGCTGGTACTTATAAAGTTAGTGCTCCATTGCAGCTTAAGCATAGCCTGTATGGTGCTGGTTCCTCTCGTGACCCTGCGCGTGGTACTAGTGACACTATCTTACAGTATACTGCTAATCCAACTGCATTTGGTAGTCAGGGTGTTATTACTGTATCGGGTGATGACGTAACCGGCAATATTGTTATTGCTAATTTGGATATTACTTGTAGTGGTATGATTGGTGGCATTGTATTTACTACCAATAAATATACTGATAACAGCATTTACAATGTAAGTATCAATAAGGTTAAGTCCTATGGTGTTTACTTGCAGCCCAACAATAGCACTCTGAACCGATACTGCTATATGGATAATGTAATGGTATGGGGATTTAGTGACAATACTCCGGTAGAAAGATGGACTGGTTCTGTCGCATTTTTCTGGGGTAATAAAGCCCCTGACTGCGAATGTAATAACCTTGTTAATATGGTATGTCAGGTTGGTTTTGACTGCCGTACTGATGTATATGGATGTAACTGGACTAGCTACCATGGTATTCCCTCTGGTGGTACAGGTGGTACTGATGCTAATAAATGGTGGAATAACTCAATCGCTTGCAAGGTTACTAACAATGATATTCATGTTACTAACTTCTATGCAGATACTTGTAAGTATGCTTTCGTCTTCGATGGACCTGGTAAAGCAGCGGCTTACATTAACAATATGATTTATACCTGTAATGACGGAACTGCTACTACTGAAACTGGTTATGCAGCTATTACTTTGATTGGTACTAGTCCTAATCCTCAGTTTATTGTGAATGGCGGCATTATCAATCGTTCTGCTAAGGTTAGCACTACTGTTCAGTCAATCGGTACTTATCCTGTTACTAATGCTGTATGTAAGCTTGACGATGTTTACATTTATACAAAGCGTGAATATGTCTTTGGTACTGACGCTGTAAAGCGTGGGCAGTATATCTGTGCAGCTGGTGAACATCGTTGCATTGACTTGGCTATTACTAACCAGACACAGTATACGGTTGCTGGGCAATCTGTAACTGGTGACCCTGAACAGTACAAGGCATTTGCATTTATTCCAGTTCCTTCTGGTGGTTCTACTTCACAGGGTTCTATCCGTGTTATGGATAGGAACAACATTGATTTTACTGTTTATCTTAGCAATAACCCTGAATCTGGCGGCCTGTTTGCAATTAGTGCTGTTGATAATCGTCAGCTTAATAAGGCCATTTATGGAGCACCCACTGGCGCAGGTAGGACAGTTACTTGGGATGTACTTAATGACTTGAATAACCTTTATTATACCAATGATGGTAATGCTATCATCCTCTACTTCAAACGTCCTGCTTCTTATGCTGTCACGGTTCAGGTTTCTGGATTTATGGATGGTAACTCCCCTGTAATTCTTGACCGTATTAGAAATGAAGATGGCACTCCTATGGATTATCCTCGCTGGGATAACAACAATGGCATGACTGCTATTAAGGTTCTTCATCCTAATATTAGCTAAATAACAAACACCCCTAGGTGGTTATCCACTTAGGGGTGCTTTTCTATTTAGAATGGCAAATCATCGTCAATATCAGGCGGCAATTCATTGGGGAGCTTGTCAGTCATCCTCACTTTCATCATCTTCATCTTCATCTTCCTGCAAGGAATCAAATGCGTTAAGAATAGAATCGCTCATAACTTTACGGAATTCCTTAGTAATAGGGTAGCAAATATCATGCCATTCATCTTTCTTATTCTTTGCACTGGGCATTGCAACAAACAGACCCTTGCTGCCGTCCATAATCTTGATACCAGTAATGCAAAATACATTTGCAAGTGTAATGGAAACCATAGCGCAGCAATTAGACTTCTTGTTATTGATAGGGAAGATACGAATATCAGTGATGACGGAGGAAGCGGACTTAACAGAATTGGTGGCCTTAGCGGATGCTTTCTTGTTAGTGTACATAGTTAGTTCTCCTTTGTTAAATAATGATAAGTAAGAAATTTATATTGAGGACAGTTTTTATACTGGCCGCAACAATCGGTTTTAAGGTTGTACTCTTGGCGTGACACTCTCATACCCTCACAACGAATGTAATTTGTTGCATGAGACATATAATAAGGACATGCAGCTCTTCTACTGATTCTAGAAGAATCTTTTTCTTTCAATTAATCATCTCCTATTACTCCATTCCCACTGGAATATACTTGCAGGATTGCCGTCAATTAACATAGCATATTCTTTGTCAGATTGTACCTTATGATAAGTTCCATAAAGTTCTTTATCATTTTCGTCATGATTTATGCTAACAACTTCAGGCAAATAATCTATATAGGATTCTCCGCGCAATGAATAACAGAATGAATAATACATTCTATTAACAGGGCTATTTGTTGAGCGTAATGTATAACCGCAAGGTTCAAGCACAGTTACAGAATATTCGTCTAAATGGTCTGTTTCTCCATTGTCATCTGTAAAATCTCCTATAATATGTGTTCCTGGAGTTTTACGAATAAGTTTCTTGTTTATGGATTCATCATAACTAATATTAGGACGAAAATATTCTTGCACTAGGTACTCAAAATCTTCATCGTTCACTATTTGCGTAAACAATTCAGAAAGCTGTTTCTTGCTTGCACCTGCTACAGTAGCCTTAACTTTTAAGTGCTTATCTGCATCTAAGTATGTTGCACAATAGCATTTACTTCCCCATGTTACAAAATCTTCATAGTGACCATCAAAGTCCATAATGCCAAAATTGTAACAATCTTTATTCTCGCTGTTATTAAGAATATTATCATTGAATCTATCAACGGCTTTTTGAACATCCTCATTGTAACCTACAAAATAACCGCTATCTGTATCGTGATAGAGAGGTTCAATGCCTTGGCTTAATACTAGATAAAGCATAAAGCAAATAAGGTGCAGTCTACTATAAGCAACCGTATACAAACCATCCGTGAAAATATTTAGGGAATTTCTGGATTTAAGAAACTTAACCCCAGTTGGAATCCATTCAAATTTATCACCGTCCCCCTGCACGCCAACTTCCTGTCTTAATGGCTTCATTGCTGAACACCCATACTGACCATTTAATCCACCTTTACTTGACATTAAGGCGAAGTGGACTAAATCTTTGTTATGGGTATTCATAATTTCTTGTGCCACAGAATCATCGTAAAGCTTCAATCCCTCAAATGTAAAATCATTTAGCGTTTCTACATGGTCGGCAACTTTATGCTCAAGCTTCTTGAATCCTGTTTTCTGGCGTGCGTAATATTTAACTGTATTCCGCAAAGGCTTGTTAATAAACTTATGGGCTGTTGCATAATAAAGTTCATCACATTCTGAACTACTATAATCATAAAGCATTTGAATTAACATAAAGTCAATATCACAGCCATGAAATGTAAGTTCATCTGCTTTGACTACTTTACCATTGTCGAAGTTACCATTTTTAACATTTGTGCATTTGGACGTACTGATATAACTGTAAATGCAGTTACCAAAATCCTTAGCGTTAATATTATAAAATGTAACGTTAGCCATAAAGTTATATTTTATTGGCCTTTCAAACAAGATTGATTCGCGGTATGCTGCTTGGAGGACTGAATAGAATTTAACATCTTTACATCCATGTAACTCAATCCGCTGGTCGGGATAATGGAAGAACCCTGAGTTAGCGCCGCTTTCGCAGCCAGATAAGAACTCATAGTTTGCAGACTGGAAATTTTGGTAACATTCATTAGGATTAACCTCTTTTCTCCACTTGTAAGGGAATCGCCTACCATACATTGCTGATGGGTGCATAGAACTTGCATCAAAGCACCATACATCCTTAAATATTTTACCCACTGCATAAGGATTAGCATGAGTATAACCACCTGCAAGACAGTCCTGAAAGAACTTCATAAATGGTTTATTATTCTTAAGTTCTATCGCTGCTGTAAATTGTGCAGTATGAACTTCTTTATCAGTAGCAATATTTCTGTTAAGCCTTGTTTCACGCTTAATCATTGATGTGTTAGATACTCCAATATCTGATACAGTATCAACTTTAGTAAAGTTAGCCATATATCTACATAGTGCATACAAAACTAGCTTACAGTCACGTTCATTGTAAATGTATTCAGAATCAGGTAAATCTGACCACCAATAATATTTTTGGTCGTAACCGCCTTTGACTTCTTTAAGTTTAGGAACTCCAAGCTCTGTACCTATAAGCTCAAGGCTTTTACACGAAAGAATCTTGAAGCTGTCATAAAATTCAAGGTGGTCAAAAGCTGCTACTAATGGCTGGTGCGGAGCAACTGCAATGAAACGTTTAGGATTAAAGTTCTTAATACAGAAATTTATGTTACGCATCATTGCTTCAAATTCATAGCTCAAGTTATGCACAAAGATTTTGACGTATTCATCATTATTCTTAGCATCCTCATTGATTCTCTCAAATTCGGAAGAAATTGAATCATAAGTTCTAAAGAAATTATAATCCATTTCATTCTCAAAGTCACTAAAAGGTGCATGAGGTATAGGACTATAAGCAAATGAAGCTAGGCCATGAAGATAAGTGCTTTGCAGATGCTCTTTAAGTTCATCCTCACCATATATTAAGGATGATGTTTCAATATCATAACAATATATGATAGTTGAATACTTATGCTCATTACGCTTTCTCACATACAGCACCACCTTCTTTCATTCGTGAATATTACCACAAATCATACTTAGATGCAAGTTCTACAAATTTTTTATAAACTTCTTTATTATTCTCTATAAACTCTTCATTATCCTTCGTAATAGATTTAAGTTTATTGCTTGCATTAACCAGAACTTCGCCCATCTGGTCAGAATTTCTTAGCAGATTGTCATACTCTGAATAAGCTCTGTCCATATCTGATAGAGAGTTAAGTCCTAACTCTTCACCCAGTTCACATAGTTTTTTCAAATCTTTTGGCGGAATATCCCTGCTATATGTGCCCATAAGATTGTTAAGTATACCAGAAATTGCTCCCCATTTCTTTTTATCAAAATAGGAATCTGGATTTCTAAGAATCTTATATGCAGCATCGCTATAATTAAATACATCCTCAAGACGATTAGCTACTCTCAATGACCTGTAACTATCTTTTACCGATTTATCTAATGATTTAATATGCTCTGAGTATTTAGATAAATACTCTTTCATAAGCTTTTGTGATATTTTGTCATCAAGGGTATCGGCTATATCAATAAGGTCGCTATACATTTTTTCGGCTTCATTAAGAGCGGTGTTAGCAGTAAATTTCAGAGCATTTGCAATTTCAGGAGATTGTCTACCTCTAAGACTTTCTTTAAGCTCACCTGTTACAGTTATACCAGCTCTTCCGGATTTACGTCTTGTTGCGCCTATCTTTTTCAGTAGCCTAGTTGCTTCGGCTTGGCGCTTAAATGTTTTGTTCTTAGCCATTATGTTCATCCTGCTTTCGTAAAGCTAACTCTTTTCTAATGTCATTATCATAATGGTCAAGCAGATAACACAACTCTCTAAGCTGACAATCTTGGCAATCCCTATCCATGAAGTGCGTTAGCCGTGAGGGACAGGCTTTAATGTACCAGTTATTGCATAGTTTATTAAGTAGAGTAAGGGTTTCTGTATCTAGGTCTTTAATTGTCATAATAAACACCCCCATTGCTCTGCCATAGCAGCTGCAATTCCGGGAAATGTTTTAGAGCGCTCCTTAGCATGATTGCTTCCTAGCCACCAAATTCTGCTTCGCTCTTTTTCAGATAGTGTCATCATATATTCATACACATTATTAGTTTCTCTAAGTGGCGGCAGATTTTTTAACCATAAACATGTCTTTTTTTGCTCCGGATGCCCAAACTGCCAAGGATTTATAATTTGGTCTGGTTTGCGATATAACGTGCTCATAACACAAACTGGATTTTCAATCGCAATATGTTTTATAGGAGCTTCAGAAAACTTCATAAAGAAAGCTGCTGCTTCATATTTAAGACTCAATGGTTTAATACCTTCGCTAAACCAACGTGCGCCAGATACGGCTAAGTGTGTACAAGGTGGATGGGCAATCAGTAAATCCCATTTACCAATATAATGCACTTTATCATCCATTGTTGTTATTTTTTCCACTTTAATGGCTTCCAGTGCATCACCTAAAATATGCCATTCAGGATGATTACCAGATGGTTCTTGAATATCACAACTATAGGATTCAAAACCTCTATCTCTAAATGCTTTACATACTGTCTGCGATTCTTCGCAAGCAATTAAAACTTTAGCGTTCATAATAAACACCCTCCACGTTTTCTGGCCAAACGGAATCTAGGCAATCACCTACAAAGTATTGATTAAGTGTGCAATTAGAACTTGGTGCTACTGAGTAATAAACTACTCTACCATCATGCTCTATAATGTCAATAACCTTACCAATTTTAGAAATGGTAATTGCTCTTTTCTCTTGTCCATCTCCATAGAAATAACCATACTCTCTTACATTGTATTTAATGATTGAGCCTATGGGAATGGGATGAATGGGAACATCATAACGCATTGTATCAGCTCCTTATACATAGAATTTGATGGATAATTTAGGCTTACCATTCCACATCATAAAACGAACTGTAAAATAATTAAAATGAAGTGCGCCATATTTTGTTTCAAGATTCTTAAAGAAACACTGTCTTATAACTCTGTATGAACCACTAATTATTGTAATTAGTGTATCTGATTCAACTGAACCACAATTTACTAGAATATCATGGATTGTCATTTTAATCACTCCAATACTATTTCAACGCCAATATCAATTACTTCAAAAGATTTAAATTTATAATAAGCATATCTATATGGCATATCCTTAAAGTATCCTGCATATACAGTTTTATCTCCAACTTTAAGTATCAAATATGTCCAATAATGAATATTCCTACATGCCCTAATTAAATCTTTTAACAGCATTTTATTTCACCTACTTTCTTTAATAATGAAGAGGGAGAGGGGAGAGGGGGATTATTAAGTTTAAGAAATTGAACCCCGATTTATTTTTCAGGCTTCTTGCAACACCCCGGTGGTCGGCGCGGCAAGAGCTGTGCTAAGGTTAATACATGTACTAGCCATTTCCTTAACGGATGGACGCTTTAGAACTCTAAATCACTAAAGTGTGTTAAGAATTTGTCAATCGCTTTAGAACTTTACATTGCTAAAGAGTGTTAAGAATTTCACAGGTTAGCAGTTAGGGATAACTATTGCTAGTTATTTATATTTAATGGTAAAGAGTTCTAATTAAAAATTTGTATAAAAAATGCACTGCCTTTAAGGGCGGTGCATTTTATTCTATTTTCCTGGGTCAGTGCTGATTTAATGCGGTGGCAATGACGCTTGCAAAGTCGTCATCATGATTCTTTTGGGCGGCGCGTTTACCGGTTCTAGAGTCATTATACAATCTAACAGTGATAGGATAGTTCCAACCGGTTTGAAATTCGTATCTAATCCAATTTCTAAATTTTGCAATGTGCTGCGATGTCGTATTGGTATAAAAATTAAACACCCACAAAATGCCGGTGGAGCGCTGAAAAGCCGCTACAATGGTAGAATAGCTTTGCAGAATCAAAAAATCCGACTTGCCAGGCATAAAAATCCATGCTTTACAGTAATAAAGTTGTTCTACCTGACCTTTTACGGCGCGATTATATTCGCCAATAACGGCGTCTGCCAGCTCTTTACGTGTACTGTACATCATTTAGAAAACACCGCCTTTATAAAGTCGTCAATGCTTTCATTGACGTTATTCAAATCATGCTCAATAATAGGACTTTCAAAACTAGAAAAGCCGGATGCAATAAAGCCGCTTTTGCAACAAAACATAGGCTTTAAAACAGTTATGTTGCAGCTGGCATAATCGGTATTGCGGCGGTTTTTAGTATCAATTAGCTTTCTGCTAATACTAAAATTGTTACCGTTAAGTTTCAATGTTACGGATTGCATTTTCATTTTTATACCCTCTTTTAATTTATTTTGGCTTTTATGCCATATGGAACCGGGCTTTTACGATAAACCCGGTGGAACGTTAAAATTTTACTGCTGACTTAATGGGCGCTCAATAGGTACCGCAACGGCGTTGAATACATCGCGCGGAATTCCAAGAGTATTTTCCTCTTTGGGCTGGACATCCAAGACCTGCCATTTTGTGCAAGGCTCCGCATTGTGCAAGGCTTTTTCAACTTTTTCAGCATCCAAGATGCCATCAAATTGTTTTACCATCTCACCGGATTCAACGGAAAAATCATCGTTGAAACGTGCATATTTTACGCGGGCAACCGTGCCAGCCTTAACAGTACGGCTCACGCATGCCGTACTTTTTGGTTTGCCATTAATAGGGCGAGTAATGATAATAGTTTCAGTGCCATTGTCATTAGTAGTTTTTTCAATCTTCCAAGTTGTCATGATAAATACCTCTCTTTAATAATTATTGTAGCAATAGGCTTTTTGTTTTTCTTCCCCTTTGCTATGATACAAGTATATCATACCTATATAAGTAACACAAGCACTATTTGTTGCAAGCTTTTTAGTCGTTGCAACGTGCAAAAACGCATTATTGCATGTAGTTTTGTATCATGATAATTTGTACTAAATCATTAAAGTACTATAAATGGGACTTAAGGATATATGTTGCAATTTATATGGATAAATGTTGACTGTTAAATTGGTAACAATCGGTTTAATGCTTTGAAGCGGTAAAGTGTGCTAATCATGCAATGCCCATCACTACACATATAAACGCTTTAATACTCTGAATCGCTAAAGTATGTGAATAATTTAACAATCGCTTTAGTGCTTTGAACTGGTAAAGTGTGTGAAATATTTAACAAAGGGGAAATAGGAATCATTATCAGTATAAAGCACTAAAGCGATTGTTAAATTATTCA
>ERZ773178.2175-NODE-2175-length-18969-cov-3.885429_pt1 | contig 18969 bp, 15 predicted proteins | sample MGYA00580533_ERZ773178 | MGnify/ENA primary metagenome ERZ773178 (study PRJEB29015, sample SAMEA2737859) | human gut metagenome | biome: human gut; feature: human-associated habitat; material: faeces | place: China | collected 2012 ...
AGCCTGCTCCTTCATGTCCATCATCATCTGGGTTCCGTCTACACCGTTAGGGTAGCCTGGGAAGTTTTCTACTACGGTGGTGATGGTAAGCTGTCCACCAGGTTGCATACCCGAATAGAGAACAGGTTTGAGGTCGGCTCTACCTGCATAGATGGCTGCAGTATATCCTGCAGGTCCACTGCCTATGATTAATGTCTTTACTTTTTCCATTTATTTCCTTTATTTTAATAATTAGATTATGCAAAGTTACTATATTTCGGTTAGATTACAAAATAAAGAACCGTTTTTTTTCTATCTTTAAGATTTTATTGCTATCTTTGCACCCAGAATAGAAAAAAAGCAAGATGGTTGCATCTAATCAGACGAATAAAAATAAATAAAGAGATATGAATACAATTAAGAAAATTGTACTTACGGGTGGTCCGTGTGCGGGAAAGACCACAGCATTGGTCAAGGTGATAGAGCATTTTACGAGCCTTGGCTATAAGGTGTTTACCATTCCAGAAGTACCAACCATGTTTACCCAGTCGGGTATGAACTATCTTACCAAAAACGAGAAGTTCTTTTTTGAGGGTGAGAAGGCTACCTTCCTGACTCAGATAGGGTTAGAGGATAGTTTTTCCCGTATGGCAGAGACTTTGGACCAGCCGGTCATCATCGTTTGCGATCGTGGTACGATGGATATTTCTACTTATCTTTCTGAAGATTTCTGGAATCGCATCATCTCTGAGCAGGGATACAGCAACACCCAGTTGCGTGAGCGTTATGATGCAGTGCTTCATCTCGTGAGTGCTGCCGATGGAGCAGAGCAGTTCTATACCACCGCGAATAATGCGCAGCGGTTGGAGAAGGCTGATGAGGCTGGTCTTCAGATAGCCCGTGAACTGGATAAGAAGATTGTTTCTGCCTGGAAGGGTCATCCTCATCTCCGTGTCATCAACAACCATGAGGATTTCGAGAACAAACTCAATCGCGTATTGAAGGAGATAAGCAATGTCCTGGGCATTCCTCAGCCGATAGAGGAGGAGCGCAAATATATCGTGAAACTGGTGGGCGAGGTGCCTAATGCCATAGACAGCGATATTGTCCAGACCTATCTTTCGGGTGAGCCGGGTAGTGAAATCCGTCTCCGTCGCCGTAGTTTCCCTTAAGGAAAGTACATATAAAAAGAAAGACCGGGAAGAGTTTGTTAAAGGAGTTGAGAATATTGTTATTAATACGGAAAAGAATGTAGTAACAAAACCATATGAAGAAAAAAAGAAAAGTCTTTTTAAAAAAATAATGGAAAGATTAAAAGGGAAAAATAAATATGAGGATGAAGATGAACTGGAGGCAGAACTGGAAAATCCTTCGGAAATTAATAAAAAAGAGAGTGGTTTAAAAGAAATTTCAGGACCGGCTACAGAAGAACCACTGTACAATTACTCAGATTATCAAATGGCAACAATAGGAGAGGAGACAGATAATTATAGAGACAACTATGAGAAAGGTTATGATGATAATTATGACGGAGATTATGAAGAAGCTACAATGTTATTAACATCATCAGGAGTAATAAATAGAATAACCCTAAAAGAAATTAGTAATCAGGGAAGCATGAAAATCGAACCAAAGGGTTATCCGTGCATATTAGGAAAGAGTAAGTTAAGCAGCGATTATATAGTGGACAGTCCTGTAGTAAGCAGGGTTCATTTAAGACTATCGGAAGAAATGTCTAACTATTATGTTGAGGATCTTAATTCTACTAACGGAACTTACGTTAATGGGCAAAAACTTGAACCTCATAAACCTAAAGAAATTAATGTGGGAGATCAAATAACTGTAGCAGATATAGACTTTATAGTGGAGTGATAAAGTCCGTAGTGGTATAATAGTCTTAGTGTAAATTACGGAATAGTCCGTGTAATCAAGTGCTTAAGGAGGCTGTTATGGACGAAAAAATTCAAAAGTTAAAAGAGATTATTGATGGAAGTGACAATATTGTATTTTTTGGCGGAGCAGGAGTTTCCACAGAAAGTGGTGTTCCGGATTTTAGAAGTGTGGACGGATTATACAATCAGGAATATGATTATCCACCGGAAACAATTTTAAGCCATACTTTTTATAAAAGGAATCCGGAAGAGTTTTATAGATTTTATCATAATAAAATGTTATTTCCTGATGCAAAACCGAATGCAGCCCACAAAGCTTTGGCAAAATTAGAAAAGAAAGGAAAACTAAAGGCTGTAGTTACGCAGAATATTGATGGCTTACATCAGGCAGCAGGAAGTGAAACTGTTTATGAGCTTCATGGCTCTGTTCATAGAAACTACTGTGAATCCTGTGGCAAGTTTTACGGACTTAAAGATATAATGGCGCAGAAAGGAGTACCTAAGTGTAGCTGTGGAGGAATTATTAAGCCTGATGTGGTTTTGTATGAAGAAGGACTTGATCAGAATACAATAAGAAAGTCTATCGAAGCCATTTCCAATGCAGATGTACTTATAATAGGAGGAACTTCTCTTGCGGTTTATCCGGCAGCAGGGCTTATAGATTATTATAGAGGAAACAAGCTTGTTCTTATAAACAAGAGTTCCACGCCAAAGGATTCAAGGGCAGACCTGATTATAAATGATGCGATTGGTAAGGTTTTAGGTCAGATTGTAGAATAAAAATTTTCTTTTTGTATAAATAGAAGTGTCGGTGTTTAATCGGCACTTTTATTGTCACAAAGTTTATGCATACAGGGTAGAGTTTTTGACAAATTAATACAGCACCACTATGGTATTATCTCTTTCGTAAAACAAAGAAAGGAGAGGTATCATGATAGAAGTGGTATATAGTGGAGAGGAGCATGAAGAGCAGGATGAGGTCAGGATTCCGAAAAATATTCATCAAATAGGAAATAACAGTTCAAACAAGAAAATATACATAGAAGATTATGTAATGACATATTTAAAGAAGAGCCCTTCAGGTGAGGATAATGTTAAATATGGGGTATTACTGGGAGATGTAAAAAGGGCAAAAGGAAATGTTTATATTTTTGTAAAAGGAATGGTGGAAGTTCGTGATGTAATAGAAAACAGTATTATTTTTAATGATGATATCTGGTCCGGAATTTACAAAGATATAAAGCAGTTTTTTGAACAGTTAAATATTGTGGGCTGGTATGTTTCGGTTCCTTACAGGGTAAGTGAGGATATGAATGGAATAAAAAAGATTCATCTTGATAACTTTGCCGGAAATGACAAAGTATGTTTTTTGAAAGACAGGGCAGAAAATGAAGAAGGCTTTTATAGCTATGAACAGTCAGGTCTTGAAAGGCAGCAGGGCTACTATATCTATTATGAGAAAAATGAGAAAATGAAAAAATATGTTAAAAACTTAAAAAACAGTGCAACAAACAGTGGGATAGCTAACAATGAAATAAAAAATATTAGCGTGGATGACAAGATAGGAGGCGAGGATAAAAAAGATAAGAAATCATCTAAGAATAAATTGGAGAACATAGAATTAAAAGCGGAGGAGGCAAACGGTAAAACTATAAAAATTTCAAAAGAAGAAAGTAAACAGGATAATAATTTAAACAAAAAAGATTTAAAAAATAAAGAAAAGAGTCAATGGTTTAAAAATAGCAAAAGTACTAATAATACAGTGGAAGAAACTGGAGAGCCGATACGACAGGGAAGGATTGCATATGGTGTAAGTGGTCTTTTAATTGTAGCTTTATTATTATCAACAGTTGTAATGCTTAATAATTATGGAGAATTAAAAAATATTAAAAGTACTTTGGCAGGAATTAGTAGAGAAAGAGAGGCTCAGGCTGTTAATAAAATTTTAAGTGCATACACCGAAACAACAAAACAGAGTGCCACAACCGTAGCAGGATTGGAAAGCAAGAAAGCAATAGCTGCCAATGGTAGCAATGTTACTCAGAAAAAAAATAACAACGAAGAGGTTGTTTCAAAACAGACAACGGGAACTAATCAGGATAATAACAGCAGTAACAATAGTATTACCAATACTACAAATGATAGTAATAATACTAACAGTAATAAGCCTTCAGGTAGTGAAACGGAAAATAATAAAACAAAAAGTATTTCCAGTGCTTATTCAGGACAATACCATACAGTTAAACCGGGACAGACATTGTATGATATTAGTATGAGTTATTATGGAACAAGTGAAATGGTAGATGAAATAAAAGACAGAAATAACATTGACGATGATTACACAATCAAGGAAGGACAAAAAATATTATTGCCTTAACAAAAAAATGGTGTCATTATTCAGCAGATATTGTATAATCTTTAATAGATTTAACAAAGGAAGTGAAATCGTGGCAAATAAATACATTAGAAAATTCAGAAGACTGAAAAAAGAAGGTCAAAATTCTACATATATGAAAAATACCAAAAAGGTGTTTGAAAAAAGGGCTGTAAAGCTTGGAATAATAGTAGCTGTGATTTTGATTATTGTTGGAGCGTTGTTCTTTTACAAAAAATATCACAAATACACCACCTACAAGATAATTGAATCCACTAATATTAAAGGTGGAGCGAGCAGTAAATATATTCCTTTTGGTGACTATGTTATTAAGTACAGCTATGATGGAATAGCTTATATTAAGGACAAAGAAACTGTTTGGGAAGAAGCATATGAAATGAAGCAACCTATTATTGATGTATGTGACGACTATGTGGCGATAGCGGATAAGAATACCAATGATATTTTCATATACAACGATAAAGGTCGTCAGGGACAGGTTTCCGTAAGCTATCCTATTGTGAAATTAGAGGTAGCCAAGCAGGGAGTTGTTGCTGCGTTGCTTGAGGACAAAACATCTAACTATATTGAGGTGTACGATAAAGAGGGAAAACAGTTGGTATCTCACAAGTCTATTATTGATGAAAATGGATATCCGATTAATTTCTCAATGTCAGATGATGGGGAAAGAATGGCAGTTTCGTACCTTACCGTGAAAAATGGCTCTTTTGAAAATAAGATACAGTTTTATGATTTTTCTAATTCAGGGAAAAACATAGAAAACCGAATGGTGAAAGAGTTTAGCGGATATGGTGAGACGATTGTTCCTACAATCAGTTATGTTTCAAACAGTCAGGTAGTGGCAATAGGCGAAGATATAGTTTCTATATATAAGGTGGGTAACAAGGATATTACCAAAAAGGATATAAAAATAAAAGAAGAAATACAGAAAGTATTTTATAATGACAAATATGTAGGATTGGTATTTAAAAATGCCAGCACGGACAGACCTTACAGAATTGAAGTATACAATTCAAGTGGATCCCAAATATTAAATTCTACAGTGGATATGGATTTTGAAAATGTTACATTTGCCGGAGATAATATTTTAATGTATAGTGATATGCGATGCGAAATATTATCAATAAAAGGTGTGAAAAAATTTCAGACTAATTTTAAGGGACAGATTTATGGATTAATGCCATATGACGATTCCAAAACGTATTTGTTAATGACTAACTCAAAAATACAGAAGATTCGATTGAAATAACGGAGGAATGAAATGGGCAATATAATGCTGACAGGGGTAACGGTTTTTGTTGTGGTAATGATTGCTATAGGAATGAAGAGAGGACTTGTAAAGACGGCATTTTCTTTCGGCTCGATTTTTATAGCACTTATACTGGTGAATATTTTAACACCCGTTGCAAAAGAGGTAATAAAAAATACACCGGTTTATGACTCAATAAACCAAAATATACAAAGCTATGTAAGTGAACATATAGCAACATCTACAGAAAACATGACGGAAACAGGAATCAATAATCAAGAGAAAATCATTAATGAACTTCCATTACCTAATGGACTAAAAGAATCATTAACGAAAAATAATAATCAAAGCAGTTATGATTCATTGGCAGTAAATACATTTAAGGAATATGTTGTGGCATATTTAACAGATGTTGTTTTAAACGCAGTGGTATATATTTTGCTATTTATGGTTATATCTATATTAATGAAAACATTAGTGGAAGTGTTAAACATAGTAACAAAACTTCCGGTTATTCATACATTTAATATGGCAGGTGGAGCATTAATCGGTTTTGCACAGGCAATATTAATCATATGGTTATTGTGTATGGTAGTTACGATCTTCAGCTCAACATCATGGGGACAGACAGTTTGCAAGGCAATAGCAGACAACGGAGTGTTAAGCATGATTTATGATAACAACTTAATACAAAATATAGTAAATAGCTTGTTTTAGATAACAATAATAATTAAAGAGTTTTATGGCTAAAATAAGGTGCTTAAAATTTTTTGAAAAAAGTTTAAAAAAGTTATTGACAAAACAAAAGGTATTTGATACATTATAAAAGCTGTTTAGCAAGTGGATTAAACAATCCACTTATGGCTCCATGGTCAAGCGGTTAAGACACCGCCCTTTCACGGCGGTAACAGGGGTTCAAATCCCCTTGGAGTCATCTTGCGAGCGAGAAAATGAAATTTTCGAGCGGCACGCAATAGGAAAAATTCATAAGCCGATGTGGCTCAATTGGCAGAGCAGCTGATTTGTAATCAGCAGGTTAACGGTTCGAGTCCGTTCATCGGCTTTCATGTGAGGACCTGTAGCTCAGTTGGTTAGAGCAACCGGCTCATAACCGGTCGGTCCCGGGTTCGAGTCCCCGCAGGTCCACTTATTGTGATTATTCATGATTGCAATGACATCAGGAGGATGAAACCAACAAGGTTGTGAGAAATCCTGATGAAAACAAATCCAGCACAGCCCGTGAGGACGGGAGAAAACAAACCGAAAGCATGGGATCTTAGCTCAGCTGGGAGAGCATCTGCCTTACAAGCAGGGGGTCACAGGTTCGAGCCCTGTAGGTCCCACTTGTACAATTAAACAGTACAATGCCGGCGTGGCGGAACTGGCAGACGCGCAGGACTTAAAATCCTGTTGTGGCAACACAGTACCGGTTCGATTCCGGTCGCCGGCATTAAGAAAGCATCTCTAAAAGAGGTGCTTAAGTGCGTGTAGCTCAGTTGGATAGAGCGTCTGGCTACGGACCAGAAGGTCGTGGGTTCGAATCCTGTCACGCACACTTAAGTGTTAATGAACTGTCGCAGACTTGCGGCAGTTTTTTTATAATAAAGGTTGTTAAAAACATTATCATATGCTATATTATTTAAAATTTTTATATGCTTTGGAGGAGGGTATGAAAAGATGGATAAAGTATATATAAGAGAACAGGATTTTCATATAGCAACTAAGGACGAAGTAGCAGATATTGATTTGCATTATAAATTGAAAAATAGAAGAATTTGGATAAAACTTTTTATTGCATCTATTTTTTTGGTTGTAATTGGAGTTATTTTTCAAATAATTGCTCATAGGATTTCTCCCTGGATACATTCTAATCCGGGATATTATATGAAAGTTTACATTGTTGCAATTATAGTTTTTGTTGGTTTTAATCTTTTATCATATGGAGCATTAAAAATAGAGCAAGGCCTTGAATATAATAGTGAAAGAACTCCTATTTTAAAATTAAAAGTTAATACTAAGCTTCATGTTGATGATTTGACAGTTATAAGACAGCAGAAGTGGTTTATTATTTGTGAAACTGATCAGGGATTAATCGATGATTATGTTATAGTAAATAATAAGAGGGATTTTAATAATATTAAAGAAGGGGATATGGTATATGTAAAAAGGTCCAGAGATGATGGACATTATTTATATTTTTATATTGCATAAACTACTTTAAATTAATTTGTATAAGCAGGCGTTTGAGATACCGATTTCAAGAAGTTAGAGTGCTAATCTAGCTTTTGAAATCGGTTTTTTTATGGCATAAGAGAACTTCCTGAAAATTCCACTAAAGAAAAAATGAAAAAGACTTTCAAATTCGTTGACTTTTTGAAACAATAAGTATAAAATGAAAAGGATTTTCAAATTGGAAAGTTATTGTCAAAGGAGGAATTACCGTGGCAGGAAAGTATAAAACAAAACAGCAGTCAGCTATTAAGGAGTGTCTCGAAATGCACAAAGATGGCTATGTTACTGTTATGGACATAGAAAATTATTTGAAAGAAAATGATTGCCAGGTAGGGCTTACTACTATTTACAGACATTTGGAGAAGATGGAAAAGGATGGCATTGTAACGAAGTTTAGCGTGGAAGGCCAGCCGGGAGCTTGCTTTCAGTACATAGAACAGGGTGAGAATCAGGATTGTTTCTATATTAAATGTGAAGAGTGCGGAGAAGTGACGAAGATGGAATGCCATCATTTGGCGGAGTTATATAGTCACGTGAACGCAGACCATCATTTTAGTATTAATCCTAAGAAAACTATATTCTATGGAAAATGCGAGAAATGCGGAAAGTGTGAAGAAAAAAATAAATAAAATAATGATTTATGAAAGTGTTTATTAAATTATGAAAAGTAATAGAGTTATAAAAGTATTTTCGAAAAATAAAATTTTGAAAAAAGAATTTATTCGAGAAAATAAATTTAGCAGGAAAACAGAATTTTTAAGAAAATCAGTAGTTTTTATTGTGACCATATCTATGATTTTTGGAATGGCTGGTTGCGGCAAAACTACTGAAAAAGAAGATAACTATAGATTGAAAATAGTGACTTCTCTTTTTCCATATTATGATATGGCAAGAGCGGTTATAGGGGATGTTAAGGGAATTGATTTAAAGATGATTGTTACACCGGGACAGGACAGTCATTCTTTTGAACCAACACCTAGCGATGTTATTCAGATGGAAAATGCAGATGTGCTTATATACAATGGCGGGTCTCTTGAAACATGGATTGATACATTGCTTGACTCTTTGAACAATAAGAATCAGATTAAGATGAAAATGATGGATTATGTGGATGTTCTTAATGAAGAGATTGTTGAAGGAATGGACACAAGATTTGACAGCCATGATGAGCATAGTCATAGCGAAGGCAGTCATAGTGAAGATAGTCTGAAGCACGAAGAGCATAGTCATGATAGTGAAGTAAGCGACCATGAAGAAGAAAGTCATAACGAAACTGATGAGCATATATGGACATCACCTGTTAATGAAATAATTATGACAGAGAAAATCTGTGAAACATTAAGTAAGGCTTTGCCAGAAGAAAAAGAAAATTTTCAGAAGAATGCAGAGTCATACATTAAACAATTAAAAGAGTTAGACAGTGAAATCAGAATAGTGGTAAATAATTCGAAAACTAAGGAAATAATTTTTGCGGACAAGTTTCCGTTACAGTATTTTGCAAAGGAATATGGCTTAAAGTATTATGCAGCTTTTCCGGGATGTGGAAGTGATATGGAGCCTAGCGCCAAAACTATTGCGTTCCTTGTGGACAAGATTAAGGAAGACAATATTAAGGCTGTATTTTATTTGGAATTAAGCAGTCATATTGTGGCGGACGCAATTGAAACTGACACAGGAGCAAAACCGCTTCAGTTTAATTCCTGTCATAATATTACGCAGAAACAGTTTGACAGCGGAATAACTTATGTTGATTTAATGAAGGAAAATGTTAATAACTTAAAAATAGCATTAGGAGAATGATAATGATTTTTGAATGTAAAGACGTAACGTTAGGTTACGAAAATAAAGTAGTTGCAAAAAATTTGAATTTTAAAATCGACCAAGGAGATTATCTTTGTGTTGTTGGTGAAAATGGTACAGGAAAAAGTACACTTATAAAGACATTATTAGGGTTGATTAAACCTTTAAATGGCGAAGTTATTGCCAATGTGCAGGGAAAAAATCACAAAGGAGTAGGATATTTGCCACAGCAGACACAGGCACAGAAAGATTTTCCGGCAAGTGTTTGGGAAGTAGTTTTGTCAGGGGTGCTAAATAACGATCATAGATGTCCATTTTATAATAAAAAAGACAAGGCAGAGGCTGAAAAAAATATGGAGAAGCTTAATATTTTGGATTTGAAAAAGCGTTGCTATAGAGAGTTGTCAGGAGGACAGCAGCAAAGAGTTCTTCTCGCAAGGGCACTTTGTGCAACAGACAGCGTTTTGATTTTGGATGAACCTGTAACAGGGCTTGATCCGGCAGCTTCAATGGAGTTTTATGAAACTATAAAGGATTTAAATAAGAAAGAGAATGTAACAATTATTATGGTTAGTCATGATATAAAGAATGCTTTAAATTATGCAACACATATTTTGCATTTAGAACAGGAAAATGATTTCTTTGGAACAGTTGAGGAATATAAGAAATCAAATGTTTCAAACATGTTTTTGGGAGGTGTAGCAAATGATTAGTGAAATGTTTGCCCATGGATTTATACAGAGGGCTTTTATCGGAGGAGTATTGGTATCACTTTGCGCAGCTCTTTTAGGCGTCAGCCTTGTTTTAAAAAGATATTCAATGATAGGTGACGGTTTGTCACACGTTTCATTTGGAGCATTGTCCATAGCAATAGCTTTTGGATTTGCACCAATTAAGTTTTCAATACCAATTGTTATAATTGCAGCCTTTTTCTTACTTAGATTGGCAGAAAACGGTAAGATGAAAAGTGATGCGGCAATAGCTATGGTGTCAGCTTCATCATTGGCAATTGGTGTTATTGTTACATCGTTAACAACAGGACTTAGCACAGATGTGTGTAGTTATATGTTTGGTAGTATTTTGGCAATGTCTAAAGATGATGTTATTTTTAGTGTTGTACTGTCTGTTGTTGTACTTATTATGTTTGGATTTTGCTATCATAGAATTTTCGCAGTGACTTTCGATGAAAGTTTTTCGAAAGCAACAGGTGTGAAAGTTGGAATGTACAATACACTTATTTCTATTTTTACGGCGGTAACTGTTGTACTTGGAATAAAAATGATGGGAGCAATGTTGATTTCAAGTCTTATTATTTTTCCGGCGCTTACTTCAATGAGAGTTTTTAAAAGTTTTTTAAGTGTAACGATATGTTCTGCAATTCTTGCGGTAATAAATTTTACGGCAGGTTTGCTTTGTTCATACGCTTTTTCAATTCCTGCCGGAGCAAGCGTTGTTGTTGCTAATTTGTGTATGTTTATTATATTTTGCATTATTGGAAATTTGGCATTTCTAAAGAGAAAATAGTCAGGTATAATAGTGTTATGTTAAAAGATGTTGTCAAAGTGTATTAGATAATTATGCATAAAATATGTTTATTTATGGCAGTGACAGGTTAGGAGGAAAAATGGATATTAACGGTTTTATAGAAGAGTTGGATAGTTTGTATACGGAAAGAAGAATTAACGATGTTGAGCCATTTTTCAATGAAAGCATAGAACAGGCAAAAAAAGAAAATGACTTGGCAGCTCAGTTTACAATTCTTAATGAAATGATGGGATTTTTCAGGGATACAAGTCAGTTTGAAAAGTCTATTAAGGCATGTAATGATTGCATAGAATTAATGAAGAAAATGGGGATTGAAGGAACTGTGGATTATGCTACTTCCCTTCAAAATGTGGCAAACGCTTACAGAGCGGCAGGAAAACTTGCGGAATCTTTAGAAGTTTATAAAGAAGTTTTTTCTATATATAATGAGAATATTCCAAGTGATGATTATAGAATGGCAAGTCTTAACAATAACATTGCTCTTTTGTATCAGGAGATGAATGATTTTCCTATGGCAGTCCAACATCTTAAAAAGGCACTGTCCATTATAGAAAAAATAGAAGGAATGGATATTGAAGTTGCCACAACTTATACAAATCTGGCAGCGTCATTGATTGAAATTAATCAGGCAAGTCAGGCGGAAGACTATCTTAAGAAGGCTTTGAAAATATTTGACAGAGATGAAGTGAAAAACTTTCATTACAGCGGAGCCCTTTGTGCCATGGCAGGTGTTAAGTGTAGCTTAAAACAGTATGAAGAGGCAGCTAAGTTATACGAAAAGGCGTTGCCGGAGATAGAAGCAAATATGGGACGTGGCAGTGCTTATAATATTACAAAAGAAAATCTGGCAAAGGTTTTTGACAAAATAAAAGAAGAAAAGAAAGAACTTACAGGTATAGAGCTGGCAAAAAGTTTTTATGAAGAGTACGGCAAGGATATGATTCACAATAATTTTTCTGAATATGAGAACAAAATAGCGGTGGGCTTCGTTGGGGAAGGTTCAGAACGATTTGGCTTTGATGATGTTTATTCAAGAGACCACGATTTCGGCCCGGGATTTTGTATGTGGATTACGGAAGATGTTTATGAGAAAATCGGTGAAAAACTTCAGGATGAATATAACAAACTTCCAAAAAGTTATAAGGGCATTACAAGAGTTGACACCATTATGGCTGAAGGAAGAGTGGGCGTTTGTGTAGTTGAAGATTTTTATAAAAAGTATACAGGTTCCGGAGATGGAAATCTAACATTAGAACAATGGATTAATCTTGAAGATTATAAAATTGCAACAGTTACTAACGGTGAAGTTTTTAGGGACGATTTAGGATATTTTTCTAAGATAAGAAAAAATTTCGAAAATCAGCCTTTTAAGGCAAGACTTGTTAAGCTTGCAAGACAGCTTGGGGCAATGGCGCAGACAGGTCAGAGCAATTATGAAAGAGCAATGGCAAGGAAAGATTATGTAACGGCACAGATTTGCATTTCTGATTTTATGAAAGAGACAATGAAATGTGTGTACATTTTAAATAATAAGTTTGCACCGTACTACAAATGGCTTTTTAAGGGAGTTAGTAGATTGGATGGAACTGAGAAGATTGTTGAAAAATTAAGTCAGCTTCCTTCTCAGAAGAATGCTTGGGATGGTTATTTGTATGACAATACTAAGTTTAATGAAAAAGATGAAAAAGCTATTATTATGGAAGAAATAGCAAAAATTATAATTGATAAATTATTGGAATTAAAACTAATAAAGAATAGAAATTCAAATTTTTTAAATGGTTATGTGAGACCAATTATGGATTTGGCAGAAGGGAAAGTTGAAATGTTTGACAGAGAAAAAACAATAGATAAAATAGTAAAACTTGAATTTGAAGCTTTTGATAAAGTGCAGAATGTTGGTGGAAGAGCGTCTTGTCAGAATAATTGGCCTTTCTTCTATGTTATGAGAAAGAGTCAGTATATGACTTGGACAGATGAAATGCTAGAGTGCATTTGCAATCTTTGGGAAGAAAACAAGGCTAAGGGTTGGAATATGATAACCGAGAAATATGGAAGAATGATGGAACATACTTCACCTGAAGAATATGAGAAGATTAAAGATAATTTTCCTGAAAAATCGGAGAGAACAATAGCAATTGTAAATCAGATTGCACAGATTCAGGTAGACTGGATGAAGGATTTTGCTAAGAGTTATCCAAAGCTTGCATCTAATGCCAGGGATATAACAAGTGATGCTGATCAGATTGATAACACTTCTTATGAAACTTATTTAAAGGGAGAATTATTAACATATTCAGAAGAATTGTTGAAACTTTATGCACAATTTATTGTAAATCTGGCAAGAGAGGGAAAAAATCTTGCATATATGACTATAGAAAATACAGCACATTTACAGGGATATGCAACATTGGAAGATGCAGAAAGCAGCATAAGATAAGTTTTGTAAATGTTAAGAGAAAGGAGCGTATGACCATATTTTCTTAATATGGCATACAAAATAAATATGGCATTTTTACCAATATCCAAAGAGGATATGAAGGAAAGAGGAATAGAGCAGTTAGATTTTGTGTTTGTAATAGGGGATGCTTATGTAGACCATCCATCTTTTGGACATGCTATTATAAGTAGAGTTTTGGAAGCTAATGGATATACAGTTGGTATTATTTCACAGCCTGATTGGAAGAACGATGAAAGCATTAATGTTTTGGGAGAACCAAGATTGGCATTTCTGGTAATGGGTGGAAATATGGATTCAATGGTTAATCATTACTATGTTTCAAAGAAAAGAAGAGATAGTGATGCCTACACTCCGGGCGGAGTAATTGGAAAAAGACCGGATCATGCAGTAGTTGCTTATTGTAATCTTATTCGCAGAACTAACAAAACAAAGCCGATTATAATAGGTGGTATTGAGGCAAGTCTTAGAAGAATGGCGCATTATGATTATTGGAGCAATAGTTTTAAACGTTCAATTTTATTGGATAGTCAGGCAAATCTTTTAACTTATGGAATGGGTGAAAAGTGTATAGTTCAGATTGCAGATGCCTTGGCAAGTGGTATGGATGTTACGGATATTACTTATATTCCGGGAACTGTTTTTAAGACTAAAAATATAGAACTTGCTTATGATCCAATAATTCTTCCGTCTTATGATGCCATGAAGGAAGACAAATTAGAGTATGCAAATAGTTTTAGGGTTCAGTCTGAAAATACTGATCCTTTTAATGGAAAAACTTTGGTGGAACCTTATCCAAACGGAGTTTATGTTGTACAGAATCCACCCCAGGAGCCCTTAACAAGACAGGAAATGGATGATATTTACGACCTTCCATATGAGAGAACTTACCATCCAAGTTACGAGGCTTTAGGTGGGATACCTGCCATTCAGGAAGTTCAGTTTTCATTGGCAAGTTGTCGTGGTTGTTTTGGGGCATGTAGTTTCTGTGCCATAACATTCCATCAGGGAAGAATTATTCAGTCAAGAAGCCACGAATCAATCATAAATGAGGCAAAGAAAATTATTGATATGCCTAATTTTAAAGGATATATTCATGATGTTGGTGGCCCTACAGCTAACTTTTATCATCCGTCATGTAAGAAGCAGTTAAAATCAGGTGTGTGTAAGCATAAGCAATGTCTTTTCCCACATCCTTGTAAGAATCTGAATGTTGACCACAAGGATTATTTAAGTCTTCTTAGAAAGTTAAGAGAATTGCCTAAGGTCAAAAAAGTATTTGTCCGTTCAGGTATTAGATTTGACTATATTATGGAAGATAAAGATGATACTTTCTTTAAAGAGCTGGTTAAATATCATATTAGTGGACAGCTTAAGGTAGCTCCTGAGCATATTTCTGATAAGATTTTGTCTTATATGGGAAAACCTCAGAATTGTGTTTATGAGAGTTTTATCACTAAATATAAGAAACTTAACGAAAAAGAAGGAAAGAACCAGTTTGTTGTGCCATATCTTATGAGTTCCCATCCGGGCTCTGATATGACAGAGGCAGTGAAGTTGGCTGAGTACCTTAGAGATATTGGCTACAATCCTCAGCAGGTTCAGGATTTTTACCCTACACCGTCAACAATGTCAACTGTAATGTACTATACGGGAGTTGATCCGCGAACAATGAAGCCGGTGTATGTTCCAAAAAATCCGCACGAAAAGGCAATGCAAAGAGCCCTTATGCAGTACAGAAATCCTGCAAACTACGATTTAGTTAAAGAAGCACTTCATATAGCAGGAAGAGAAGACCTTATAGGTTTTGGCAAGGAATGCCTTATTAAACCCAGACAGTTTAAATATGAGAAAAACTATGGTGGAAACGGCGGAAAAGGTAACGGAAAGTCTAAGGATTCACGTAAGGATGCGCCAGGTAAGAATTTTTCAGGCAAAGATAACCGTGGAGGAAAAAATTCAGTAAATAATAAAAATGCCCGCGGCGCTAAGGGACAGACAGGTAACGCACGTAATGGCAAAGTGCAATCCGGCAATTCACGTAATGGTAAAGTACAATCCGGTAATGTGCATAACGGAAAGTCCGGTAGGAAATCTAGCAAGAGACGTTAAAGTTTCTATTTGAATCCTAAATTTAGAGTGGTATACTATGTTAGGTAGAAGATAGTTAATTAATAATTAAAATATAGGAGGCAAACAATGGACATTAAAGTATTACAGAAAGACATGATAGCTGCAATGAAAGCTAGAGACAAAGCTAGAAAGGAATCAATTTCAGCATTGATTCAGGCAGTAAAGAAAGCAGGAATTGATGCAGGCTGCAGAGATGATATTCCTGAAGAAATGGTAAACAAAGTAATTCTTAAAGAATTAAAAACTGTAAAGGAACAGATTGATTCATGTCCTGCTGACAGAACAGACTTAATAGAAGAATACCAGGCAAGATATGATGTGTTCAACGAATATGCACCAAAGCTTATGAGTGCAGAAGAAGTTGAAGCAGAATTAAAAGAAAAATTTGCAGACGTAATTGCAACAAAGAACAAAGGTCAGATAATGAAAACAGTAATGCCTGCATTTAAAGGCAGAGCAGATGGCAAAGTAATCAACCAGATAGTTGCAAAAATGTGCCAGTAAATAATAGAAATAAATGAGAAGAAATGCAAGATATGTGTTTCTTCTTTATTTTTTTTGCCTGTAGGCAAGGATATATGTCTACAAACAGATTGATTTTGTTATTTTGTTGCGTTTGTTATTGATCGTGGCCAGGGTGTTTTGCACCCGTACCCCGATATTTTAAATCATCCAAATTTCGGGGTACATTCTCCAAATTCTTCTTGATTTTATATACAGTCAGAGATGGGAATGATCAACGTGTTTGCCATTCCCATCTCTGACTGTATACAACTTTCGACATTTTTACATTTTTCCCGAATATTTTAAATAGATTTAACAAAAATGCGCTATTGCATTTAACGAAATTTAAATAGTATATATGTGTACCCTGAAGGAAACAAAAAATAAGTTCCTTCAAAACATATTAAAAATTTACTTGAAAACGAGGAGAAAATTGAAAATGAGAAAGAAAGTTTTAGCAGTAGTATCTGCATTGGTTATTACAACATTAGCATTCACAGGATGCGGCGGCAACAAGAGTGCAAGCAGTGACAATGGTTCTGATTCAGGAGCTAAGTCACAGGCAATCACAGTAGTTTCAAGAGAAGAAGGTTCAGGAACTAGAGGAGCTTTCGTAGAACTTCTTGGAGTTGTAGATGAAAACGAAAATGACATTACAGTAAGTTCAGCACAGATTACAAACAGCACATCAGTAATGCTCCAGAAGGTAGCACAGACAAAGAGTGCAATCGGTTATGTTTCACTTGGTTCTTTATCAACAGACGTTAAGGCAGTTCAGGTTGACGGTGCTGACGCAACAGCAGAAAACGTTAAATCAGGTAATTACAAAGTATCAAGACCATTTAACATTTGTTACAAAGAAGATAAGTTATCAGACATTGACAAAGACTTCATCTCATTTATTATGAGCAAAGAAGGACAGCAGATTGTAAACGACAACGGTTACATCGGAGTTGAAGCAACAGAATCATACAAGGCAAGTGGTAAGAAAGGGAAAATCACTTTAGCAGGTTCAACATCAGTTGCGCCATTAATGGATAAGTTAAAAGATGAATATGTAAAACTAAACGCAGACGCTTCAATTGAAATTCAGGAATCAGGTTCTTCAGCAGGTATTCAGTCAGCAATCGAAGGTGCAACAGAAATCGGTATGTCATCAAGAGAATTAAAAGATGAAGAAGCAAAAGAATTACAGGTTCAGAAAATTGCATTAGATGGTATCGCTGTAATTGTTAACACAGAAAATCAGGTAACAAACCTTACATCAGATCAAATTAAGAAAATCTACACAGGTGACTTAACAGACTGGGCTGATGTTCAGTAATAAAATCTGCATATAAGGGTACAGGCAGAGGGATTAAAATTCCTCTGCTTTTAGTAAATGAAGGAGAAAATATTTTGAATAAAGTATTAGATTTTTTAATGAAAATAGTATTTCTTGTATGCGCATGTATATCTATTGCAGCAGTTATAACAATTTGTGTATTTATGTTTGCAAATGGTGTGCCGGCAATTAAAGAAATAGGAATAACAAAGTTCCTTTTTGGAACACAGTGGCGTGTGTCACAGAACCTTTTTGGTATATGGCCAATGATTGTAGGCAGTATATATGTTACTGCGGGAGCTATGATAATCGGTGTACCTATCGGAATTTTAACAGCAGTATTTCTTGCAAAATACTGTCCAAAAAAATTATATAAATTTATCAAACCAATAATTAACCTTATGGCAGGGATTCCTTCTATTATATACGGATTCTTCGGACTGGTTGTTATTATTCCAATTATTCAGGAAATTTTTGGAACAGCAGGTGACGGTATACTTGCAGCATCAATTCTTCTTGGAATGATGATACTTCCAACAATTATTAACACAGCAGAATCATCAATTGTGGCAGTACCGGAAGCATATTATGAAGGAGCGCTTGCCCTTGGTGCAACAAAGGAAAGAAGTATTTTTAAGACAGTAATACCGGCGGCAAAGTCAGGTGTTATGTCAGGAATTATTCTTGGAATGGGTAGAGCCATAGGTGAAACAATGGCAGTTGTAATGGTTGCCGGAAACCAGGCAATTATACCGGACAGCATTACAAGTGGTGTCAGAACACTTACAGCCAATATCGTACTTGAAATGGCTTATGCCACAGGATTACATAGAAGAGCATTAATTGCTACAGCAGTAGTATTGTTTGTATTTGTATTAATTATAAATGTATGTTTTTCAATAATTAATAGGAGGTCTGAATAATGGAAAAAGAAGTAAAAGCAGTAGGCAGAAAAGCTCCTATAGTAAAAACAAACAGCAAGTTAAAAGAATATTTAAGAAAACCGGGTTCACTTATTATGCTGATTCTTATAATGCTTGCAGCGGCAATTACAGTTGGAATAATGGTTTATCTTGTTGCTTACATAGTTATAAGAGGTGTTCCCTATATTAATGCAGACTTGTTTGCATGGAAATACAATTCAGATAATGTTTCAATGACACCGGCTATTATTAACACAATTATAATAGTTGCAATGACACTGATTATTTCAGTACCTATTGGAGTGGCAGCAGCAATTTATCTTGTTGAGTATGCAAAGAGAGGTTCAAAACTTGTAAAAATCATAAGAGTTACAACTGAAACATTGGCAGGCATACCTTCAATTGTTTTCGGTTTGTTCGGTTTCCTTGCATTTGTTCTTGCCTTACATTGGGGATATTCATTAATAGCCGGAGTTTTAACACTGGCAATAATGGTTTTGCCAACAATTATAAGAACAACAGAGGAAGCGCTTATTGC
>ERZ773178.2182-NODE-2182-length-18935-cov-24.602542_pt1 | contig 18935 bp, 14 predicted proteins | sample MGYA00580533_ERZ773178 | MGnify/ENA primary metagenome ERZ773178 (study PRJEB29015, sample SAMEA2737859) | human gut metagenome | biome: human gut; feature: human-associated habitat; material: faeces | place: China | collected 2012 ...
CCGAGTTTCATCGGCGTCTGCATCAGCTCGCCGAAATAGGCGTTGAATCGCTTGACTCGGTTCTTCTCCCCGCGCTGTCCCGCGTGAGCGAGGACGGCCTCGCGCGCGCCGGTCTCCTCATAGGCGTAGACCAGAAGATAGGCGAGCATGAAGAGCGCGATGGGGATAAGCTGCATGAGCTTGACGCCGCGGTACAGGTCGATCTCGAGAATATACGAGAGCTGCGAGAGCGCAGACGATGCTAGCAGCGACCCGCAGAATGCCGTCAGAATGGTCGCGATGGCTGTGCCAAGCGTAAAGCCAAGCAGCTTGCCGAACTTGATCTGCGGCTCGCTGCGTCTCTTTTCCAGCAGCACGCGGCACAGGCCGACCGCCGCGAGCGACGGCATCACAATGCCGCCGGACATCGAAAGGATCAGGCGGAACATCGAGGGCTTCAGCACCGCGAGGCCGGCAAGACCGAGCGCGCCGACGGCAAACAGGATCGTGCGCCAGCGCTTGCCGATAAAGAAGAATAGATCAAGCAGGATCACGATGAGCGCCGCCGTGCCGATGCCCTGCAGCACCTTGAGCGCCATGGACGGCGCTTTCAGCTCCATCGCGGGCACGGTCGCGTGCGTGTAGCCGAGGGGCTCCAAGCGCGCGTCGAGGTCCGTGAGCATCTGCTCATAGTCGGCAGGGTCGGTGATGTAGACCCACTTCTTCTCGTCAGCGTCCCAGCTGACATCGGTATCCGGCTCTAAGATCATCTTGAGGAAGATGATCTTGCAATTACGCTCGGCGATGGCTCTAAAGAACGTGTTCGTGATCTCCTCGGGGCCTTCGTAGCCGCAGTACTGATAGCGGTTCTGGATGTAGGCCCACTCGTTGAAAACGCGCACACCGCGATAGCCCGTGTTGTCGAGCAGTTCTTCAACGCCGGGCCAGACAAGGTTCTGGCTCTGGTCGTTCTGCTCCATCATGGCGACGCTCGCGCCGCTCTCGTTGAGATACTGCGTCAGAAGCTCCAGGCTCTCGTCATCCTCATAGCCGACGAGCTCGTCGCCGTTGTTCATAAAGTACGGCGCGTTGAAGTGCTTGAGCACTTCGATATAGGCCTTAGCAAATTTCGTGCCGTTCATGTTCTTTTCCGTCACAGAGCGCGGGATGATCTGGTAGCCGTGGCGCTCAAACAGCTCCACCGTGTCCGGCCAGATGCCGAGGCGCAGGTCGAGCAGCTTTTCGCCCTTCATGCCGTTTTTCTGCTGCTGGATGAAGATGAAGCCGTGCTCGCCCTCCAGATACGTCTTGGCCTCAAAGTCCTCAAAACGGGCCTCGAAAGCGTTCAGGATCCACTCATAGCTCGCGGCGGTCTCCGTCCAGATGATCGCGTCGCTCACATCGGTGCTCTCACGCAGCCATTGCGCGACCTCGGCGGGGTACTGATCTTCCCAGCCGTAGCTCTCCGCCGCCTTTTTCACGGTCATTGCGTGCACGGGGATGGCCGCGTTGTCGTGCAGGTTGAGGGCGCTCGCCTCGCTGAGCGCGACCTTGTCGACGCCGAGCGACTTGAAGAGGTCGAGCCACTCGTCCTCTGACTGCGAGGATTGGCGCGCCATCGAGCGCATGCTGTTGTAGTCGAGGACGATGTCGTAATACTTGTTGCTCTCCTCCGCCTGCACACGCGAAATAAGCGGCACGAGCGAAGCGAGCAGGCCGATCAGTGCAATGACGGCCAGAATGCGGTTTCTTTTCAGTATGCTTTTCATTGGCAGTTCTCCTTCTGCGCTCATGCGCAGGGTGTTTTTTAGAGTGTATCGAGTGTCACCGGCGTGCCGATGGACTTGGCATACGTGTAAATTCTGGCGACGTCCTCGATGTATTCCGCGCGCAGGTACGCCTGCGCAAGGTCCTTCCCCACGGCGAGCACGCCGTGATTGGCGAGCGTGCAGCCGCCGCGGTCCTTGAGCGCGGGGATTGCGTTCGTGCCGACGGCCTCAGTCCCCGGCGCGGCGTAGTCCGCGCAGCGGATGTCGCCGCCCAAAAAGATGCACGATTCGATCAACACCGCAGGGATGCTCTTCCGCACGACGGCAAACGCCGTGGCATAGGGTGAGTGCGTGTGGAAGACGGCGTTCGTCTCGCCATACGCCTTGTAGACCGCCGCGTGCATGCGCCACTCGCTTGAGGGCTGCAATTCACCCTCCAGCACTGTGCCGTCGAGCTTCATATACACGATGTCCTGTGCGCGCAGTACATCATAGCGCACGGACGTCGGCGTGATGAGCATTTCATCGGGCGCGACGCGGCAGCTCATGTTGCCGCTCGTGCCGGAAAACAGGCCCTCACGGAACGCTTCAAGCGATTTGTCCACGATCTCCTGACGAAGAATGTCCAGATTTTGTTCCATTCAGATCACCAGATTGTCCCTGCCGATGCTGCCGTCCGTAAAATAGCGGTGCAGATCGTAGGGAGAGTAGATACCAAGGTCGGTCACGACGCCCGAGACGAGATGCGGCGGCGTGATATCGAAGGCGGGATAGTAGCCCTTCACACCCTCCATCGCCGTGCGCACGCCCATGGCTTGGAGCGTAAAGTTCGGGTCGCGCATTTCGATGTGAATGCTGTCCACCGTCTCGTGTCCCTGATCGGGCGCGCCGGTGACAAAGTACGGGATGCCCATGTACTTGGCGACGATGGCATTCTGGAACGTGCCCACTTTATTGACGACATGGCCGTCACAGCAGATGGCGTCCGCCGCAGTGGTGAAAACGTCGACCTTTTCGTTCTGCATGACGAACGCCGGCATATTGTCGGAGATGACCGTCACGTCAAAGCCCATGTCGTGGCAGACGGACGCCGTCAGGCGCGCGCCCTGAAAATACGGGCGCGTTTCGGGGCAGAACAGCCGGATGTTTTTGCCGCGGCTGCGGCACTCACGAAGCATCGTGCCGACGATGGTCTCGGCGAAGCAGTGCGTCATCACCGTTCCGTTGTCGGGGAACATATCGACTAAGTACGAGCCGATCTTTGCCATTCTGTTATAGCGCACGTTGTTGAGCTCGATGGTCTTATTCTTGATGGCCTCGGCCACACTCTCCCCCGCTGAAAGCGCGCGCTCGGCCTCTTTCAGGCAGATGTCGCACAGAAGCGTCATGCGCTTTTGCGTCGTGGGGCGCGCGTGGGAAATGGTGTAAGCCGCTTTCTTGAGGTATTCCATCTGCTCGTCTGCCGATTTGCCGCGGCATTCCCACGCCGCGAGCGCCATGCCCATCGGCGCCGCCGTGTAGGGGCCCGCGCTCTGCGTCACCATGTCGGTGATGGCCCGCGCGACTTCCTGATGTGTGCGGCAGATGACAAATTCGACCTTTGCGGGGTAAATGCGCCGGTCTAAGATGCGCACCTCGCCGTCTTCAAACCACGCGACATTCTCGTAGCGCAGCAAAAAGGCGAGGTCTTTGTCCGCTCTCTCCATGTTTCTTCTCTCTCACTTTCTATAAAGGCGCTCAACGGCACGCTCCATGTCGGCGCGCACCTTGTTCTCGTCCAGCGTCTTGAATTCACCGTTTTCATATAAAATATTGCCGTCCACCATCGTCATGCACACGTCGCCCGCCTGCGCCGAGCAGGTCAGGAGCGCGGGCGTGTCAAAATTGGGATAGAGGTGGGGCTTGCTCAGATCAATGGCAATGATGTCAGCCTTTTTGCCGACAGCCAGCACGCCGGTGTCGTCGCGGCCCTGCAATTTTGCGCCGTTGACCGTCGCCATATCGAGCACCTCCTGCGTGGAGATCAGCGTCGGGTCGTTGTGATAGCCGTCGTGCATGATCTCAGCGAGGTGCATCTCCTCGAACATATTTAAATTGTTGTTGCTGGCCGTGCCGTCGGTGCCGAGCGTCACGTTGATGCCCTTGTCCATCATCTGGCGGATGGGGGCAAAGCCGCTGCCGAGCTTTAAGTTCGACGTCGGGTTGTGGATGACGCTGACGCCGTGGGCCTTCAGAATGTCCATGTCGCGCTCCGTCACCGCGACGCAGTGCGCCGCCGCCGTGGGCGAATCGAACGTGCCGAGCGATTCGAACCACTCCGTCGGCGTTTTGCCGTAGCGCTCGATGCACTCGCGCTGCTCGCGCGCGGTCTCGGCGAGGTGGATGTGCATGCGCCCGCCCTTTTCGCGGCAGAGGTCACTGTATGCCTTGACGATATGGCTCTTGCAGGTATACTCCGCGTGGATGGAAAAGTCAATGTGAATGCGCCCGTCCGCCGCGCCGTGGTACTTTTCAAAAAGCGCGAGCGATTCGGGGATCTGCGTGTTCTGCTCCACGGTCTGGTTTTCGTCAAAGCACTGCACACAGCGGTTCAGGTTCGCCTTGATCCCCGCCTCTTCGACCGCCCAGACGGTCTCCTCGGGGAAAAAGTACATATCGGAAAAGCTCGTCGTGCCGCCCGCGATCATCTCGATCAGGGCAAAGCGGCTCGCTGCGGCGATATCCTCGCGCACGAGCTTGTCCTCGATCGGGAAAATAGCCTTGAAGAGCCAGTCCTGCAAAGGCAGTCCGCTGCCGATGCCGCGCATCAGCGTCATGGCGATATGGCTGTGGCAGTTGATGAGTCCCGGGGCAAGGAGCCTGCCGCTCATGTCCTTTTCAAGGTCATAGGCCTTTTCGGGTTTTTCCTCACCGATATAGTCGATCTTCGCCTCATCGACGCCGAGATAGGCGCCGTGCAGCGTTTCATATCCGTTTTCCTTGCGCAGCAGAATGTCCGCGCCTTTCAAGAGTGTGCTCACAAAAGAGCCTCCTATCTGCATTTTATCTCATTATGCAGTCTATCACGCGTGCTTTCAGATTGCAACGGGCAAAAGGATTAAGTTTTTCCATATTGCTGACCATGTCGACAAAAATTTCTCATTTTGCAAGCTCAACTACTTAAAATTTCACTATTGAATTTCCTAATATGCCTGATTATAATTAGCGCATACTTTTTCTTAAGGAGTGAAACCGGTATGAGCAAAGTCTATATCCCGCAGGACTACCACACCCCGCTGTCTGTCTATGAAATGCAGCGCGCCATCGAATTCATCAAGAGCAATTTTCAGGTCAATCTGAGCAATGCCCTCAATCTCCGCCGGGTTTCTGCTCCGCTGTTCGTGGATGAAAATTCTGGTCTGAACGACAACCTCAACGGCGTCGAGCGTCCCGTCTCCTTTGACATTCCCGGCGTCGGCACCAATGCCCAGGTCGTTCATTCGCTGGCCAAGTGGAAGCGTCTTGCGCTCAAGCGCTACGACTTCAAGGTCGGCAAGGGCCTGTTCACCGACATGAACGCCATCCGCCGCGACGAAGAGGTCGACAACCTTCACTCCATCTATGTGGACCAGTGGGACTGGGAAAAGGTCATCTCCGCCGAGGACCGCAACGTCGCTTATCTCAAGCGCACCGTGCGCGATATCGTCTCCGCCGTCAGCGAGACGAGCAGCGCGCTGAATGTCGCTTTCCCCTCCCTGCACACCAAGCTCCCCAGTGAGGTCTTCTTCATCACCACGCAGGAGCTCGAAGACCTCTATCCCGACCTGACACCCAAGCAGCGCGAGGATGAGATCTGCAAGAAGAAGGGCGTCGTCTTCCTGATGCAGATCGGCAAGATCTTAAAGTCCGGCATCAAGCACGACGGCCGCGCCCCCGACTATGACGATTGGGAGCTCAACGGCGATATCCTCTACTGGAACGAAGTGCTCGGCCATGCGTTCGAGATCTCTTCCATGGGTATCCGCGTCGACCCCAAGTCCCTCGACTCCCAGCTGACGATTGCCGGCTGCGACGACCGCCGCGCGCTCCCCTTCCACAAGATGCTGCTGAATGGCGAGTTGCCCCTGACCATGGGCGGCGGCATCGGCCAGAGCCGCCTGTGCATGCTGCTCATCGGCACCGCGCACATCGGCGAGGTACAGGTCTCCCTGTGGGATGAAGCCACGCGCAAGACCTGCGAGGATGCGGGCGTCATGCTGCTGTAAAGCATATTTTAATTTGTCACCATTCTTTTTTCTCTTTTTCTCAATGTAGCACAAAAGCCGGCAGGTCCTCCTCCCCGCCGGCTTTTGTGCGCTCTTCTGCCGCTTTCCATCCACTATCCATCGGCGCAAAGCAAAACAGCAGCACAAAGAGGGCGCTTCCCAGCTTGGGAAGCGCCCTCTTTCTTATTTTTCACAGCGCAGGCGGTAAACGTCACAGCTGTCCGCGCGGCCCTCATACGAAAAGCCGTGCCTGCGCGCGATGTGCGCGCTCGCCGTCTGTTCGGGGACGCATTCGATCACGGCATTCTTCCCCTCCCGCCGCGCAAGCGCGGTCAGAAGGTCCGTCATCTCGTCCGCATAGCCCTTGTGCCAAAAGGCAGGCTTGAGCACCCAGCCGAGCTCCCGGCTGTACTCGTCATAGTCGTGGTAGATGGCGTAGCCGAGAAATTCTCCCGCCATATTCTCCGCGGCATAGATGAGCGGCGGCTCGGAAAGTCCCGCCTGCTCCAAAAAGCGCTCGGCCTGCGCGCGGTTAAACGGCGGCTCCAGCCAGCGCATCACCGCTTCATCCGAGAGCAGGGCGTATAATTCGTCCGCGTCCTCCCGCCGCATCATCCGCAGGCGGAGGCGCGCGTTTTCCGCCAGGATCATCCCCTGTGGTGCTTGCCGCGGAAGGTCAGCTCCGGGGTCTTAACGCTCACGATCGTGTCCGGCTCGACCGAGGAGGTCAGAAACGCGTTACCGCCGACGATGACATTGTCACCGATCTCCGTCGCGCCGCCGAGCAGCGTGGAGTTTGCGTAGATGACGACGTTGTTGCCGACCTTCGGGTGGCGGCGCACATTCGGGTTCGTCGCCATACCCGCGGGCGAGAGCGCGCCGAGCGTCGCGCCCTGATAGAGCTTGACGTTGTCGCCGATGATCGTCGTCTCGCCGACGACGACGCCCGTACCGTGGTCGATGAAGAAGTATTCGCCGATCTTCGCGCCGGGGTTGATGTCGATACCGGTCTGCGAGTGCGCGTATTCCGACATCATGCGCGGGATCATCGCGACCTTGTTCTCATACAGCTCGTGTGCGATGCGGTAGATGAAGATGGCGAACATGCCGGGGTACGAGAGCAGGACCTCCTCCTTGCTGTAAGCCGCAGGATCGCCCTCAAAGTTCGCCGACAGGTCCTTGAGCAGCAACTCCTGAATGGCAGGGATGCGCTCGATGAATGCCGTGCTGATCGCATAGGCCACTTCGCAGTTCTCGTCGCACTCCGGCATCGTCAGCGTGATCTGGCGCGTCAGCTTTTCGTGGATGTGCTCCATCAAAAGCGCGCTGTATTGCTCCGGCGGCAGCTTTAAGAGGTCGCGGTCGCCGTAGTAAACAGGGAAAATGAGCTTCTGACAGTCGCGGATGATCTCGATGACCGCATTACGGTTGGGCATGCGCAGCGCATCGCCGTACATGGGGATCTGAGAGCTCTTGTAGTTCGCCGCCATGCGGTCAGCCGCCGCATGGATGACGGTGTTCTTTTTTGCTTTGTCCATAGCTAATCCTCGCAATCTATCAGAAACAGTCATATCACAATTAGAAAATAATTATAGTATCTCCTCGCGTCAAAATCAAGTATTTCCTCTGCAAACGCCTCAGAAATATACACCTCCGCGCGGGAATTCAGCCAAAAAAACGTGTCCATTCATTTTTTCATTTGCATCCCGCGCACTTTTGCTTTATGCTGTTTTTATAGGGACGCTTCGCATTAGATACGTCCCAAGCAGTAAACAATCCACCGCAGGAGGATCAAAATATGAAAGCAAAGGTTTATTTTTCCAAGCAGATCACGCCGGAAAAGGTCGTGGAGCTCTACAAGGCCGTGGGTCTCGAGCTGCCCGGCAAGGTCGCCGTCAAGGTGCACTCCGGCGAACCGGGCAACCAGAACTTTCTGACGCCCGAGTTCTGGCAGCCGATGGTCGAGACCGTACACGGCACCATCGTTGAGTGCAACACCGCCTATCCCGGCGAGCGCAACACGACCGACGCCCACCGCCGCACGATGATCAAACACGGCTGGAGCAAGCTCTTCGATGTCGACATTCTCGATGCCGAGGGTCCCGATCTTGAGCTCCCCATCCCGAACGGCAAGCGCATCCAGAAGAATCTGGTCGGCAAGGATATCAAAAATTATGATTCCATGCTCGTTCTTTCCCACTTCAAGGGCCACCCGATGGGCGGCTTCGGCGGCGCGCTCAAACAGCTCTCCATCGGATGCGCGTCCAGCGCAGGCAAGGCGAACATTCACGGCGCGGGCAAGCCCGAAGAGATGTGGACGACCGAGCAGAATGCCTTCCTTGAGTCCATGGCCGACGCGGCGGAGTCCGTCGTCAAGCTTTTCGACGGCAAGATCGTCTACATCAACGTGATGAAGAACATGTCCGTCGACTGCGACTGCTGCGCCGTGGCGGAGGACCCGTGTATGAAAGATATCGGCATTCTTGCCTCCCTTGACCCCATCGCCATCGACCAGGCGTGCCTCGACCTCGTCTACGCGTCCGACGATCCGGGTCGCGACCACCTCGTTGAGCGCATCGAGAGTCTCAACGGCGTCCACACCGTGGAGGCCGCCGCCGAGCTCGGCTTCGGTTCGAGAGAGTATGAGCTGATCGAGCTCTAAGAAAAATCGCAACGAAAAAGGCGATGGCCGCACGGCCATCGCCTTTTCTTTTGCTTCTTTACTTGATGAACCAGATGTCCATATCGACGTTGCCCTTGATGCCGTCCACGCTGCCCTTGGATGAATACTGCCACATGGCAAAATCGTAGTAGAACGAGGGCGCGTCCACATCGTAGCGCGCGTACCACAGCGGGTAATCCATGACCTCGCTGAGGTCATACTTGACATAACCCGCGTAGTCGGTGATGTAGATCATCGGGTCGTAGCCCGCGTCCTTGATGATCTTGCAGAAGGCGTTTGCCGCGGCGCAGAGCACGCCGGTCTCGATGCCGTAGGTGCGCGCCTCTCTCTTGCCGATGACCTCCCAGTCGAAGACGACGGGACCCGTGATCTCATGGCCGCGCAGCTTGTCGAGCACGTGATAGGCCTCCTCCTGCGCCTCTGCCACGCTCACAGCCTGGGAGAAGAAGTAAGCGCCCACCTGAAGGCCCGCTCTCGCCGCGCCGTCGGCATACTCGTCAAACTTCGTGTCGTCATAGATCGCGCCCACAGTGTAGCCGCGGCCGCCCACGCGCGCGATGACAAAGTCCACATCAGTGCGCGCGACCGCGTTCCAGTCCACATCGCCCTGATACTGCGACACGTCGATACCGACGCGCGTGCGCACGCTGGGATCGTTGTAGGTCATGATGCTGCCGTTCTTGACGAACGCAGACTGATTATAGGTGTTCGTCGGCACACCCTCGAGCACATCGAGCGTGTAGTCCTTGTAGTAGATCTTCTGCTTCTGGTCGAGCGAGCTGAGCTGATAGATGCGGTAAACGATCGTCGCCACCTCCGCGCGCGTGATGCTGCTGTTGGGGTAGAAATACGTCAGGTCGCCGATCTTCGTGCCGATGAACACACCCGCTTCATAGAGCGCCGTCACATAGCCGTCGTTCACGTCGGCAAAGGGAGAGGTCGTGTTGGATGCGCCATAGCCCAGCGCCTTGGCCGCAAAGCGCGCCACATCGAGGCGACTGATGCCGTTGTCAAGCTGATAGTCGCTGTAATTCTGCGCGGCAAAGCCCATGGAATAGGCGTAGGTCGCGTAGCCGCTTGCCCAGTGCGCCGTGCTGGGCTTCTGCTCCTTGTGGCCGGTCGAGAGCAGCACGAGCTTGAGCATTTCGCCCGTGCTCGTGGGACGGTTGGGGGCAAACGTGCCGTCGCCGTTGCCGCCGACGATGCCCTGCTCGCTCAGCTCCATGACATAGTTATAGAACCAGTCGGACTTGTTGACGTCGGTATAGGTCTTGCCGGTGTAGCTCGTCGCCGTCCACTGCGCCGTGACGACCGCGTTGCCGTTCACGATGCTGTTTTCCGTGATGGTCTTGCCGTCGCTCGTCTGGAAGCCGGCAAAGCCGTAGCCGAGCTTTTCCGCTTTGGGGAAGCTACCGTAGGTCTTGCCGATCTCGTAGACGGCAAAGTCCGTCTCGTAGGACGTACCGCTTTCCATATTGATGATGAGATACGCAAACTCGTTCTCCGCCGCGCGGGTGCCGTCATCTAAATAAATGGCAGCCTCCTGCAGGCGGCGGTCAGCAAGGCCCGCCTGGGCCTGTCCGCCGGAGTGGCACCATTCGCCGAACGCATGCGCCACTTCAAGGCGCGTCGCGTCCTTTTCGCCGCGGGCGATCTTGACCAAGTCGCTCGTGCCGCTCATCCAACCGGTGCCGAAATTGTAGCTGAAGCAGATCAGCGCGTCGAACTGCCCCTGCGTGGGCGTGACGTCGTAGCGGCCAAAAAAGTCGTTGAGCTTGGCCTCATACGCCTCGACCTTGCTCATCAGAAGAAGCTCCGCCTCTTCGCGCGTGATGCCCTCGGGATAATCCTCGGCACCGCACTCCGTGCCGTAGCCGATGTACCACTTGCCGCCGGAGGAATACTTCTCCGCGCGGAAGCCCTCTTCCTCTTCGATCTGCGCAATGGCCGCGTCGCCCGCGCGCATCAGCCGATTGCTCGCCATCGCGGCGGGCACGCAGAGCTGCATGGCAAGGCACAGCGCCAGAAGCACGGCCAGCGGCGTTCTCTTTCTCATGTTCTGCTTCATCTCGTTTCTCTCCTTTTGCCGGAATCGGGCGAAAATGCCCACTCTCTAAAATGTTTTTCCATGATACCACAGGTTTACATAAGAATCAACCAAAAAGCGCAAAAAATGCCGCCCCGTGTCGAACCGGGCGGCATTTTCGTTATAGCAGCGCGTCGAAGAGCGCGTCCATATTATCGTCGGAATACTCGACTTCCGCGCTGTACAGCCGGCAGAGCTCGATCTGATCCTCCACCGTGAACTCGCCGCGCAGCAAAAGGTGCAGCGCACCAAGCGAGAAAAGCAGCCGGACAGACAGCACGGCGAACGCCGCCTTGCTGCTCACGTCCCCGTCGTCGAGCGCCGTCGGCACGTGGCGGTAGAGAAAATATATGAGCAGCTGCTCATACTCCGTCTCGCGTCCTTTCATGTGCGCGGCAAAATCGTCGAGCGGCAACTCATCTGCGTGCTCGCGCAGCGCTTCCAAAATGCCCGTCCACACCTCGTCCATACGCTCGAGCGAAAGATAAAATTCTGCCCACTGCGCAAGCGGGACGTCCGGCACGTGTGCACCGCAGGCCGATAAAATCTGCTCTATTCGCCGCTCGATCGGTTCCTCACGGTTTTGCGCAAGGGTGAAAAGGCGGTCGCGCAGCGTGAGCAGCGCCGTCTCCTCTTCGTCGAGCTCGCCTTCGCCCGTCACGACGAGCGTTGTCTTCTCCGGCTTAGTCAAAATGAGGCGCGCGGCCTCCTCGCAGCAGAGGCCAACGCCGATCTCCGTGCGCTCCGAAAAAAAGCTGCGGTAGCGCGGGTGGTCGGTGCAGATCTGGCAGAGCATACCCTCCCCGCCGTATAAAATGAGATCGCAGAGGTTTTTGCCGTTCAAAAACGGGCAGCGCTCCTGCTCGCCGAGGAGAAAGTGCGGCATCTCGCCGCTGCGGTCGATACATTTATGCAGGCGCTCGCCCATCTCGCCGCCGATCTGATCGTAGGCGGCGAGGGAATCCCCGTCCACGTCGATCTCCCAGCCGATGCAGCAGTTGTGTCGGCAGCGGTCGGCGATGCAATGGAAAAGCGGATAATAGTCCGGATAAGCGTTCTGCACGGCGGAGTCCTCCTATAGTCGGTGCTGCGCGGTCATAAATCGCGCGCTGCTTCATTATAAATCTCGCAGGCGCGCATTGCAATGAATTTTCTCCTTGCCGCCGTGAAAGAGATATGATATAGTGAAATATATGCGGGCATGATGAAATTGGCAGACATGCGAGATTTAGGTTCTCGTGCCGCAAGGCGTTGGGGTTCAAGTCCCCATGCCCGCACCATTTCCCAAATTTCAGAGCGCATCGCTCCGCGATGCGCTCGTTTTGGTATTCCGGCACTTTGGTCTAACATTTTTAGTTTTAAATCAGCTCTTCACAAAGGAGGTGCGCCATGCAGAAGGTCACGCTCGGCATTCTCGCCCACGTCGACTCGGGAAAAACGACCCTGTCCGAGGGGCTTTTATACGCCTCCGGCGCACTGCGGAAGCTCGGCCGCGTCGACCACGGCGACGCCTTCCTCGACACCGACGCGCTCGAGCGCGAGCGCGGCATCACGATCTTTTCCAAGCAGGCAATGCTGTTTGCGGGCGATAAGGAGTTCACGCTGCTTGACACGCCGGGCCACGTCGATTTCTCCGCCGAGATGGAGCGCACGCTGTCGGTGCTCGACTACGCAGTGCTCGTCATCAGCGGCAGCGACGGCGTGCAGAGCCACACGCGAACGCTCTGGCGCCTGCTCACGCGCTACGAGGTGCCGACGTTTCTTTTCATCAACAAGATGGACTTGGCGGGCGCGGACAAGGACGCGCTTCTGCGCCAGCTCACGGCGACACTGAGCGCGGAATGCGTCGATTTCTCCGCATCGCAGGAAACGCGCGACGAAGCGCTCGCCCTCTGCGACGAGGCGGCGCTCGAGCAGCTTTTGGAGCGTGGAAAAATCGACGACGCTCTGATTGCTGAGATGGTCAAAAACCGCAAGGTCTTCCCCTGCTTTTTCGGTTCGGCGCTCAAGCTGGACGGCGTGAAGGACTTTCTCACCGCGCTCGCGTGCTTCACGCGCGAGCCGGTCTATCCGAAGGAATTCGGCGCAAAGGTCTTCAAGATCTCGCGCGACGCGCAGGGCGCGCGGCTCACGTGGCTCAAGGTCACAGGCGGCGCGCTGCGCGTGAAGGCACCTCTCACCTATCGCGCGCAGAATCAGGACTACAATGAAAAGGCCGATCAGCTGCGGCTTTACTCCGGCGTCAAATTCCGCGCGCTCGAAGAGGCGGGCGCGGGCAGCGTCGTCGCCGTCACGGGCCTCAGCCACAGCTATGTTGGTCTCGGCCTCGGCGCGGAGGCGGAGGCGTCCGCCCCGCTTTTGCAGCCGGTTTTGACCTATCAGCTCATCCTACCCGACGGCGCGGACGCGCACAGCGCGCTTATAAAGCTCCGCGAGCTTGAAGAAGAGGACCCGATGCTGCGCATCGTCTGGGACGAGCGCTACGGGCAGATCCACGTGCAGCTCATGGGCAAAATTCAGCTCGAAATTCTGCGCCGCCGCATCCTCGACCGCTTCGGCCTCGACGTGACCTTCGGCGAGGGCAGCATCGTCTATCGCGAGACCATCGCCGCCCCCGTCCTCGGCATGGGACATTTCGAGCCCCTGCGCCACTATGCGGAAGTACAGCTTCTAATAGAGCCGCTTCCGCGCGGGGCGGGCATCCAGCTTGCGTCAAACGTGCCGACGGACGCGCTCGACCTCAACTGGCAGCGGCTGATTTTCACCCATCTTTTAGAGCGCGAGCACGCGGGCGTGCTGACCGGCTCACCGTTGACGGATGTGAAGTTCACGCTCGTCGCGGGCCGCGCGCATCTGAAGCACACCGAGGGCGGCGACTTCCGTCAAGCGACGTACCGTGCCGTGCGGCAGGGCTTGATGCAGGCGGAAAATGTGCTGCTCGAGCCGTATTACGACTTCCGTCTCGAGGTGCCCGCCGAGTGCGTCGGCCGCGCGATGATCGACCTCCAGAACATGGGCGGCACCGTCGAACCGCCGCAGAACGAGGGGGAAAACGCCGTACTCACGGGCTATGCGCCGGTGCGCACGCTGCGCGACTACTTTGCCGACGTCGCGGCCTACACCCGCGGCCGCGGACAGCTCTCCTGCGCCGTGCGCGGGTATGAGGCCTGCCAAAATCAGGACGAGATCGTCGCGTCCCTTAGCTACGACGCCGAGCGCGACACGGATAATCCCGCGTCCTCCGTCTTCTGCGACCACGGCGGCAGCATCACGGTCCCGTGGAATGAAGTTCCCGCGCATGTTCACTGCGACAGCGGCATCCGCCTTGGTGAAGAGGCCGTCGAAGAAGCGCCCGCGCCGCTCCCCCGACGCGGCGTCGGCGCAGGCGGCGCATATGCCGAGGACAAGGAATTGCAGGACATTTTCGAGCGCACATACGGCAAGGTCGAGCGCCGCGCGTTCGAACCGAGCAAAAAGCCCGCGCGCACCTCGCTCGCCGATCACTATGACGTCACGATCCACTCAGAGGACACGGAATATCTGCTCGTCGACGGCTACAACATCATCTTCGCGTGGGACGAGCTCCATCGGCTCGCCGCGCAGGATGTTGCCGCGGCGCGCGGCGCGCTGATCGACATTCTCGCCAACTATCAGGGCTTTCGCAAGTGCCGCGTCATCGTCGTGTTCGACGCCTATAAGGTCAAGGGCAACCCCGGCAGCGTGCAGACGGTGCACGGTGTCAAGGTCGTCTACACCAAGGAGGCCGAGACTGCCGACACCTACATCGAGCGCGCGACCTACGAGCTGCGCCGCGAACGCCGCGTGCGCGTGGCGACGTCCGACGGCCCCGAGCAGGTCATCATCCTCGGCCACGGGGCGCTGCGCGTCTCCGCCCGCGCGTTCCATGCCGAGGTCGAAGCCGCCGAGGGGCAGATCAGCGCCGTGCTGCAACGCCTGACGAACCGTCCGCGCAGCGAACGCACCATCAGAAACAACGTAAAGCTCAAGCAATAATTCAGTCAAAAAGCGGTGGCTTCCCTCGCCTCCTAATAAGAAAACATGAAAAAGTCAGTAAAATCAATGTTTTCAAAGGCAGGGAACACGGTACGAAGTCAAAAAATCTCATACTGACAGGCACGAAGGGCGCTGATGTGAAAATCAGCGCCCTTTTCCTGTCCCCACGCCATAGGCAGCCGCCCTATGGCGTTTTTTCATATCCGTGCCTATACCCACCCGAAAAATGTATCAATTAGGGCGCGAAAACCTCTGTTTTTTCCTCTCAGAGCGCCGCTTAAAGGGCGGCGTGGGTGTTTTCCCATGGGAAGCGTCCGGGAGGCAGGACAGGGGCTTTTTTGCGTCAAAATCAACACTTTTCAAAAACAGAGAAAGGAGGCGCCGGATATGGCAGTTTTCCGCATCGAAAAGACCAGAGATTACACGGTCATGTCCAACTACCACCTGCGGGACAGGTCGCTGTCCCTGAAAGCGAAGGGGCTACTGTCCCTCATGCTGTCGCTGCCAGAGGACTGGGACTACACCATGAAGGGGCTTGCCCGCATCTGCAAGGACGGCATCGACAGCATCAGCGGCGGGATCCGGGAGCTGGAGGCGCACGGCTATCTCGTCCGGGCGCGCGTCCGCAACGAGAACGGGCAGCTTGGCTCCATCGAGTACACCATTTTGGAGCAGCCGAAGGAACCGGCACAGACGCCCGCGCCTATCCGGGAAAAACCTATACGGGAAAATCCAATACAGGTGAAGCCAATGTTGGATGCCCCTATTCAGGAGAACCCCGCCCAATTAAATACTAAAGAACAAAATAAAGAATTATCAATTACGCAAGGATCAAGTCCTATCCCATCAAGTCCCCCTACCCCCAGAGAAAAAAGCAGGATCGGACAGGACAGGATGCGGGAGCGCGAGAGCTACCGGGAGATCATTTGGGAGAATATCGACTACGATATCCTCACCCAGGATGAAAAGCTGGACAGGGACCGTCTGGACGAGCTGGTGGAGCTCATGGTGGATACCGTCTGCTCCAACCGGGAGATGATCCGTATCGCCGGGGATGACTACCCCGCCGAGGTGGTGAAGTCCCGGTTCTTGAAGATCGACAGCTCCCACATCGAGTATGTGCTGGAACGGATGTGGGAGAACATCACCTATGTCCGCAATATCAAGAAATATCTGCTGGCCGCGCTGTATAACGCCCCAGTCACGATGGACAGCTATTACACATCCCTCGTCAGCCATGACCTGTACGGAAGCGGAGATCGGAGGTGAGCGCCTTGCAGGAAGAAATCACGCAGAAAACCCTTGCGCTTTGTGTGCAGACCGGTAAAATGACCGCCCAGCTTTTGCAGCAGGCCATGAAGAAGGTGCTGGCGGATATGGAAAAGCACAAGAATGATCCCCGGCTCCATCACGGCAAGCAGACCATCCGGCAGCTTATGAAGCATGGGGCCGGCGTGTCCAATATCGAGATCACGGACCAGAATATCAAGGCGTTCTCCGCCACGGCAAAAAAGTACGGCATCGACTTTGCCCTGAAAAAAGATACCTCCGGGGAGATCCCCCGCTACCTGGTGTTCTTCAAGGGCAGGGACGCCGACGCGGTGACGGCGGCCTTCCGCGAGTTCTCCGCAAAGAATCTGGCGAAGGAGAAAAAGCCCTCCATCCGCAGGCGGCTGACCAAGGCCAAGGAGCAGGCGAAGCGGCAGGAGCTGGAGCGGGGCGAGAAGGTCAAAAACAGGGACCGGGGGCTGGAACGATGACGGGAAATCTGAAAAAGGCCCTGCTGCCGAACCTTCCGTATCTGCTGTTCGTCTGGCTTTTTGATAAGCTCTGCCAGGCGGTCCGGCTCTCACCGGGGGCGAACGCTTCGGAAAAGCTGCTTCGTATCGCCCAGGGCTTCACCGAGGCCTTTGCCTCCCTCTGGCTCAGCCTGCATCCTCTGGACCTGCTGCTGGGCGTTGCCGGGGCGGCGCTTGTCCGGCTGGCGGTGTACCTGAAAGCGAAAAACGCGAAGAAATATCGCCGTGGCGTTGAGTACGGCAGCGCGAGATGGGGCCGGCCGGAGGATATCGCACCCTACATAGACCCTGTTCCCGATTGGAACATCCCGCTGACCCGGACAGAAAGCCTCACCATGACCAGCCGCCCGAAGCAGCCAAAGTATGCGAGAAACAAAAATATTCTCGTCATCGGCGGCTCCGGCAGCGGCAAGACGCGGTTCTTTGTCAAACCGTCCATCATGCAGATGCACAGCTCCTATGTCATCACCGATCCCAAAGGGCAGCTTTTGAAGGAAACGGGGAAAATGCTCCTGCACGGCGCGCCGAAGCTGGACGAGAACGGAAAGCCGGTGCGGGACAGTCGCGGCAAGGTCATCTATGAGCCCTACCGCATCAAGGTTCTGAATACCATCAACTTTTCCAAGAGCATGAAATATAACCCACTGGCCTATGTGCGCTCCGAGAAGGATATCTTGAAGCTGGTCAATGTCATCATTGCCAACACGAAGGGCGACGGCGAAAAATCCTCCGAAGATTTTTGGGTCAAAGCCGAGCGCCTTTTATACTGCGCTCTCATCGGTTACATCTGGTATGAGGCGGAGCCAGAGGAACGGAACTTCATCACGCTTCTGGACCTGCTGAACGCCTGCGAAGCCAGAGAGGACGACGAGACCTATAAAAGCCCCGTAGATATTCTCTTTGACGATCTGGCGAAAAAGCAGCCGGAACACTTCGCCGTCAAGCAATATGTCAAATTCAAAATGGCGGCAGGCAAAACACTCAAGAGCATTTTGGTGAGCTGCGGCGCCCGCCTCGCGCCCTTCGATATCAAGGAGCTGCGGGACATTATGACGGAGGACGAATTAGAGCTGGACACAATGGGCGACCGGAAAACGGCGTTGTTCCTCATTATGAGCGATACGGATATCACCTTCAATTTCGTCATAGCCATGCTGCAAAGCCAGCTTTTCAACCTGCTCTGCGACAAGGCGGACGATTTCTATAACGGTCGGCTGCCTATTCACGTGCGGCTGATTTTAGACGAATTTGCCAACATCGGCCAGATACCGAATTTTGATAAGTTGATTGCCACCATCCGAAGCCGTGAAATATCGGCTTCTATTATTTTGCAGTCGCAAAGCCAGCTCAAAGCAATCTATCGGGATAACGCCGATACGATTGTCGGCAACTGCGACACCATGCTGTTTTTAGGCGGTAAGGAGAAAACCACCCTGAAAGAAATCTCGGAGATATTGGGCAAGGAAACCATCGACAGCTTCAATACCTCGGAGAATCGGGGCAAGGAAATCTCCCACGGCTTAAATTATCAAAAATTAGGAAAGGAGCTGATGACGCAGGACGAAATCGCAACGATGGACGGCGGAATGTGTATCTTGCAGCTACGCGGTGTGCGCCCGTTCTTCTCCAAGAAGTACGACATCACCAAGCACCCGCGCTATAAGTACCTGTCCGACGCCGACAAGAAGAACACCTTTGATGTAGAACGCTACATTCGGGTGCAGCGAAAAAAGAAGAAACATCCCTCGGCGGTGATTGCGCCGGAGGACCCGTTTGACCTCTATGAGATTGAGTTGTCCGACGAGGACGCTGATTTTACCGTCGCAGAATAACGCGGCAAAAGGAGCTGTTTATGGAACTCTCGAATTATCAGGCATTTATGGAATGTATGCGCAAGTGGGAAAAGATTGGCTGCAACATCCTCTGCGGTCTTGCCCTTTTGGAGCAGATGCAGGATTGCGACAGGCGCGGTGTTCCCTATACGGACATTGACATTGAAGCGGTTTCACAGGAGGTAGCCTACCGACTTATGATGTCGCATGACAGGCTGTATGCACTCGCCCTGTACGAATGGACAGAGCAGCACTTCGCCCAGAACGACGATACTTCCGATGCCGCAGCCGGAGAAAACGGCTGCGATTTTTCTACACACAACAACTCAACATGATTTTATGGAGGTACGAATATGGCATTTTTCAATAGCGCAGTTGGTGTTTTGCAGACCCTCGTGATCGCGCTCGGCGCAGGCCTTGGCATTTGGGGTGTGATTAACCTCTTGGAGGGCTATGGCTCGGACAACCCCGGTGCCAATGCTCATGTACGGTAAGGAAGCAAGCAACCGAAAACAAGAGATAGACCGCC
>ERZ773178.2186-NODE-2186-length-18919-cov-44.694126_pt1 | contig 18919 bp, 7 predicted proteins | sample MGYA00580533_ERZ773178 | MGnify/ENA primary metagenome ERZ773178 (study PRJEB29015, sample SAMEA2737859) | human gut metagenome | biome: human gut; feature: human-associated habitat; material: faeces | place: China | collected 2012 ...
AAGGCTTTCAGCATCTTGGTAAAATCACCATTCGGATTCAAACCGGTATGCTCTGAACTCAGCCCTACCACTTTCGTAGTAGCGCTTCAGCTCTGCTATTTCCTTTTTTCTACCTATTATTTCAAACATAATCATACCCAATTGGTTCGCTGCAAATATACGACTAATTTCGGAAATAGCGAAAGAAAATAGCGTTTATTTCGCTACGAAACCATTTTTTTACCGTTCGTAGCGAAATAAACACTATTTTAACTTAGTTTTAACACTTTAATTCTATACTCATTGTCTTATACGTGAAAAAGTTAAAAAAACTAAGTCATAGTTTTCTCCCCCACAACTCATAGTTTCTTTCATCATAACTCATAGGTTTCTTCCCAGCATCTCATAGGTTTCGGCATCATAAGCCATGGTTTTCAAGCAAAAAAGGGCTAAAAAAAACAAACGGACAAATTCAATTTGTCCGGACAAATTGTCCACAGCCTCACAAGCTACTTATTTTCAATAACTTACAAGTTACCGGACAAAAGAGCCGGACAAATTCAATTTGTCCGTGTTTTAAAAATCGAGGCTATTCCAATGTCAGCCACCCATCTTCCGTCCAGTTGATTTTCTTCTGAACCAGGATGCTGGCACCATTCTTTGGCACGCTGTAACCATGGCAGAAGAAGTAATCACCATCGGGGAAAGAGTAGGCAGAACAATGACCCATCGCCTCATATTCTTTCTTGTCGCCTTCCAGAATCAGCGTACCACCGCCATTGCGCATGTCTCTGCCCGCCTTATCCAAATAAGGACCAGCCACCTTCTTGCTTCTGCCCACGGCAACACGATAGTTACTCTTGATGCCACGGCAGCAGTAATCCCAGCTCACGAAGAGATAGTAATAATCACCATGCTTCATGATGAAAGGAGCCTCGATGGCATTGGTGCCGGCAAACTTGGAAGTAGGATTCGGCTCAGCAGTAGTATCGCCCACGGCATGACGACGGGCGATGGTCTGAGGCTTGGCGCCCTTCTTGACATGCATCGTCTTCTTATCCAGCTTGATCATCTGGATACCATCCCAGAAAGAGCCCCAGGTAAGCCAAGGATTTCCCTTCTCATCAACAATGAAATTCGGATCGATGGCATTCCAGTTGTCTCTATCACCCTTGGAGGCGACGAGGCAGCCCTCATCCTTCCATCCATCCTTATCAGATAAGGAAGTATTGCTCAGCAAGCCGATGGCAGAAGTATTCTTGCCAAAGGTAGAACAGGAATAAGCCAGATACCACTTGTTCTTAAAACGGATAACATCCGGTGCCCAGATATGCGTGGTAAAACCCGGCACACTATCATGCGTCCATGCCGGAATCTCGCTGTTCTTGAGCACGCCCTGAGGAACGATAGTCCAATGCTTGCGGTCGGTGGAAGTCATCTGCGTGATGCCATGACCTGTGCAGTAGAGATAGTACTTGCCATTCTCATACGCCATCACGGGGTCGTGGACAAAAGGAGTATCTACCACAATCGGTTCCTGCGGAGCATTCTGTGCCATCATCTGGCAACCACCTTTTACAACAGGAGCAGCAATGAACATTGCTGCTCCCAATAGTATTTTAGAAATCTTCATATAATTACACCTTATTATATATATAAGAGAATTACTTGTTCACAAATTTCTTTCCGTTCACAATCACTACACCCTTGTATCTCTTGTCTACCTGCTGACCGGAGAGGTTGAACCACTTGCCGTCATTCTTCTTCTGAATGATGATAGGGTTCGAGATGCCTGTAGAAAGGCTTGAGCCGTCGATGTAAGAGTTCTCACCGGTAAAGAACACGTTAATCTCAGACGGCTTATCTGTAATAGTCTTTGTATATGAATAATGATACACCTTATTATCCGTTGTGGTAATCACAGCAGTCATCTTGAATGCGCCTGTAGCTGCATATTCCACGGTCATATCTACCAAAGAACCATTCATATCCTTCGCAAATGTATCCCAGTTGTAATCGCTGACACATCCTTTGTTGCTCCAGGCAATATTTTCAAAGTTGTCATTGCGTAACATAACATACTCCTTATAGCCAACAGCGCCATGAGCTACGTTAGAAACACCCAATACCCAACTCTTGTAAAATTCTGCACCCACAGTATAGTTATAGAACTTAAACTGTGCCTTATTGCCAGCCTTCACAGTATAATCCTGGCTCAGGTTAGTAGCATAGGCATTCGTTGTATTCTTTTGTGCAGAAACAGGATAGTAAACCGGAGTCGTTTCCTCTGCCTCAGCATCGATGTTCAGGGTATAATCCTTAGTATATTCATAACCGTCCTTGCTGACAGTCATGGTCATGGTGACCTTACCCTTGCCTTTTACTACGCCCTCATCGGTCAGAATAGAAGGATTGCTTGACTTCCATGAAATGGTAGCACCGAGATGCCCCTCTGTTGGGAGGTTTGGCATAGAATTCAAAGTTGCACCATCTGCGAAAGGAACGCTGGTCTTATCCAATGTATATTTGATAGCCGCCTTGGCATCAGCCTTGCTTCCCCAGATACTCAAGCCGCGAGTCTGCAAACTGGCACCACCCGATGTAGCCAAACCGTCAGAAGAACTGAGGGCTGTAAAGCAGAGCGCCTTGATATTGGTATAATCAATGGTCTGCTTGGTAAGCACACCCTTGAACTTCACCTCAGCATTGGCTGTAGCAACACCCTTCAAGGTAAGATTGATGTAGCTTGTACCGCTCACCAGTTCCCATTTTCCGGTATACTCGCCTGAGATAGAACCATCTGCATTGAGATGTATGGTAACAGGCTTCTCATAATCCATTGCTGCCGTATTCTGACGGTAAGGATGAGCTATTATCTGATAATCACCCTCTACCTTTGTTGCATCATAGAGCTGCTGGGTAGCAATATCATTATCAGTATAAGTTTCGCCGCTAAACTCGTAAGGAGCAGCAACCAGCCAACCGTCCTGGTTAACGAAGAGCTGATGTACACGAACCTCATGCTCCTCATCTCTGTTCATGAAGCGGGTATGGTAAACGATGAGTGCTCGTCCCTTATGGTCTACAATGGCTGAGTTATGTCCCTGAGCCAGTTCGGCATTAGGCATGGTTTCCCACTGGTAGTTGCCGAAGAGTTTCACACCCTCGTCGCGCTTGGCATCGCTACCGAAGTTGAGAATATACTTGCCATACATGGCATCAATGCCCGTTGAAGTAAGACAGTCCTTATAAGGTCCGTCAGGCTTCTCTGAACGGAAAACACGAATCTGATAGCCACCGGCAGCCGTCAAGCCGCCATAGCTCATAAAGAGATAATAGTACTTACCTACCTTCTGGATATAGCTAGCCTCGCCGGAAACACCCCAGCCACCAGCTATCTTCTTGCCGAAATAGGGGTCGCTGGTAGCATTTGCATTTGCCGCTCCCGCTGTAGTTGTTACTCCCTTCACCTGGTATGGGTAGGTATAAGTATAGTCACGAAGACCATTCTCCTTGTCAAGTTTAATCATGAAGATGCCTGCAAACCATGAGCCATAGCTCATCCAGAGATTGTCATCGTCATCATAGAACACGCATGGGTCGATACAGTTGGGACCATAAGGATTCCATTCGTCCGTGTTGTATCGCTGAGGCAGGGATGTGCAACCTGTAGCAATCGCCAAGTCGGTATTCTTCCAGTCACCTGAGGCTGCGAAACCATTGTGGGCATATCTTCCCGAAAAGCCTGAGCATACCACTGGTCCCTGATAAATCCAAGGTCCCTCGAGGTCGTCGGATATAAAGCACACGATGGTAGAGCACCAGTTGTCGCCATTCAGACTCATATACATACACCATTTCTTCATGGTCTTGTTGTAGATGACGTCTGGTGCCCACTGCATGCCTTTCACATTATTGCCTTTCGCCTGCCAGGCATGGGCATCGAAGTTAGGAAAATCGACTTCCTCGCCCTTATAGTTCTTCACCTTCTTCACCATTTGGGTAGAATAAGCGTCCTTAAAGTTCACTAGTTTACCATTCACGTCAGCAAAAAGACTGTTGCTGGTTCCGGCATTCTCCTCACCCGTCTTAAAGGTGTTCCATATCTGATAGTTGCCCGTAGCATAAGTCTTGGCTCTGCCAAGATGCGAACCGTAGATATAATATTTAGGGGTAGTGGTAGAGCCCGTAACATCCATCACGATAGAAGGGTCATGCACCGCGATGCGCCCTGTTATCGTTTGGGTAGCGTATGCATTAGCCAGATCATTATCGCCGACAGCCGTCTGAGCCATAGCTCCGTTCATCGCCATCAGACTCATGATAGAAAGTAATAACTTCTTCATACGATTTCAAGTTTAAGATATGATTTTTTTAAACCAAGGAAGGTCTATGGTGTTTTCGCCATAGACCTCACCTAAAATATATAATGTATATTGACAAAGATTACTTACCGGTTGTTTCACCCTCAGTAGTCTCGCCACCTTCAGTGGTGTCGTCCTTCTTAGGAGCATCAGAGAGTTCCCAACCTGCATTCTGTCCTAAGTTAGGATTCTTCTTGTAAGTGTCATCAGGCACTGGGAAGTAATAATTCTTAGGAATAGAGAACGCACGAGTAGGATGGGTATTATCGTTGCGATAAGTATATACCTGGCTCTCATTAGGAGTTACAACAACGCTATAGATGTTGTAAACCTGCTTGTAGCGTGGCTCACTCTTCTCTGTAGCAGCACTCTTGCCATCAAACAATTTCCAGCGGCGCTCATCGAAGAAACGGTGATCCTCGAAAGCCAACTCGATGCGGCGCTCGTTGCGGATACGCTCACGAAGCTGTTCCTTGGTCATACCCTTGTAAGCAGGCATACCCACACGGGCACGAACCTGGTTTACATAGTCGTAGGCAGCCTCAGGACCCTTTGCCTCGTTCAAAGCCTCAGCAGCATTGAGCAGAATCTCCGCATAGCGGAAGATAGGGCAAGCGGTAACGTATGTGGTAGGGTTCTTGAAGCTCATATTGTGAACGAACTTCTTAGAGTAGTAACCGGTAGTGGTACCACCATGAAGATCCTGGTAGTCTTTGCCACCTACAGATACATCCACGGCACGCTCCTCGTCCTGACTCTTGTCTCCCCAGATACTTCCCTGGTGGAAGATGGTCTGCTCCAGACGTGGGTCACGGTTCTTGTATGGATCCTGGTCGTTGTAAGAAGGATCCTGATCGATAGGAAGACCATTGATGGTCTCGTAAGAATCAACCAGATTCTGTGTAGGGTTTACGCGACCGGTAGAGTTCACATTACCGGAGAAACCACAAGGAGTGTTGAACATCTCAATTTCTCGTGTATTCCACTCACTGCGGCTGAGGATATACTCAGGGTTCAGGTGAGGGGTACTGGTGAAGCACTCATAATAGTTCTTGTTAGGGTTGTTATCGCTTGTAGTGTACAGACGATAAGGATTGGCAGAACTCTTATTGGCATTGATGAAAGCGAGGGCTGCATCAGCAGCTTCCTGCCACCAGGTAACATCATTTGTAGGATTGTTCAGTGCAGAAGCACGATAGAGCAATGCTCTTGACTTCAATGCATAGACAGCAGCACCATTGATACGTCCCCAGTTCTCATTTTCATTGCTGTAACGGAATGGGAGCGCACCGCTCTGGATGATGGCATCGCATTCATCAGCTACCCATTTCAATGCTTCAGGAGCTGGAGTACGGGCAATAGAAGCAGCCTCTGCATTATCCAACACATGATCCTCGATAGGCACTGCACCGAAATAGCCAATCATATCGAAATGAAGGATGGCACGGATGAAACGCGCCTCTGCCTTGTAACGGTCGCAGAGTTTGTTGTCGTCACCGCTCTTCTCTGCATTTCCGATGACACTCTCACGTGCCTTTGAAATGAAGTCGTTGCAGACACGGATGCCCTTCAGATCGTTGCTCCAATAATTCTCAGCAAACCAGTGGTTCTTGGCATCATATGAATCGTTCAACACACTGTGATAGTAATGCACATTCCAGTAAGAGATGGCATTATCGGTCATACAGTCACGAGAAGCAGCACGGAACTGACCATCGGTATATCCCGCAAAGGCATCAGGCAAATAGGTATAGGCATTTGCCAAGACACCACGGGTACGGTCGTAGTTGCTGTAGATGTTCTCGTCAGTATAAGTCAAGTCGACTTCCTTATCGAGGATGTCGCTGCAGGAGGTCATACCTCCTACAGCCAGCATCGCCAATGATATATTAACTAATATCTTTTTCATATTCGTTTTTGATAAAATTGATTAGAAACCAATGTTAATACCAAATGTAAATGACTTTGTCTTTGGATACCACCAGCAGTAGCTCAATGGCTTCTCTGGGTCTACATCATCTGGCAGACTGCTAAAGGTAGCAATATTGTAAGCGCTGAAGTAAACGCGGCACTTAGTCATCCACAACTTAGAAATCAACTTAGCAGGCAAAGAGTATCCTACCTCAATATTACGGATAGACCAGAAGTTACCATTGCGTACCCAAATATTGTTCTGGTAAGAACCTGTAGCACGGTCTGAATCAACTGCATCGAATCCATTATAAACAGGACGTGGATAAGTAGCATTCACGTTGCGAGGATCAGAAGGGTCATCAGTATAGTAACCCCAAGCCTTTGTTACCTCATGGGTACCCATGTTACTCCAACCACTGTAGCTGATAGCTGGTGAAAGGAATACAGAGCGACGGAGATAAGCATTCACAATCATGCGGGCATCGAAGCCCTTGTACTCGAAACCGAAGTTGAAGGTAGGAATCATCTCAGGAATGATGGTGTATGAATCTGGCACCATATCCTTTGAGTCAATCACGCGGTCACCATTGATATCCTTGAACACCGCTGTACCCAACTGCTGTGCTCCATTAGAGAAGCTGTTGTATGGATACTTTTCCGGATGGTCGATAGCATCCTGCTGAGAGGTTGCAATCAGGTTTGGATCTGAAGCCCACTGGTCGAACTTATAGATGTTCCATCCACCCACACGGTTGGTACCTGTCTGAGCCTGCTCATAGAGTTCGGCTACCGAAGTATTGTCATAGATTCTATGACCTGCCTTGCGCTGCCACTCTACATCTGGTGCAGTTTCATCGATATCGGTAATCTTGTTGGTATTGAAGGTAAGCTGCCCCTCGATGAAGTACTTGAAGTCCTTGCCGATATTGCCACGATGTCCGAGAACGAGTTCGTAACCGCGGCTTTCAACCTTACCATATGAATCCTGTGCTACAGGCACACCAAGTATGGTTTCTGGCACGGTTGAACGGGATACCAGGATGTTAGAACGCCACTCCTTGAAGATATCGAAGCTACCATAGAGTTTGCTGTTCCAGAGGTTCCAGTCAACACCGAGGTTTACCATCTTGGAGATTTCCCACTTACTGTTGGCATTACCGGTCTTGCTCTCAGCATAGCCATTCACAAGAGTTCCGTTATAACCGAAACCATAACCGGTAGCTGAGCCATAGATACTCTGATATGGGTAACGGCCTGCACCAGTAGAAGACTGACCAGCCTCACCATAAGAAGCACGGAGCTTGAGAAGATTGACAAAGCCAAGTTTCTTCATCCAGGATTCCTCAGAGAGTACCCATCCTGCTGATGCCCCCCAGAAGGTTCCCCAACGGTCGTCTGGTGAGAAGTTATCACATCCCATACGAGAGAGATTGACTGAAGCGATATACTTGTTAGCATAGTCGTATGTTCCCTGGAAGTTGTATGCCAGATAACGGTTTGAAGATGCACTCTGTTGGGTAGAGTAATCTGAACCTGCTTCCTCATTACGGTAGTAACGGGCAAAGGCACGGGCATCTACATTGTGCTTACCGAAACTGTTCTTATAACTTACACCACCAAACAGATTCAGGTTGTAGTAGTAACCACGCTGATTAGCTGATGGGTTGCTCAAAGCTGCCTTGGTTGTATATTTGGTATACTTGAACTGGCTGACATCGGTAACCGCCAGGTTATCGTAGTCGTAGTTCCATGAATCCATCTGAGCAGTCTGTGTTGACTCGAAAGTCTCGTATGCATCGAAGCTGACTGTACCGAACAAGCCTAAGCCCTTCAATACAGGACTCAAATCGTACTTGGCATTCAAGGTAGAATACAAGTTACGGCGGCGATTCTTCTCCAAACCGGAACCACCCAGGTAACGTACCGGGTTGTTGGCTGTAGATGAAGAATAGATACTTCCGTCAGGGTTATGGGTAGGAGCCATAGGGTTTGCCTCAATTACACCGAAGGTAACGAGGTTGAACACGCCCTCAGTAGGCTGAGAGATGTTATCTATACGTCCACCCAAGTCGAGAGATACATTCAGATACTTGGATACATCGATATCGATGTTAGAACGGAGATTCCAGCGGTTCAGTACGTGCTGAGTGCTGTAACCATCATTCATTTCAGTACCCTCGGTATTCCACATACCCTCCTGGCGCAGGTAAGAGAAGCTTACATAGTAGCGGGCACGCTGGTTACCGCCACTAATCTGCAGGTTGGTGCGATACTGCGGTGCAGCTTCACGATACAACTGGTCTGCCCAAGATGTATTGAAGTACTGATACTTGCGGATATCATCGTCAGCAAACTTTCCACCATTGCATACATACTTGTAGTTGTCGAGCTGCTCCTGGGTGTACATCGGATCCATACCGCTCAGATAGCGTACCTGGTTACGGGTCATCGCCATGTTGTAAGAGTTCTGAACCTCCATCTTGTTGGCGAGGGTCTGGAAACCGACTTCCTGAGTGAAATCAATCTTAGTCTTACCGGCATTACCGCGCTTGGTAGTAACCATAATCACACCATTGGCACCACGCATACCATAGATAGAAGAAGCGGCAGCATCCTTCAATACGGTGATGCTCTCGATAGGATAAGCATCGAGGAAGGAGAGGTCACGCTCTACGTTATCCACGATGATCAGTGGAGAACGGGCACTCTGGTTGGTGGTACGGATACCACGGATAAAGAGGAAACTCTCCGACCATCCTGGCTCAGAAGACCACTCGTAGGTCTGCACACCATTCAGTGTTGAGGTGAAGGCATTCTGAAGAATAGTAACAGGATGCTTCTGCAATTCCTCGCCTGAAACAACCGAACGGGAATCTGTCAAGATTTTCTTTTTCTGCTCGCCGAAAGGAACAGGAGCGAGATGCTCATACTCGTCTGCATCATCTTCCATCTTGATGACGTATGTGCCGTCAAAAGTGGTCACCTTCTCCTGAGCATTCTTGTAACCTACGCTACTAACGCAGATTTCATCGCTAGGAGTTACCTTCTTCAATGTAAAGTAACCATCCTTGTCGGTCAGGGCAATGCGGCTTTCCTCTGCCACGTTGACAACAGCTCCAGGGATTGGTTCACCCTGGCTGTTGACGATTCGGCCTTTGAGCACCTGCTCCTGTGCCAAGACTGAGCTTGAAGCACAGAGAAGTGCACTCAGCATCAAGACTTTGCTTGATGAAGATACCTTATTATATATATTCTGAATATTATTCATACGATTCTATCATTAAAAGAGTTATTCTTTCCAACCATCGTTCTGGAAGTCCTGACCAATCTTCCAAACCTCAGCCTCTGGGATTGGATAGAGGTAGAACTTGTCTTGCCACTTGCGCTTCTGGGCTACCTTACGGGTAATGGTGCCATCTGCTGCCACGTTTACACCGTAGATATCACGGCCGAGCGCATCGCCTGCTACGTTCCAGCGACGTACATCCCACCAGCGGTGCTCCTCGAAAGCAAGTTCGATGGTACGCTCCTTGTGGATGAAATTGCGCATAGCTGTCTGGGAATTCAAGTCTGCACGGTCGGCTACATTACCGATGATACCGCCACGATGACGAATCTGGTCGAGCAGGTTGCAAACCTGTGTCTTGTTGCCTGCATAATCAGCCTCGTTCAATGCCTCAGCATAGTTCAGAAGCAGTTCACTATAGGTAAAGATCTTCCAGAGGCGCTTGGCTGTACCGCTGTGGTTACTGCTCAGGATGGTCTCAGGAATATACTTGCGTACATAGTAACCTGTTGGAGTAGCATTCTGGTTACCGATAGGATTATCGCGATGACCATAAACAACATCAATGACATTGGTCTTGGTGCTGGTAGCCTGACCCCACTCACAACCATTGTAAAGAATGGTAGCTGCGAGGCGTGGATCACGGTTCTTCCACATCTTCTGCTCTGTATAACCGCTCTCTTCGTTGATGACAGGCTTGCCGTTTACATAAACCGGAGCACCTGTTGCATCATACTGCTTGAAAGGAGCTGAACCATCTTCCATATCATACATATCTACGAGGTTCTGGCTTGGGCAAAGACCACCCTGTCCACCTTCACCTACAGGAGTATCGGTAGAAATACCGCTCCAACCGATAGCTACATCGTTGCGGAAGAAGATAACCTCAGGGTTCTTGTCGGTATAAGTGTTGAGCAACCAGGCATTGTTGTAGGCTGCTACACCACCATTGGTACGATCTTCCAACTTATAGTTCTCACCATAGTCAGCGATGAAGCCCGCAGCTGCGTCTGCAGCCTGCTGCCAGGTAACACCGCTCTGTGCTGAGTAGCGTGGACTTGCCATGTAGAGCATCATGCGAACATAGAGGGCACGTGCTGTAGGCTGGTTTACCTCACCTGCATAGGTAGCATCGCTGGTCTCTGCGTAAGTCTTCAAACTGCTCTCGCATTCCTTCACCTCCTTGAAGAGATAATCCATGAAGGTCTTGAGGTCAGGGCGCTCTGTATAACCTGTCATCAGGTCACCGTTAGGGTCGAGCTCGGTTGTAACCAATGGCACCGGACCATAGCGGAGGAACAGTTCCCAGTAGAAATAGGCACGGAGGAAACGGGCCTCTGCAATATAGTTTGCCTTACGTGAATTGTAAAGTTCTACGTCAACATCTGCAGGGCGAAGCTTGTTCTCAGTGTCCTGCTCCAATGTGTTGATGGTGATATTGCACTTGCGGATACCACGATAGCGGCTCTCCCAAGGAGAAGTCAGCTCTGCTGCACCGCCACCACCATAATAGTTACCGATATTGAATGTGGTACGTGTACCTGATGTACCAATACTTGACTCAGCCAGATCGGTAGCAGCATCCATCCATGAGTTGTTCACGCGGTTGGCACCGTGAAGCAGGAAGTTGTAAGTATCATTGTGGTTCTCTTCCAACAGAGTGAAGTTACCCAACACCTCAGCTTTTGTCAACTCATTGCTTGGCTGCTTGTCGAGGAAATTGCCAAAGGCGTCTTCGCAAGAGGTGAGCGTCATTGCTCCCATAACGAGCGCCAAAGCAAATATACTATATTTCTTCATTTTCGATTCTTTTTGAATGTTCTTGAATTAGAATACGACATTGAAACCTACGTTGACGGTCTTCAAGAGTGGATAACGGTTTGAACCGTTACTCTCCGGGTCAACCAAGTCGTCGAGATGATCCCATGTAAAGAGGTTGTTGGCATTGATGTAGAAGCGGACATTGCTCATACCGACATGCTTAATCAACTCCTTAGGGAATGTATAGCTCAACTCGATGTTCTTCAGACGGACGAATGAACCGTTCTTCAGGAAGAATGAGTTCTGGCGCTGGTTGTGGTCACCGTTGCTTCCGTAATGGAGCAATGGATAGGTAGCAGTAGCCAGGTTCTCTGCCTCGCTCTTTGCAGGGTTCCAGCGGTTCAGGTGGATATCCTTTACCTTACCGTTGTTTTGGAAGGCGAACATCGCATCGCTGTCGTAGTAACGGGATACATGATCTACACCCTGGAACATTACTTCGAAACCGATGCCCTTATAGTTGGCGCCGAGTGTCAGAGCGTATGTGTTCTCTGGAATATCGCTGTAGCCGATGAATGTCTCATCACGGTCATCGATGAAGCCATCGTTATTCATATCCTTGTACTTCAGGTCACCAACCTTTACGTTTCCGTAGGTTGATACAGGGAAGTTAGGATTATCCAAGTCGGCCTGTGTTACGAAGCCCTCGCATACCAGACCGAAGTACTGGTTGATTGGGTGACCTTCGCGCTTGCGATAAGCGGTCTTGTAAGCAGGCTCATCCATATTCTTGATCTTGTTGGCTGCATGAGAGAAGGTTGCACCGATATTATAGGTGAAGTCCTTGCCGATGTGATTGAAGTGATGGAGTTCCAACTCGTAACCCTTGTTCTGGGTCTTACCGAGGTTTCCGGCTGCCATGGTTACACCTACCCACTGTGGACGGCTCAAGTACTCGGTCAGGATATCGTTACGGTTCTCAACGAAGTAGTCGAAGTTACCAGTCAGCATACCGTTGAACAAGCCGAACTCAAGACCTACGTTGAACTTCTTGGCACGCTCCCATGTTACACCATAGTTAGGATACTGGCTCTCGAAAATACCGGTTTTACCAGTATTACCGAAGTAGTAATCGTTGGAAATCTGGTTCCACTTCTCCTCATAGAGGAAGCGCTGAGCCACACCACCTACGGTATATACGTCGTTACCAACCTCACCGTAAGATGCACGGATCTTCAGGTTGTTCAACCAGTTTTCTGTTGGCTTCATAAACTCTTCCTGAGTTACACGCCAACCGAGTGAGAATGCTGGGAAGAAACCGAAGCGTTTGCCCTTGAGGAAGTTCTCTGATCCGTTGTAACCAACGTTAACCTCAGCCAAATACTTGTCATCATAACCGTAAGTTACACGACCTACGAGACCCTGATAGCGCTTAGCCAGGTCTGAGTTGTAACGGTAGTCATTCTGGTTGTAAAGTACCATACCTGTAACATCGTGCTTACCAAACTTGCGGACGTAGTTGATCTGACCCTCCATATAGAGCTTGTAAGTAGTAGAAGAGCCCTTAGAGTAAGCCAGGTCGCCATCTACATTATATTTGGTATAAGCATCTGCACTTGTAAAGTTGTTACGGTCGTTCAATTCGTAAGTTGCAAAAGCAGCTCCGAATGTCTTCTTGTAATATGAGTCGTAGTCGAACGAAACCATACCGCGGGCAGAAAGACCAGGAGTCAACCAGTCCATCTTGTAATCAGCAATGAAGTTGGTCTCATTGATGGTATTGGTTCCGCGATAGTATCCACCCTTGGCAAGGGCAGCCACTACGTTGTCCTGATATACGGCTGTACCACCATAGAGAGTCTTGGTTGTCTCACCATTCTGTACCTCATAAGATACAGGGAAGATCCAACCTGGAGTATGGTTGATACGTGCGAAGATATCATAGTTGGTAGAACTCTCGTTAGTGTTTGAACCATGACGGTTCTCGAAACGAGTACCGAAGTTTACGCTGAATGTCAAATCCTTAGAGAGGAAGAAGTCCATGTTGGCACGGAAAGCGTAACGGTTGTAGCCTGGGCTTGAAGAGTTACCGTAGGTATCCTGGCTGAGGTTCTTGATCAGAGAACCCTGGTTGTAGATTTCACCAGAGACATAGTAGCGCATACGTTTCGTACCACCACGTACACTTACATTGTAGCGCTGAGAAGGAGCCCAGTTGTTGAGCACCTCATCATACCAGTCTACATTAGGATAGAGAAGCGCATCAGCACCAGTCAACTCGCCGGCGCAGCTCTTGCGGTACATCTCGATATCAGAAGCTGAATACTGTGATGGAAGACCATCATTCTTCAAAGCCTCCTCGAGGAGAGTAACAGAGTCATAAGAGTTCAGATAGTGAGGCTTACGGGTTGGGGTACCCCACATGAAATTGCTTGTCAAGCTAACCTCTGGCTTCATATCCTTACCACGCTTGGTAGTAACAAGGATGACACCATTCGCACCACGCACACCATAAACGGCTGTAGCAGAAGCATCCTTCAATACAGAGATGCTCTCGATATCATCAGGAGCCACCTGAGAGAAAGCACGCTCTACACCATCTACCATGACCAATGGAGCACCGTCGCCAGCGAAGGTTGCACGACCACGGATGTTGATGGTAGCGTCATCGGCACCAGGAGCACCAGAAACCTGAGTTGTTACGACACCAGGAATCTTACCGGCAATAGCCTGCGTAACGTTGGCTGTAGGAGTATTCAAGAGGTCGTCTGAACTAACCTGAGAGATAGCACCTACGACACTCTCTTTCTTCTGATGACCGTAACCAACGACTACGACCTCATTGATTTTCTGACTTTCGTCCTTGAGAACCACCTTGATATTACGCTGATTGCCTACACGGATGTTCTGAGCAACCATACCGATATAAGAGATTTTCAAAGTAGCGTTCTCGTTCTTCACCTGAATCTTGAAGTTACCGTCGAAATCAGTAACAACACCATTGGTTGTCAATGCTTCCATAACAGTAGCACCGATGATAGGCTCACCCGATTCATCTGACACATTACCTGATACGGTAACCTGTGCTGATGCTCCTAAAGTAAGGAGCACCAGTGTCAGGGTCAAGAATAACTTATGCAATATGTTATTGTTCATTGTTTATTCTATTTTGGTTATTATTCTGCAAAGTTAGTATTGAACCATGGATATGTTCTAACCTGCTTGATAACTTGATAAGACTTTTCATTTGTCAAGAAGACATAAAGCGGTTTACCCTCAAGTCCATCAACAAAGAAAGACATCTGAGGCAAAGACTCTCCCTGAGCTGTCACAACATCAGCTGTCATATCAACTCTATCACCAACACGTTTGAAATCAAGAGTAACAGTAGCACCATTAATATCTGTCTTCCAAGTATCCCAATTGTAGGTAGCTGTTACATTATCTCCATTCGTTGGTATATTAGCTCCCCATGTCCAAGCATCTGCTCTACAAACTGCATACTCTAAATATCCAGCCTCACCAAAAGGAGTGTTTGTGAATGCAACTACATAATTTTCCCAATTCTCTCCACCTGCAGTTGTATTGACAAATTGAATTGTCAAACGTGAACGCTCTGCAGAAAGGTCATACATTTCAGATTTCTTATCAAAGAATGCTGAAGAATTATCATCAGAACCGATTGTATATGCACCATCTTTATAATTAACAGATGTATAAGTCTCGGCCTTTTCAAATGTCAAGAATGACTTTTCTAGAGTTACAAAAGTACCCCATTCTTCTGTAGGAGCTTCCTTTTGAGTATCAAATGTACAAACTGGTAGTTTAGAACCACTTGCAGTTGTCACATATTGTTCAACATGGAACATTTTACCAGTACGAGTAACATAAAGGTCTACTGTTGCTCCCTTCATATCAGCAATCCATGAATCCCAATTATAACTTGCAGAAACGCCTTGAGCATCGCCATCGAGGAGTGAACCCCAACTCCAAGCATCACCACGACATATCTCATATTCAATATATCCATTATCGCCAAAAGCTACACCATTTGTTATGGCAAGAACCCATGTTTCATAATTTTTTGCAGCATTATTATTGCAAGTAAAACGGTAATGAACAGTACCATTACCTTTCATTTGAATATTTGGAGTTTTAGGATCAAAGAATCCGGAACTAAAATCTTCATTACCGATAGATTCTTGTTCTTTCCAAATGAAACCGCTACCTCCATTACCTCCAATGGTCTTGTTCCAGTCTTTCTCTTCCATCATGTTACGGATCAGGGTAACATTGTCGATAGATACGGTGTTGGTCTCTTCGGCTGTCAACTTGCTGTCTCCACCTATATATATATAAGGTAAAGAGTTGATGGAATCAACCAAAGTCTTGTACTTGAAAGAAGTAGCACTTGATGATGTCTGATAACCGGAAAGGCTCTTCTTACCATCTACGTAGAGCTGGTAACCTTCAGTAGAAAGCTGAAGGGCTACGAAATGCCACTCATTAGGAGAGAGAATACCTGTCTTCACAGAAGCAGGATCATTCTCATTCAGGTTCAAACTCTGCAACTGGGTAGGCTTGTTGTAAACCACCTGACCATTGGCAGTGATATAGAAGTGAGCACTGATATCATTACCAGCAGCATCCTTCTCATCTGAACCAAATGAGACAAGAGGTCGGGTCAAGTCAACATCTGCGACTGTTCCGTCCTCAGCTACGGCTGCATCAATCTTTACAGCGAAAGTGATGGCAGCGCCATTTTGCAACTTCACACCATTGAAAGGATTGGCAATCTTGGCACCACCCTTACCATTGATGTGCAATACATTACTTGCGAGGGTCTCATCATTGGTCACCTCACATGACTCATCGTGACTTATCATGTCTGAATACTCAGGTTTCTCTTCTGAATACTCAAAGTCATAAGTTGCCACTGTTGCCTTAGATGGGTAAATCTGTCCGCCAGCAGGATCGTCCTGTCGGCCCCAGTCATCACCACAAGCAGTGAAACTTAATGCCACCATGATAGCACAAGCAAACGAAAGTAAAGTTTTTCTTAACTTCATAACTTAACGCCTTTAGGTTGTTTGTTTACTATTCAAATAGGTTATTTAAAATTCTTAAATCCTTTTTCAGTGGCAAAAGTACAATTAATCGGATTATATAGGGTGGACAAATGGGTTTTATAGGTGGACAAAACGCATAAACAGTGGATTTTTAAGGATATTACGTGCTTATCCACCAGTTGTGTACCCACACATACAAGAGGATGTGTCATAAGTTTATGATTCACCCTCTTCGTGTCGTTAGTAAATATAGGTTATGTTGCAGGAAGAGATAGGATAAGTTGCTGGAAGAGATAGAATAAGTTGTTGGAAGAGATAGGATAAGTTGTTGGAAGAGATAGGATATGTTGTTGAGACAGTCAGCATCTTCGGTCGCACAACAGCTGTTGTGCGCTTGCATAACAGCTGATATGCGCATGCACAACACCTGTTGTGCATGCGGTAGTCAACTGTTATACACCAACTATTATCCAGACTTATGACACACCCTCTTTATTTTATTTGCTTAACAAATTATCACATCCAGGAACATTATTTCTCCGAAGAATCCAAGGAGAACTATCCCATATCTGAACCCTGAGAATCCAACTGATCCTTATATGCAGTCGGCGAGATGCCAAACTGCTTGGTGAAGCAACGGGTGAAATACTTCGGATCGTTGAAGCCTACACGGTAGGCTATCTCCGTGATATTTCGGTTGGAAGTTTTATCTGCCATCATCTTGCGCGAAATGTCGAGACGGTAGTTGCGGATAAACTGGGCTGTTGGCAAACCTGTCTCCTTGGAGAGATTCTTGCTCAGTACACTGCGTGATATACCCAAGGCATCTGCCAGTTCCTGAACTCCGAACTCAGAATTATCGTAATTCTTCTCCATCACATCCATCACTTCTTCCATGAATGGACGCGTATTCTCCTCTACCATCTTCCTGTCAGCCTCAATGCTCTTTATCTGACTGTCCTGATAACGCTTCTGGTTCTGCAGAATCATCTGGATGCGACTCTGCAGCTTTTCTGGTTCATCACTTTCCTTCATCGCTGCCTCGATAGGACGGTACAAAGCCTCAACTTCCTCTTCGCGCATCTTGTTGAGACGGCGCACATAAGCATATTGGAGCAAGGCAATGATACCTATTATAATAAGGGTAACAAACCACCAGCTCTTCCAGAAATAAGGAGTAATCTGAACTTCTACAGAGATCACCTGCTCCTTGTCGGAATTGATAGATGGGATATATTTCACCTCAAACTCATAGTCTCCAGCCGGCAGAGTGGAATAACGCACACTATGCTGACCAGCCTTGAGTTGAACCCACTCATTCTCGTATCCCTTCATGCGATAAAGGTACACGCCCTGTGTCTCGCTGCCATAATTGAGCGCTGAGAAAAAGAGGGTAAACGACTTATCACTCTCATGGATACGTAACTTTCTGGCGATGGAGATGTCTTCTTCCAGATAATCGCTGCCGGCAAAGACAGGCTGGTTATCTACCAAAAGTTCGGTAAAGCACAACTTACCCGTCTGATGCACAGAACGGTTTATGCCCTTTACAGCCATCATACCCGCATCGGTGCCCAGGAATATCTCGCCCTTGGCATTGCGGATGGCTCCATTGAAATAGAACTGCGAACTGATCAGACCGTCTTCACGGGAGAAACTGCAGAATGCCTCGGTCTTCGGATTGAAGATAGAGAGTCCGTTATCGGTAGCTATCCACAGCATACCCTGGTTATCCTCTACAATACCCTTCACGATATTGTTGGCAAGTCCGTTATTGGTGGTATACGACTTCACTTGAGTCTTTCCGTGTTTATCGCTGGTATAGCAATACAGACCGTAGCCGTTACTGCCCATCCATATCTTTCCATCCTTAGCCTGGCAGAAAGACAATATCTTATCGAAGACTCCACTCTTCGGATTGTCGAGTTTATACTGATGATACGTCACAGCGAAATCGCCCTTGCCATGAGCACGCGACTTGAGATCGACCTCTACCATTCCCTGCACGCACCCCATCAGGAGTTTGCCCTTTCGGGTTATCAGAGAACCGATGCAGCCGCGCACATTCAGGCATCCCTTGAAAGGTTCGATGAGTTGACGGCGCTTCATATCATAGAAGAAGAGACCGTCATTGGTTCCGAGCCACATACCATCATTGATAGGATCGTAAGCCAAAGCACCGGCAAAGTTAAGTAAATGCTGATGCTTAGCATCTATCACCAGAGGAATAATCTTGTCCGGCTGACTGAGATTCATCACAGCAAAGCCCCTTCCCCAGGTACCAATCCAGAGCTGATTGCGGTTATCGGCTGCAAGAACCGAGACGGTATTATGCGGCAAACCGGAATTTGCCACCGTATAATGAACAAAGTTCATGCTGCCTGGAGTCAAGGCATTGAGACCTCCCTCTACTGTTCCTACCCACAGGGTTCCGTCGGCTGCCGCATACATGGCATTGACAGCATTAGGAGAGATACTGCCCGGGTTGGCGGGGTCGTGACGGTAGAATTCCAAATTCAGCTGACGTGGAGCCAGCTTGATAACAC
>ERZ773178.2225-NODE-2225-length-18622-cov-10.024075_pt1 | contig 18622 bp, 18 predicted proteins | sample MGYA00580533_ERZ773178 | MGnify/ENA primary metagenome ERZ773178 (study PRJEB29015, sample SAMEA2737859) | human gut metagenome | biome: human gut; feature: human-associated habitat; material: faeces | place: China | collected 2012 ...
TGTGGTAACTTAATTGTACTAGCGGCAATAGACTATGTCTATTTTTTATGAAATTGAATTTGCGAAATATATTTTACCTTATCAGGGAAGGTAGTATCTGATAAAGATCGTATTGATATATATATATGAATTAATATATGCGATAAAAGCCATGAGCTTTCCATGTTTGTGGCTTTTTTTATTTTCAAGGTATTACGGAAAAACAAAATGGTGTAAAATAATTGTGGGGAAACTTTAATGCATTAAAGAAAATATAAAAAGAGAAGGAGCTCCTTGTTGTATAATAAGTTTAGAGCAAACCAATACGAAAGGAGTCCTTCTCATGTTTAGTATACAACGAATTGCCAATGTTTGGGTACATTTTTTTAATGAATCTCTTCAAAATATCTTATCCCAAGAAGTATCCCTGGTTCAGTTGAGCTAGAAGCTGGAACAATTGGTGAACCAGACAGGAGGGGCGGTGTTAAAAGCCATCTTGGAATAAGCGGATGAGGCTATCTATACCGGGGTTAATCAAGAAATATTGAAGAATGAATGGAGCCGTCGAAAACTGCCGTATTGTACATATATCCCTGACAAAGCATCTCATATGCCAGGTCGTGAATCCACCTCGACAGGTGAATGGATGCGACTCATAGAAAATGGTGGTTATCAGCATGTTATATAACACTTATACCGAGGTCCTTCTTCTCATTCATAAAAATTCCCACAATATGTTGACACCGTCCTCGTCAACAACGTTAAAGACAATATTTGAAGAACATGCTATAATATATAATAGATGATTAGATGTAAAAAGGAAGTGGCATTAACATGATTACTAATGCGATTGATTTATTTTGTGGGATTGGAGGCTTAACTCATGGATTAGAACTAGCTGGTATTGATGTTATTGCTGGTTTTGATATAGATGCTAGTTGTGAATTTGCTTATAAGGCAAATAATAATGCTGAGTTTTTTTGTCGTGATATTCGAACGATTAAGGCTGACGAAATAAATTCATTATTTAACGCTAATTCAATTAAAATTCTAGTTGGTTGTGCTCCATGCCAACCTTTTTCAAGATATTCCTATAGATATAAAAAAAATCGGGAAAAAGATGATAAATGGAGTCTTTTGTATGCATTTTTGCGTATTATAGTAGAGTGTTCCCCGGATATCATTTCTATGGAAAATGTTCCTAATTTATTACATGAAAAGGTCTTTTCTGATTTTACATTGGGTATCAAAAGGTTAGGATATTATATTCGATATCAAGTGGTATATTGCCCTGATTATGGAGTACCGCAAAAAAGAAAAAGATTGGTTTTACTAGCATCTAAATTAGGTGAAATATCTCTTATTCCACCTATATATTCCGCGAAAAATTATCGTACCGTACGTATGGCTATAGGTGATTTGCCACCTATTAAGGCTGGAGAAACTTATTTTGATGATAGTTTACATCATGCATGTGCATTATCTCCATTAAATAAAATTCGCATATCACAGTCTATTCCTGGGGGAACTTGGCGTGATTGGGATGAAAATTTACGGTTGAAATGCCATAAAAAGGGAAGTGGAGTTTCATATCCATCTGTTTATGGGCGAATGAAGTGGGATGAACCTTCGCCTACTATAACTACTCAATTTTATGGATATGGGAATGGAAGGTTTGGTCATCCTGAACAAAATCGTGCAATCTCTTTTCGAGAAGGTGCTTTACTACAGTCGTTCCCTAAAAATTATATTTTTACCGATAAAAATCATCCGATTCGGCAAAGAAGCTTAGCGATTCACATTGGTAATGCGGTTCCGGTTGATTTAGGTAAAGCTATTGGTGTTAGCATAAAACAACATATAAACTCAATGAGGTTAGGTGAATAAAGTGGAAAAAAATATCAATAATATGAAGCAATCTGAACAACAGATTAGTCAAAAGAGACAAGACATAAAGTATGATACCAGGGACTATGTTGTTGGATATTTAGTTCAAATGTTTGAAGCGGAAAATATATATATACCATTAGAGTATCAACGCAACTTTATTTGGCAGGATAAAGATAAGTGTTATTTTATAGAATCATTACTTATGGGATTGCCAATTCCTTTTATGTTCTTTGCAGATACTGATGATGGAAGGATTGAAATAGTAGATGGAGCACAAAGAATACAAACGTTAGTTTCTTTTATTGAAGATGGGTTTAGACTTACTAATTTAAAAATTTTGACGAAATCCAATGGCTTATTATATAGTCAGTTAAGTCAATCTGTTCAGCGGAGGTTACGTAATACAAGTTTACGCGTAGTGTTTTTAGAAGAAGGAACGACAGAAAAAGTTCGACAAGAGATATTTCACCGTATTAACCAAAGTGGCATACGGCTAAAAGCCTCAGAAAATAGAAGAGGATCTCTTGAAGGCCCCTTTAAGAATTTTCTTGAACAATGCGCTCAAGATAAAAGATTTTGTAAAATGGCTCCTAGAACGACTTATACTGAAAAAAGATATGAAGGATTTGAATTGGTTTCAAGATTTTTTGCTTATACCGATAGTTATTCGAATGATTTCGCGGACTATGATGGAAGAGTAGCACTATATATTGATGAATATGTTAATAAAATGAATGAAATATGCAATAACGATAAAAAAGTTATTACTAAATATCAAGAACGGTTTAATGAAATGTTAGATTATGCAGAGAAGGTTTTAGGGAAAAGAGGATTTAGAAAATCAGAAACATCTAAATCAACTCCTCGTGCTAGGTTTGAAGCACTTTCCATTGGCATAGCCATAGCTTTGAAGGAAAATCCTAATTTGCCCATTCGAAATATTTCTGCTTGGATTGATTCTGAAGAGTTTTTAAGTTGCGTAAAATCAGATGCTGCTAATAATAAAAGTAAATTGAAATGTAGAATTGATTTTGTGAAAAATCAATTATTAGAAAAGGATTAAGAAAAAAATATGGATATAGAAATAATATATAAAAATAGACAAAAAGAAATTAATGATTTTCTTATTTTATTAAGCGAATTTGATGAAATGGAAAAGAACGTTGAATTGGCTAGAAATTTTAAAACCCTTTTTCCAAAATTAACGTATAGCGATATTGTTAATGTATTGAAATCTAATTTTTTTTTGATGTTATATAACCTTATTGAATATACGATTAGCTCTCTTATTAACAAAGTTTTTTTTGAGATTGAAGATTGTAAATTGTCATATATTGATGTGAATGAAGCAATTCGTAAATCATGGGCTTATGCAAAGTTCAAGATAATAAAATATGATAACCATGTAAATTTTAACACTATGATTAAAAAGAATGAGGAAATAATTAAATTTATACTTGATAAGCAAGTAATTTCTTTGGATAGCAAATCCGTATTACCAGGAGGAAATTTAGATGGAACGGCAATATGTGATACATTTGGCAAAATCGGAGTGAGCATTGATACTAATAATGAATTTTATCGACCTGATATTCTAAAATCAATTAAGAGAACAAGAAACAATCTAGCACATGGAGAAAATTCATTTGGCGAAGCCTTGCGAGATAAAACTATAAATGATCTCCAAAAAGAAAAGGAGATTATTTTTGCTTTTTTGGATCAATTGATTAATAAGATAAATGATTATTTGGAACAAGAATCATATAAGTATTGCAAACACTAATAAATCAAAACATTTTACAACTTGTATGACGTCTCGGTAGTTTCTAGTCAATTTACATGAAACCGGCACTAAGTCCATTGAATTTTTTACAGTTTGGAACTTAGTGACTAAAGTACCAAAAATCTTTCACGCTGTATTTGCCAATTTATATGGCTTCGCAGTTCTTGCGGACTGTTGTTTTTGTACTTCGTAAAATGCTCGTCTAGATGCGGCAACATTTTCATGTTGCTGTGAATAAGGTGATAGAGTTCATAGAGTCAGAACAACTTAAAAAATGATGGAGCCGAATTCGAGAATTGAAAATTTAAAGCTCCAAGTGAATGGAATAAGTAGTCAGGAAATTTTAAGGATGTATGGAGTAGCTTTTGATGAAAAATTTAAAAGCAATCCCAATGACATCGGGAATATTAATGTTGAGAAGAAAACGCTATGACATCGGTAATAAATTGGATTATCCCAAAGCAACAGTAGAATATACCTTGCAGCGTCCTGAATTAAAAGATGTTTTTCGGACTTATCTAAATCGGTATAGGTAATGCGGTAAAAGCCATGAACTTTCTAGGTTCGTGGCTTTTTCAAATTTCGGGACATTACGAGAGGCCAATGGATATCTTGCTAATTTGCCGTAGATATGATATATTGAAAGTAAGCGGAAAATAAATCAGTGTATAGAAAAAGCCTCAGACTTATGCTATCCTTTCTTCATAAGTCTGAGGCTTTGATTCTATTTATGCTTTGCATTTTTCCTGGGTCTTTGTTGCCCAAGGCAGGTATTGATCCAAGGTTTCGGCATCTTTGAAGTTTGCTGTATTTGGCAACTTTTCAAAGAGGTATTTCAGATACCGTTCGGGGTCCAAGCCGTTGGCTTTGGCTGTTTCAATCAGGCTGTAGACGATGGCACTGGCTTTGGCTCCTTTGGGGCTGTTACTGAAAAGCCAGTTTTTCCGCCCAACGGTGAAAGGTCGGATGCTGTTTTCTGCGGTGTTGTTGGAAATGTCACAGTGTCCGTCTTTGAGGTAACAGGTCAGCCCGTCACGGTTCGACAGGAGATAATTCATGGCCGTTGCCAGCGGCGATTTGGGTAGCAGTTTGTCGACATTGTTTTCTGCCCACGCGAAGAGCGCCTTCAGGATAGGCTTTTCTTCCCTGAGGCGTCGTTCATACCGTTCTTCCGGTGAGAGCGATTTATATTCTTTTTCCTTGTCGAATAACTGGCTGATTTGGTCGATACCCGCTTTGACTAAGGTATTTTCGAGTCCATCCGTTTCTTTAGCATAAGCCGGAGCGGCATCGACGAACTTCCGTCGGGCATGGGCCCAGCATAGGCAATGCCCCGCTGTCTTGATGGAACGGTAACCGACATAGTCGTCCGTCAGCAGGTAGCCAGAGAAACCTTCCAGGAAAGTTTCTGCACAATGGGCACTGCGCGTCGGCGCATATTCAAACAAACGGATTTTCCGCGTGGGATTCAAAGCCGTGCTGGCATAGACCCACATATATGACTTGCTCGTATTTTTATGGCCTTTTTCGTTATGCACCTGGATAGGTGTTTCATCAGCATGGAGACAGCGCTCTTCCAGGAGCATCTCATGCATCCGTCCATAGACCGGGACCAACCATTCTTTGGAAGCGATGATGATCCAGTTAGCCAGATTGGCCCGGGAAAAGGCCAGGCCGATGCGTTTCCATTCGCTTTCCTGGCGGTACAGTGGCAGGGCATAGCTATATTTCTGCATCATGACATGGGCGACCACCGATGGTGAGGCGATAGAATGGGGGATGACCGGCTGAGGCATGGCTGCTTTCAGGATGGCAGGCTGTCCCTGCTTGCGGCAGGTACGGCATTCATAACTTTTACGATAGAAATCCTTCACTTCCACGCGGGCTGGGATGTAGACGACTTCCGAACGAATGAATTCTTCGCCTACCGGCGAAAGTGTGCTGCCACATTCCGGGCAGACCGTCGTTTCCGGTTCGACGACAATTTTCTGATGAGGCAGTTTGGCCAGTAATTCTTCACGATGGCCGACCTTTTTCTTGCGTTTGTGCGGCTTGACCGAAATTTCCGGTTCCGGAGCGCTGGGTTTCGCTTCTGTTTCGGCTTCATTGAACAGGCTCATCTGTTCTTCCGGGTACACGACTTTCTTGGTTTCCGACTTGCGGCCGAACTGGGCCTTGCGCAGCCATTCGACCTGCTTGCGCAGCTGTTTGTTCTCTGCTTCCAGAGACGCTTTCTGCGCGGTCAGTTCATCGATTTTCCCCTGCATTTCCTGTTCACGGATATCTGTCATACGGCACCTCAATCTTACGGATTTGTGATAAATCTATTATACCATAAAACAGCCGAAAACCCTAGCGTTTATGCAGGGTTTCGGCTATTTTACAAAACCATTTTCGGCGTAATCTTTTGCACGGCCCGAGGCTGTTCAACAGACAGCCCCTCCATGAGCCAGCGGTACTGCTGTGGTGTGAGTTCCCGGACTTCATCAGGTGTCCTTGGCCACTGCAGCCTTCCTTTTTCTAAGCGTTTGTAGAGGAGCAGGAAACCATCACCCTGCCAGAGCAGGGCCTTGAACCGGTCCCGGCGACGGCCGCAAAACAGGAAAAGAGAAAGCTGGAACGGATCCATCTGGAACTGCTGGGCGATGATGGCACTGAGCCCGTCAATGGACTTGTGCATGTCCGTATAGCCACAGGCGATGAAGACATGTTCTGCTGAAATATGCAAATCCATCAAGCATTCACCTTCTGCAGTAGCTGCAGCGTCTTTTGCAGCAGTTTTTCAGAAGTATGCTCCGTCACTTTCAGGGAAAACGCACCACACTGCACGATAAGGGAATCCTGAACGGGAATCGCTGCCGAAAGAGGGACTAGTGTGGGGACTTCTTCCTTTTTAGTTTCCGGCGCCTGTGCCGGTGCGAAACGAATACGGAGTTTATGTTGCCAGTAGTAATACTGCTTGATAGGGATATCCTGCTGCGCACAGAATTCCTTCACCGTTAAGCCACTCTGCTGGCGCTGCGCGATGATCTGCATCCAGTGTTTCATCCTTATTTCGCGTGTAATTTTTTGAGTATCCAAAAACATCCTCCTTACTGAATAGGATAAATTAGAGTTTTTAGACAAAATGGGAGAAACTCTAATTTGTCTAATTCATCCTGTTTGATGAGCCTATTGTCTCACAAACAGCCAGGAGATTAAATCCACCGATTTATTTTCCGCTTACTATTGAAATTAGAAAATTTGTTCGTTTTTTGCGTGCGGTGAAGTAGGTGAGCAGATGATAAAAACACTAAGGATACAGAATTTTAGATGTTTCCAAGATTTATCAGTTAAGAATCTATCTCCTATCACTTTATTTGGAGGACGGAATAATTCTGGTAAATCAGCTATTTTGGAAGCCGTTTTCTTGAATTTTGGCTATCGAAATCCTAATATATTTTTTGCCTTAGCTGCTGGTAGGAATGGTAATTTGCAAGCTACGCCAGAACGTATTTGGGATCCTTTATTTTTTGATTTCAACCAAACTAATTCTTTTTCTTTTTCTGTTACCCGGGAAAATAATATAAAGTCACTGCTTTCAATGGAAAAAGTAGCAGATGAAAACACCAGTCTTGATATTAACGCAGGAACTGTTACGGGAATTTTGAAGCAAGGATATGATCCTCGATTTTTGGACAGGCATTTCTATGCTTTGCAGTACACGAATAGTATTGGGAAACATAGGGTACAGGGGCGATTTTCATTTGAAAATACCCAGATTCGCCATGTGTCTATTTCTTCTAAAAAACAAATGGAGGAGCTTCCTTTTGTGAAAGTCAGTTTTTATAAAAATGTATATATGGTGGATAATGCAACTATTGCTGAATGGGTCAGCAAGTTTATATTAGACGGGAAAAAAGAAATGCTATTGGATGTTTTACGTGTTTTTGATTCTCGTATTTTAGATATTACCACGATTGTAGAGAATAATCTCCCCTATGTATACATCATTTTAACAGATAATGTAAAAATGCCGATTACTTATATGGGTGATGGCATCAATAAAATGTTACAATTGCTTCTTCTCGTTTTAACGAGTCCTAATGGGATTGTTTTATTAGATGAAATAGAAAATGGATTTCATTATAGTGTGTATCCCGAAGTTTTGAAAACGTTGTATGAAGCTGCCTTAAAAATGAAATGCCAATTGCTGATTACGACCCATAATTTAGATATTCTACGGCAATCCGCATTGACGATGAAAGAATTGGGCCAATTGTCGTCATTATGCTACGAAAGAATTAGTGCATCTCCTAAAGGTAGAAATGCCTATGCGTTTTCAGGTGATGATTTAGAAGCAGCTTTGGATGCTGAATTGGAGGTGCGTTAGTATGACTCATACCAAGCGCCCCTTTAAGCTATTGCCTAATATTCCGCATGTCATTCTCTATGAGGGACGAGATGAGGAGATGTTTTTGCGTTATTATATCGAATATTTGGTAAATAAAAAATTAGTTCCGGATACTTTTAATATTATTAATTTGGGCGGTAATGAAGAAATGAGAAAGACTTTACACCTTTTTCCGTCTCTTGATTATTTTGACCAGATGAAAGGTTTTTTAGTGGTGCGGGATGCAGAATCCAATGCTATTAGTGCGGCCCAGTCTATTCAACAAAGTTTGGAAGATGCTTTTCAAATTTCTATTGCTATGGATGGGCGCTTTGTGGAAAATCAAGAAGGGATGCGTTTTGGATTTGTTTTGCTGCCTGGAAAAGAAAGGGAAGATACTTTTTCTAATGGGACTTTAGAAGATTTATGTTGTCAGATTTTGAACCTGTCACGAGAGGAGTTTTCTGGGAATAATTTATTGAAAGTGACAGACTCTTATTTAGATGAAGTACAGCGAAAACGTGATTGTTCATTTAGAACGCCACACAAAAACCGACTACATGCTTATCTATCTGGGACAGACAGTTTCGTTGGAATGAAAATCGGGGAAGCATCAAAAGCTAAATGTTTTGATTTCTCGAATCATGCCTTAGACTTCTTGAAGAATGCAATTTTGCAATTAGCTTTATAGCCAGCTTAACGATATCAGCTGTAAATGTCGATGAAAAAGTGGGCCTTTTAACACCGGTTACTACGGTGATTGGTAAGAATGGAACGGGGAAGAACTCTTTGAGGGATACTTATAGGCATGATTCGATTTGTGGAATTTGGCAGACGTCGTTGGTTATGAACGTATTGTTTGAAGATGGCGCCTGTGTTTTTAGATTGAAAAGGAGAGCGACATGTACAAACATTTTTCATTGAAGCGATTCATTTTAGCAGGTTTTTTATGTAGTTCTTTATCCATTTTGGCGGTGCAGGCCGCTGAGCCGGCTTCGCTCGCGGGACAGGCGCATCGTGAGGTGCATACGACGGTGGTGACGCAGGAGGAGTGGCATTCGTCGACGCGTGAGTCGGCGTCGCATTCGGGCTGGAGTGTCAGCCGCCCTTCGTCATTGGGGGATGTTGTCTTTCCGGCGATGGCCAGGCATTTGCCGCCGCCGGGGATGGAGACGATTTCTTCGCAGGTCAAAGCGGAATACGATGCCAATTATAAGGACGGGGTCCTGGCTGCGGTCAAAGACGGTACCGATAAGTGGGGCCTGATGGGCACGGACGGCAAATGGCTCATGGCGCCGGCGTATAAGTCGCTGTCCTATGCCGGTAAAGGCGTGTTCATGACGGAAGGGAAGAGAGGGACGGCTTATGTCGATAAGCAGGGCGCACCGGCGGTTTGGCCGGAGAAAGAAGCAGCGTCGGTCCATTTCTTCAAGGATCAAGGCCGTTATGGTATTCAGGACAAGAATGGGAACATCGTAGTGGCGCCGATGTATAAGGCCGTGCTGGCTGACTTCAGTGAAGGCCTGGCTTTCGTCAAGGACAATAAGGGCGAGAACGTGGCCATTGATGAAAAAGGACGGGTCCAGTTCGCTGCGCCGTATGATGTCATTTTGCCCTATCACCACGGTCTGGCGGAATACCAGCGCAGGGTCAGCCATTTTAATTTGGGCGGTTTCCTCGCCGGCGCGTTGATTGGCTCGTCGACGCATTCCGTCTATTACGATGACGAAGTGGCGCCTTTGACTTATGACGGCGTGAAGCGGGGCTATCTCGACCGCGTCGGCAATATCGTCATCGACAGCAAAAATGATGCCGTTTATCCGATGACGGAATTTGGCACCTTCGTTCGCAATAAAGGGAAATTGGGCTTCGTCAACCGCAAGGGGCAGTACCTTATTGCGCCGGGAAATTACAGTCTTGATGTTGGGCGGCTTTTGGATGATGTCGACGGCTTCGTTTCTTTGAAAGATAAAGAGAATGGGAAATGGGGCGTCTTCAGCATGGTCGATGGGGCACAGGTCATCAATTTTGCCTATGACGGCGTACAGTTCCTGGGGGCACAGCGCCTTTTGCTGACGAAAGGCGATAAAAATATGCTCATCAATCAGGAAACAGGGGCCTTTGTTGCGGAATTCCCGGCCAAGGTGAAATGGCTGGCTTTCCTCCTAGAAGATTATACCTGGTGCTGGAACGACAAGAAAGAGTATGCCATTGTCGACAGGAACGGTCAGGTTCAGTATCGTGCTGCCGCCGGCCAGATTCAGGACGTCAAAAGCTTCCGCAATGGCCTGACGCCGGTCAAAACAAAGACAGGCTGGGGCCTTATGGATCATCAGGGCCAGTGGATCGTGGAGCCGCAGTATAAAGACATTACCATGGTGTAGGAACGGCTCTAAATCTAGCCCCTATCCTTTACGGGTAGGAAAATTATGCTATAATGAACGTAGGAAAAGAATGATATTGTTAGAAGTGTATATGTAATAGGAAGCCCCCCGGGGCGGCAGCCTCGGGGGGCTTCCTATGTGTGGCGTTCAGCAGAAACGCACTGGGGCTAGTTGCTCATACGAGTAATAATGGCGTCTAACCACTTGCAAATGTAGTAGGAGACTATGGCCATTTTTTTGAGCAGTATGTTAAGTAAGAACAAGGAACCTGTTGTATAAAGTTTTTATGACTTTGTGTAGCAGGTTCTTTTTTGGTATAATGAACTGTTAGATTTTACGGTGAGGAGTGATTTTTTTGAAAGGAATTGTATTAGCTGGGGGTAGCGGGACGCGGCTGTATCCGCTGACGATGGTGACGTCTAAGCAGTTGTTGCCGGTGTATGATAAGCCTATGATTTATTACCCGTTGTCGACGTTGATGTTGGCTGGGATTCGGGATATTTTGATTATTTCGACGCCGTCGGATTTGCCGAATTTTGAACGGCTCCTGGGAGATGGGTCCCGTTATGGTATCCATTTGAGTTATAAGGTGCAGCCGTCGCCAGATGGATTGGCTCAGGCCTTTATTCTCGGTGAAGAATTCATTGCTGGGGAACCGTGTGCTATGGTTTTGGGCGATAATATTTTCTACGGTGCTGGGCTGACCCGTCATTTGCAGCAGGCTGCAGCTAATACGGAAGGGGCTACGGTGTTTGGCTATTATGTCGATGATCCGGAACGGTTCGGCGTCATTGAATTCGATGAAAAGGGCAAAGCCATTTCTATTGAAGAAAAACCGGCACAGCCGAAGACGAATTACGCTGTTACGGGCCTGTATTTTTATGATAAGCATGTTTGTGAATATGCTAAACAAGTCAAGCCGTCGGCGCGGGGCGAACTGGAAATCACGGACTTGAATCAGATGTATTTGGAAAAGGGGAATCTCAACGTCGTCACCCTGGGACGGGGTTACGCCTGGCTCGATACGGGAACAGTCAACAGCCTGAGCGAAGCTTCGAATTTCGTCAAGGCCGTAGAAACGAGAGCCGGCATCCAGATTGCCGCCTTAGAAGACATCGCCTATGGCCACGGATGGATCGACAAAGAAACACTCATGGAAAGCGCCATAAAATACGGCAAGAGCCCATATGGACAATATTTGAAAAAAGTCGCAGAAGGACGATTTTTGAAAGATTTGTAAGGAATGTTTGAGGTTTGATGTGAATGGTGCGAAATTTGTGAGAAAGGAGTGCTTGGTGTGCCTTTACGATCGTTTCGTGATTTAATCGTTTGGCAAAAAGCAATGCGATTGGCACGAGAGACTTATTGCTTGGTCAAGTTGTTACCTATGGAGGAACGCTATGCTTTGTCTGATCAAATGAAAAGGGCTGCTGTATCTATCCCTTCTAATATTGCAGAAGGTCAATCGAGAAATACTAAAAAAGAATTTATTCAGTTTTTGCATATTGCTAAAGGTTCTAATTCAGAATTGATGACGCAATTTTTATTGTGCTTGGATTTTGAATATTTGAAAAAAGAAGAGATTCAAAAGGTTATGAATTTATGCACTGAAATCGATGGACTGCTCGGCGGTCTGATAAAAAGCTTAAAAACTAACCTGGTTTAACATCATACATCATACATCAAACCTCAAACCTCAAACTGCTATTATTTAGGTGATAAAAGTATTATATCGAAAGAGGAGAATGTCCACCATGACTATCATCATCACCGGCGGTGCCGGGTTTATTGGGTCGAATTTTGTGTTTCATATGTTGAGGGAGCATCCGCAGGACCGGGTGATTTGTTTGGATAAGTTGACGTATGCTGGGAATTTGTCGACGTTGGCACCGGTTATGGGGCAGGATAACTTCCATTTTGTCAAGGCCGATATTTGCGACCGCGATGCGGTGTATTCGTTGTTTGCAGAAGAACATCCCGATGTAGTCGTCAATTTTGCGGCGGAATCCCATGTCGATCGGTCCATTGAGAATCCGGCGATTTTCTTGGAAACGAATATCATGGGGACGGCGGTTCTCATGGATGCCTGCCGCAAGTACGGCATCCAGCGGTATCATCAGGTATCGACCGATGAAGTCTACGGTGATTTGCCTTTGGACCGGCCGGATTTGTTCTTTACGGAAACGACGCCGATTCATACATCCAGCCCGTACAGTTCCTCCAAGGCGTCGGCCGATCTCTTGGTCCTGGCCTATTATCGGACTTATGGTTTGCCGGTGACCATCAGCCGCTGCTCCAATAACTATGGGCCCTATCATTTTCCGGAAAAGCTGATTCCCCTCATGATTATCAATGCCCTGCATGACAAGCCGCTGCCTGTCTATGGGGACGGCCTAAATGTCCGCGACTGGCTCTATGTCGAAGATCATTGCCGGGCTATCGACCTCATCCTTCAGAAGGGCCGTGTCGGCGAAGTCTATAATGTCGGCGGTCACAATGAAATGAAGAACATCGATATCGTCAAATTGATTTGCAAAGCATTGGGCAAGCCGGAAAGCCTCATCCATCATGTTACCGACCGCAAAGGTCATGACCGGCGCTACGCTATCGATCCGACGAAAATCCATGAAGAACTAGGCTGGCAGCCGGAAACGAAATTTGCCGACGGCATCAAAAAGACCATCCAGTGGTACTTGGGCCATGAAGACTGGTGGCAGCCCATTATTTCCGGCGAATACCAGCAGTATTACCAGAAGATGTATGGAAGCCGGGGCTGAAACCCCGGCGCAGTTCGCAGGCCGCCGCAGGCCGCCTCGGATTCAGATGCGGCGTTGCCGCGACAATTCATGATTGTATTACGACCATGAATCGTTTGTCATAAATTCTGGCCATGCCTAGGATTCACGCGGGACGCCTTAGCAGGACGTCCCCTACGAAATCGCATGCAGGCGATAAAAAAATTATGCGGCTGCAAGCCGCAGCTGTAGGGGCCGTCCCAAAGGGCGGCCCGCTGTGAACCGTTGGATATATATCCGGACGGTCAACATGGCACGCAGTATGTTGTTATGCCCCGCCATTCCGAACGGGCGCCCCGCGTGGTCGCCCCTACAGTTGTTGGGATTGTCAATTCATAGAAATTGCGTAGAGGCGATGTGAAATGAACGCAGTTTGCAGGCGGTCTGTGGTCTGCGTTTACCTGATAACGATGGTGTAATAAGAAAGTATGAAAGGGGAATCCATCCTATGAAAATCTTTGTAACGGGTGTGAATGGCCAGTTGGGTCATGATGTGATGAATGAATTGATCCGCCGCGGGCATATAGCCGTGGGCAGTGGTTCGAAGGCGGTGTACAGCGGTATGGCTGATGGGACGGCAGTGACGACGGCGCCGTATGTGTCTTTGGATATTACCGACGCTGATGCCGTACAGCGGGTCATAACGGATGTGCAGCCCGATGCGGTCATTCACTGTGCGGCTTGGACGGCTGTCGATTTGGCCGAAGATGATGACAAAGTGGCTCAGGTCCGGGCTGTCAATGCCGGCGGGACGCAGCATATTGCCGATGTCTGCAAAGAACTGGACTGCAAGATGCTCTATCTCAGTACGGATTATGTATTCAACGGCCAGGGGACGGAGCCGTGGCAGCCGGATTGTAAGGATTACCAGCCCCTTAATGTCTATGGCCAGACGAAGCTGGAAGGGGAATTGGCTGTATCACAGACGCTGAAAAAATATTTCATCGTCCGCATTGCCTGGGTATTCGGTCAGAATGGCAAGAATTTCGTCAAGACCATGTTCAATGTCGGTAAGACTCATGATACGGTCCGCGTCGTCAATGACCAGATTGGGACGCCGACGTATACTTTTGATTTGGCCCGGCTGTTGGTGGATATGATGGAAAGCGACAAATACGGTTATTACCATGCGACCAATGAAGGCGGGTATATTTCTTGGTATGATTTTACCTGTGAAATCTATCGCCAAGCCGGCTATACGACGAAAGTCATTCCTGTCACGACAGAAGAATACGGCCTGTCCAAAGCGAAACGTCCTTCCAATTCCCGATTGGATAAAAGCAAACTCGTTGCCAAGGGCTTCCGGCCTTTGCCCGATTGGAAAGATGCCTTGAAGCGGTATTTGGAAAATTTAGTGTCTCGTGGCTAGTGGTTCGTGGCTAGTTATGGACTCAGATGCCGCTATGCGGCGATGGATTCAAAGTGACAACGACGCTTCGGGAAACCCTCAGCGCGTAGCAGGCCGCCAGCCTCTGCTGTCCGTTTTGGCAGCCGTCCTGCGCCTCCCGTTGGTCGTCACTTGACGGGCCAAAAAGGCTTACAGGACGTCCCTTACGGATGCCGTTGCGCGGCAACATTTCATAATTGTATTACGACCGTGTGCTACTCGTCATAAATTCTGGCCATGCCCAGGATTCACGCGGGACGCCTTATCAGGACGTCCCCTACGAAATCGCATGCAGGCGATAAAAAAATTATGCGGCTGCAGCCGCATCTGTAGGGGCCGTCCCAAAGGGCGGCCCGCTGTGAACAGGTGGAAATTATGCCTCGTTCTTCCGAACGGTCGCCCCACGTGGTCGCCCCTACAGTTGTTGGGGACTGTCAATTCCCAGGAGTCGTGGCGGGCCGCCTGCGGTCCTGTGGACCGTAAAAAAATACAAGACTCCGATTTGCGGCTTGCGTTTAACTAAATATGTTATAATAAAGGAAACATGCATGAAGGGAGATAACTATTAATGGGTCAGATACAGGTTGAAAAGAATGTAGGCGGTATTGACGGGCTTTGTGTTATTACGCCGACGGTCCATGGCGATGGCCGTGGATATTTCATGGAAACGTATAATCAGAAGGACATGGAAGAAGCGGGATTCCATATCCATTTTGTTCAGGATAATCAGAGCATGAGCACTAAAGGCGTGCTTCGGGGACTTCATTTCCAGAAGCATTTCCCTCAATGCAAACTCGTCCGTGCCGTCCGCGGCAGTGTCTTTGATGTGGCTGTAGATTTGCGCCGTGATTCCAAGACCTATGGCAAGTGGTATGGTGTCGAATTGACAGAAGAAAACAAGAAGCAGTTCCTCATTCCGGAAGGTTTTGCCCATGGCTTCCTAGTCCTCAGCGATGTCGCTGAATTTTGCTATAAAGTCAATGATTTCTGGCATCCCAATGATGAAGGCGGCATGGCTTGGAACGACCCGGAAATCGGCATCCAGTGGCCTCAGCTCGTGGGTGAATATAAAGGTTCGCCCAGTGCCGCCGGTTATCATCTCGAAGACGGGACCCCGTTGAATTTGAGCGATAAAGACCAGCAGTGGCTGGGATTGAAAGATACCTTTTCCTTCTGATTGCCTGAAAGCGGGGGTGGGCTTTATGCAGAACATCATTGCTGTGATTTGGGATTTCGATAAGACTTTGATCGACGGGAACATGCAGGACCCGATTTTTGAGGAATATCATATCAATAAGGCGAAATTCTGGCAACATGTCAATGAATTGCCGGCGCGCTATGCCAAGGAAGGCGTCAAGGTCAATGCCGATACGATTTACTTGAATCAGTTCATCAAGGATGCGCAGAAAGGGATTTTCAAGGGCCTGAACAATGAAAAGCTGAAGACATTTGGTCAGAAACAGAAATATTATCACGGCGTCCCGGAGATTTTCAAGAACCTCCAGCGCGTCGTCGAAGACAATCCCAAGTACCGCGAGTACAATATCCGCGTGGAACATTACATCGTCAGTACGGGCATGTCGGCCATCATCAAGGGGTCGGCAGTCATGCCCTATGTCGAGGCTATCTGGGGCTGTGACCTCATTGAAGGCCTTGATGGGGAAAAGCATAAGATTATCAGCGAAGTGGGCTACACCATCGACAATACGACTAAGACGCGGGCCCTTTTTGAAATCAATAAAGGCGTGCCCCAGCATCCGGAAATCGACGTCAATGCCAGGATGTCCGATGCCCTGCGTCGCGTCGCTTTTCCCAACATGATTTATATTGCCGACGGGCCCAGCGATGTGCCGGCTTTTTCGGTAGTCAAAAAATTCGGCGGATCGACCTTTGCCATTTACCCTAAAGGAAACAGCAAGGCCTTCTGCCAAGTCGAACAACTGCGGGAAGATGGCCGCATCGATATGTATGCTGAAGCCGATTACCGCGAGGGTACGACGGCTTATATGTGGCTGACCCACAAAGTCGACGAAATCGCCGAACGCATCTACAAAACAGAAAAAGAAAGCCTGGAAGGAGCCGTCTCGGCTGCTCCCAGACATTTGGTGTGAGTTTTGTGGCTCGTGGCTAGTGGCTAGTGGTTCGTGGCTCGTAGGAGCTCGTACAGTGCTAAGAGTAGTACCGAGTTCGTAGGGGTCGCACGTGGGCGACCCGTTAGGAATTTTTGCTTTATAGTTTGTAGTACAGAGTCTGTATTTTGCAGAAGATGACTTTTAAATTTAACACCATCTACTAACCACTAACTGCTAGCCACTAACCACTTAAAAGGGCTTATCGCATGTGCGACAAGCCCTTTTATCATCTCCGCGGCGGTGGTGGCCGGTGGCCATGGTGCGGCGGGGGTGGCCGGTGGCCATGGTGCGGCAGGGGTGGACGGTGCCAGCCCCAATCCAAATCGGCCTGGGTGACGACGGAGATGCGGCGCGATGCCGTTTCTTTGATGTCGCCGACGGTGACGTCTGCCAGGATATCGACTTGGCCTGTCTTTACGGGGATGATCGTGTTGTCTTCTCCGATTTTGGCGACCGATTCATTGAGGCTCTTAGCCGTTAGGTCATAGGGGACATTGCCGGGTGTCTGCAAGGCGACGAGGCCCTTGCTGCCCAGGGCCAGATAGCGTGGATAGATGATGACGCGGCTCTTTTTCATCATTTTTTTGGCGCTGCCATAGATCAAGCCTTCATGGGGAGCGTCCATGCGCCAGACGGAACTCTTGTCTTTGGCGACCAGGTAGTCCCCGATTTGTTCCGTCGTCTTTTCGTCATATGCCCGGACTCGGCGGAAATACTTGTCCGTCAGGTCTTTGTCGACGCGGAAATAATAGGGCCTGTCCTTGGCGTCCAAGCTAGTCCGATGGGAGTCGATGGTCTGGAGCAGCGTCGTCACGTCTTTATAGGTCGACCCTTTGGTCAGGTAGTATTTGTCGATAATCTTGCCCGTATGGCCGGCCAAAGGGTCCGTCGGTACACTGGCCTTGGCTGTATCAGCCGGATTAGCGGTCTGGACCTGTGCGGCTGGCTCGGCTGGAACCGTTTTGGCAGCTTCGTCTGTAGCCAGTCCGGACAAGGTCGTGCAGGTGCAGAACAAGGCGGCCAGGATAGCCTGTTTCCAAATTTTCACGATAACACCTCCTTCTTCATTTTATTATAGCGCGTCGCCGAGGCAGCCGTCAATATACCGTGAAAAATTGCACGAGAAATGGACAGACCTGTCTTATTTTACAAACGTATAACGGGTTTATTGAAAAATACTTATCAGAGGCATATAATAAATAGTATATACAATTTGCATATAAAAATGCCATATTTTGTCACTATTATACGAATATATTTGATGAAATAGACTGAATTGCTTGAACTTATTGTGACATAATAAGACGTGCAGGAGGTTTAATCATGAACAAGACGTATAAAGTCATTTATAACCGGACGCGATGCATGTATCAAGTCGCATCCGAACTTGCCAAAGGCCGTACCAAATCAGAAACCCCAGAAATGCTGAAAACCGTTTTCAGCAAACACGGGAGCCTGGCCCGAGGCATCGTGATGGCTGTCTTGTCCATGAGCCTGGCTATGCCCGTGGGGGTGGCCGTGCAGGCAGAAGAGGGAAGTGGGAATACGGGGAGTGGGGATACTACCTATATCTCTGATACCAATACAGAAGTCCAGAATATCCAGGCTCTGGACAAGCAGGTAGTCAAGAATGCACAGGATATTGTTGCCAATAAAACCACGACAACTACCAATACAAACAATATTACTGCGAATAAGACGGCAATAGACAAAAACACTGCAAGCATTGCCACGAATACGAGCAATATTGCCGCTAATACAGGGGCCATCAGCAATGAAACCACAGCTCGGACTAAGGCTATCAGTGACTTGGAAACCAAACTGACTACTGGCGACAACAGCCTAGCTTCCAAGGCCAATGTGGATGCGTCCAACATCGGTACGAAAATTGATACTTCCA
>ERZ773178.2261-NODE-2261-length-18406-cov-21.560405_pt1 | contig 18406 bp, 20 predicted proteins | sample MGYA00580533_ERZ773178 | MGnify/ENA primary metagenome ERZ773178 (study PRJEB29015, sample SAMEA2737859) | human gut metagenome | biome: human gut; feature: human-associated habitat; material: faeces | place: China | collected 2012 ...
TACCGACCGGATGGGGACGCTGGTCGCAGCACAGGAGATGGAGCTTGGTGCGCTGCATGAGAATGCATGGCAGGCGGCATTGCAGTCAGGAACCGCCAGAATCCTGCAGCCGTCAGAATGTTCCATTTCAGAGCGCAATGCACAAATTCATGTGAGTGTGTCTGCGGCAGAGGGAGAAACGTTGTTTGTTCCGTTCGTTGCGATAGACGGATGGAAGTGTATACAAAACGGGAAAGCTGTGGATATCGAGCCGATACTTGGCGGCTTTCTGGGGATAACATTGACAGAGGGCGAAAATGAAGTTGTATTTTCGTTTGAGGAACCGGGACTGAAAGCTGGGGTTGGCATCAGCATATTGGGGTTTGCATTCCTGTTGATTCTGTTTTTTGCGAGGCAAAAAGCTGAGGCGGGATGGAAAATTGCAGCAGAGCAGAAGGGGAAGGCTGAAAAATGCTTCGGTATGCTGTATCGGCTGCTGTTGGGAGTCTTTTTTGCAGGAATCTATGTGGTTCCCACGATTGGAATGGTCGTTTCTCTGACTGGAAAAATCGTGATGAAATTTTTCGGATAGTAGATAGAAATCGGACTGGAAAGGTTCTGGGATGGCATGAAAGAGAAAAAAACGGGAAAAGACAGCGGAAGGTTGCTGCATGCAGTCCGTGTGTCAAAATTCCTTCAGGTTACAGTGCTTGCTGCCGGAGTGCTCGGAATGTCAGCTGTTTCTCAAAGCATGACAGAAATTTCTGAGAAAGAGCAGCCGTTATGGCAGGTATGGAGTGCGGAAGAATGTGACTCCGGATTGACGGTAGAAACCGTTGGGGAAAATCTTATTTTACAGAAAAAAGCGAAGCTGACAGCGGACAGCGAGGAAGGCAAGGACTTTCGGGCGATGTATGCGGGGGACGGAAATCATACGGACGAAACCCTGCGCTGGTCGTCGGAAAACGATTGGGAAAACAACGATCACTGGCTGATGGCGGATTTTGGAGAATCGGTCAGCATCGGTGCAGTTCGGATATACTGGGAACGGACGAATGCGAAAGGCTATGCGCTGGAATATTCCCAGGATAAAGAGAACTGGCAGCAGGCGTCTGTTTTTGAAGAGACACCGGAGCAAAAAGAGCAGCAGATTGTGTTGAATGAGCCTGTAGAGGCGCGGTATTTTCGTCTGCATGTGACGGACGTTTTGAAAGAGGAAAGCGATTTAAGCCTGTATTATCAGAACGTCTCAGTACAGGAGCTGGAAGTGTACGGACAGTTGGAGGATTGTTTTGTGGTTGAAACACCTGTGATTGAAGCTGGGAGCCGCAGAACGCTGGAGCTCCCAACGGTGCCGGAGCCATACAGCATTTCCTTTGGCGGTGCGGATTATGATGTGCTGGTAAATATGGACGGAAAAATCACGGACACGATCGCGGATACGCAGGTTGAGCTTGGATTTATTCTGGAAAAAGACGGAGAAACGCAGGAACTGCCGGGAATACAGACAAAGATTCCGGCATCGGAGAGGGTGGAAGTGGACGGAGAGCGGGAGGAAGTACCGGAAGCCCTCTCGGCAGTGACCCTTCCAGAGGGCTTTACCGCGATGGAGTGGATGCCGGCGAGCGCAACAGGTGTAATTGAGTCCGCCGGGCAGGAGATCCCATCCGATGAGATTTCAGAAGCCGCGCCCGTCGTCGCTCCCGCCACGTCGTCCTCCTCCGACTGGACAACCCGTTTCATCCGGGTCGTGTACCGGGACGAGGAGCTGGAGCGGACGGCGCAGCTTTTTGCAACGGAGCTTTCCGGACAGTTGCTGCAGGACGTATCGGTTGAGAAGCTGGCGGATACAGAAAAACCAGCGGAAGGTGATATCGTCCTGAACTTCCGGAAGGCTGTCGGGGACGGGAAAGAATGGACACAGACGCTTGGGGACGAGGGGTATGAACTGAATTTGGAAGCAGAGAGTCCGGGCGTGATTTCGATTTCAGCGCGCACGAAGCGCGGGGTGCGCTGGGGGTGTGGTGTCGAACAGCAGCAGATACAGCGTCCAGTAGAGCGCGCCGAGGGCAAAGCAGCCGTAGAAGCACAGCAGCAGGAAGTACGCCTGTCTGCGGCTTTTCCGGTAGGATATGCCGGAAAGCAGTGCGCCGATGAACGTGATCAGCAGTTGCAGCAGATTCTCAATCAGCTCCATGCGCATCCTCACTTTCCTTGTCCTGCGCGTTCTCGCGGCTCATCTGCCGCAGCCGGAAGCACAAAACGGTCACGCACACGCCGAGCAAAAACGCCAGCAGCCCGATGACAATGTATCCCAAAGCCGCGCCGCTGTGAAAGATGCTTGCCGCTGTCTCAAAGCCGGAATAATTGCCTGTCTGGATGTTTGCGGCAATGCCGGGCATGGCGAGGGATGCACCGATGAGCAGTGCAAGGCACGCCGCCACAGCGGAAGCCATAGTGACCGTATTGCGCCGCAGCCGTTTTTTCCTTTCCATTGCAGCAATGCGCCGCTTGGTCTCCACGACCCGTTCCTCATGACTGCGCATTTGTGATCCCCTCCCGTTCCAGCAGCCTTCGCAGGCTCTCTTTTCCGCGATACACCATGTTGGTGATCTGCTTCACCGTTTTTCCCGTGACCTCCGCCGCCTGCGCGTAGCTCATGTCCTCAAAATAGATGAGATACAGGACTTCCCGATAGTCCGGGTTCATTTCGCCCATGCAGAAATGCAGGACGCGGTTGCGCTCCTCCGTCCGTATGACCTCCTCCGCCAGCAACCGACCCTCCGGCTCCTCCGCCAGCTCGTCCAGACTGAACAGGCGTCTCCGCTTGCTCTTGCGGCGCAGCGCCATGTGCCGCGCGGCCTTATAGAGATACGCCTTGAAGCTGCCGTCCCGGATGCGGGGCTTTTTGGTGAACAGATATGCAAAAACGTCCAGCATCAGCTCCTCGGACTCGTGAACGTCGTGCAGATAGCCGTCAATATACAGGGTCAGGGGGTCGCCGTATTTTTTCATCAGGGCCTCCAGCCCCGCGTCATCGCCGCTAAGATATTGGCGGTATAAGCTCTCGTCGCAGGTCATAACGTTCACTTCCTTTTTGCGGATGCTTCCAATGCAGAGGGGGATCCGTCAGGTGCTTGTCCTGCCGGATCACGGTGCTGTCCTTGAAAGCGCGGGTCGGACGGCTTTTCCGCGTTTTCCGGGATCGCCCATGAACGCCCGAACCGGGACGCGCCGGGGATCCGCCCCTCGGCGCAATACTGATTGACCCGACGCTCCGACACGCCCCAACGGTAGGACGCCTCCCGAATGGAGATATAGCCCTTGATCCCGTTCATACCGCACCTCCGCATGGATAATACTCAACACGATACATTATATACGAATATCCGAATAAAAGCAAGCCCACACGGACGTTGGTTTTAACGAATTGTCGCATTTTCCTCACATCAGGGTATGTATTGGCTGCCCTCGCAGGCAGCCATTTCCCTCTTTTCGCGCAATACCGTGCAGGCTAATACTGAGGCACTCCGTACCCAAGCACCTCATAATGCCCTACGCTGTACTGATTGACACGGCAGCTATCGCCGGAGTTGCCCTCCACAGTGTAGACGATTCCGTTTTCAACCTTCTGTACGATACCCACATGGTCGGACTGCCCGTCCTGCGGACCGGAGCTTCCCCTGTTGTCCCAGTCAAAGAAGATAATCATTCCGGGGACAGGCTCGGCAGAGCCGTCTATCCATTGACCTCTATCCTTGAACCACTGCACACCGTTTACACAGCCTGCGAATTTCGGAATCACGCCGGTTTCAATATAGCCGCACTCGTTGGCACACCAGCTCACAAAGCAGGCACACCACTCCACACGGCTCCCGAAGCCGTACCAAGACCAGTAAGGCTCGCCGCCCACATTGCCCACCTGCGACAAGGCAACGATCACGATCTGATCATCGCTGTAATGGATGCCGTAGAGGACAGTCGCCCAAAGGGAGTTGTTCTTATCCTCCAGCAGCTCCGCAAGATACTCTCGCTGTTCTTCATTGAAGCCGTATTGGTCAGCCATTTCCTCCACCGTCTTGTGGGACACGGTGATATACAGTGTCGTTCTCGTTTCGGTGGTTTCGGTCTGCACGATATTTCCGTTTCCGTCATCAGTTTCGGTGATGACCGTTTCCGAATGGCTTTCCGTGCGGGAGGATATATCGTTCATCTCCCAAAATATATCCTTGAGAAGCTGCTTTTTGGTATCGTCCATCGTGGCGACCTCCAGCGGCTCGTCGGGATCGGTATTGACCTTGACCGAGTAAACCGCAAGTACCTCCTTCCATACGGCACGGCTTCCCGACATTTCCAGTGTATCATAGGAAGTGCCGTTTCGTATCTCCAACAGCCGGTTGTCGTAATCCGTGTTGATCTCCTGCACGGCTGTCCGCATGGACTGTCCCGTGCCGGAATCCTCGCCGGAGAAGAATATCCCAAACACAGAGCCGCAGATCAGCGCAATCAGGCAGATGACAATGATAACCACAACGGCGACCCAGCCGCCTGCGGCAATGGCCGCTACCAACGCTTTGGTTGCCGCTATGATCGCCTTGACCGCCGCAACGGTTGCTTTGACAGCGGCTTTCACACCAGCTGCGGTCGCTTTGGCTGCGGCTTTGGCGGCCTGCGCCGCTTTCTGTGAAGCCTTAACCGTCGCCTGTGCGGTTTTCTGTGCCGTCTTTGCCGCCTGCCGGGTGGTTTTAATGGCGGTCTTTGTGGTCTTGACCGATTTCTGCGCCGCTTTCGTCGTGCCTTTGCCTACTGTCTTGACGGTATTCTTTCCGGCAGAACGGGCGGATTGCTTGACGGTCTTTTCCGTCTGCTCCACCGCCTTAATGGTCTTATTACCGGAAGCACGGACAAACTGCCTTTTCAGCGATTCCGCCGCCCGCTTTTTTTTGAACTGCCTGATGCTGTCCTTTGCCTTGGATACATTCCGCTTGGTTTCCGCCAGCCCCTTGCGTCCCTGCTTATCGAACTGATGCGCCGCTTCGTGGGTCATGCGGTCTACGCCGCCCTCGATGCGGTCGGAGGCGTATTCCTCTGCGCTGTGTTCTTCGGGATGGGCGGCGTGTTCCGCCTTCTCCTTGGTCTGCACATAGGCGGAGCGCATACGGTCGGCGGCAATCGCCGCCTTGTCTATCTTCTTGATCGTGCCTTTCACCACATCTCTTGTTTTGATTTTAGGCATTTTCCCTCCTTTCCGGGGCGCACCCAAACGCCCCTAAATTGAAAAAGAGGGGCAAAGGCATAAACACCTTACCCCTCAAAGTGTGGGAGCTGAAAAGCCTTACTACGACTGATTTTTTCAGCCCCTATTTTTCGACTCTGCCCATTTCCTGCGGGCGTACTCTGTCTGCTGCTTTTTGTAGGCTCTTACGGCGCACTTGCCGCAGTATTTCTTGCGATTGCCTTTCTTGAGGATGGGCGCACCGCAGGACACACATCGTTCAAAGCGTGTGCCGAGAATAGCTGCCTCCAGCATCGGCTCTGCCGGCAATACGGCATTGCGGAAATACTTGCAGAGCAGCGAATAGGAAATGCTCTGTACACAGACGCAAGGCTCACCGTCATCCAGCACAAGACAGTTGCCGCCGTCATAGTTGGCGCACAGGCGTTTAATCAAGGCGTTGGCTTTCTGCCGCTGCTTCGGCGTGAGTCTGGGCAGCATCCGCATCACCGCCCTCTACTATACGCTTTGCCACCACCACAAGGCGGCTGTTGTTGCGGCTGTACTCGCAGGTGGACAGGGTAATGAGTTTATCGCCATATGCGGCGGTCACGCCGGTGTCGTAGAAGGATAGCTCCTTGCACTTGGCAATGAAGCTGTCAAACTCGTTGGCATTTCCCGCATCCACGAAGCGGTAATACTTGAACGCGTCGGGGCTGTCGGTGTAGACCACCGTGCGGAACACGGCAACGATCTCATACTTCTGCCTGTCCGTCAGCGTGTTAAAAGCAATGGTCTTATGCTTGCTCCAAAAGCTCTCGCTCTTGAATTTGTCGAGATGCGCGAACATAGAGCCGTTTTTCATGTGATGCCCGTAGATAACAAGGTTGTCAGAGGGCTTTAGCACATCGCAGTCCTCCTGCACATAGGGACAGCCGTACTCGGAGTATTCCTTGTCAAAGCCGTGCTTCAGGTAGAAGTTCGGCTCGTTTACAGACTGCATCACGGGATAGTTGATGTTGGTATCCGCAATGCTGATCCAGCCCACCAAATCGCCGTTCTGTCCGAACAGCTCGGCAAGCTCCGGCAGCAGCGTCTTTTCCTCGGAATACGGAATCGGCTCGGCGGTTTCCGTTTCGGAACCCGTCTGCGCTGCGGCCTCCACCACGGAGGCAAGGTTGCTATATAATTCTGCCTGCTTGTCCGCCTCCTTGTTGTGCCGGACAATAAAATAGGTGCTTGCGCCGAGGAGGGCAGCAAACACCGCAATGAGAATGATTGAAATTGTCTTTTTCATCGGATTTCCTTTCTTTGTTGCCAGCTTTGTCAATTCGCAATGTCGGATAATTTGGTGGTCATCAGCTTGTAGAGCTTTGTGTTTTTGGGGAACTTGTTGGCAAATGGTACAAGGCTGGAGCCGACCTTGATGAGTCCGTGTCCTGCGTCCACATTGGTGATATACGAAAGCTGGGTGTCCGAGATGTTCAGGAGCTTTGCCAGCTCAATGCGGTCGGTGGACGCCTGATTGAGCATAATGATGAACTCGGAGTTTGCCAGCATCGTTCTCGCCGTATGGCTCTGCAAGAGGTCGTCCACATTCTGCGTAATGCCGGACGCATAAGCACCGTACTTGCGCACTCGCTTCCAAAGCGTGAATAGGAAGTTGGCACTGTATTCGTGCTGGAACAGGAGATAGATTTCGTCAATGAAGATGAAGGTATTTTTGCCCTTTGCACGATTCTGTGTAATGCGGTTGAGGATGGAATCCAAAACCACCAGCATCCCGATGGGCATAAGCTGCTTGCCGAGGTCAAGGATGTCGTAGCAGATGAGCCGGTTGTCGGTGTCCACATTGGTACGCTTGGCAAAGGTGTTCAAAGAGCCGTTGGTAAACAGCTCGATGGCAAGGGCGATCTCCTGTGCCTCCGGCTCGGATTGTTTGAGCAGCTCCGCCCGGAAGTCCTGCAAGGTGGGAACCTCGCCCTTGTAGTCGTTCTGCTGATAGGTGCGGTAAACGCTTGCCGTGCAGCGGTCGATGATGGATTTCTGCACTGCACCAAGGTTGTTGCCGCCGATGAGCTGCTCACACAGGGACATAATGAACTCGGATTTCAGGATGACGGGGTTTGCACCGTCGCCGTACTCCCTGTTCATATCCATCGCATTGATGTGGGTGGGCGAGGTGGCGGAGATGTTGATGATCTCGCCGCCCATTGCCTTTACAAGCTGCGAATACTCCCGTTCGGGGTCGATGATGATAATATCCGCATTGCCGGAGAGCATCTGATTGATGATCTCGCCCTTTGCGGCAAAGGACTTGCCGCCGCCCGATACGCCGAGGATAAACTCGTTGCCGTTGAGAAGCTGCCTGCGGTCGGCAATGATCATATTTTTGGAAATGACATTCTGCCCGTAGTAAATGCCGTTCTCGTGGTAGATATCCTGCACACGGAACGGGATAAACACCGCAAGGCTCTCGGTGGTGAGGGTGCGGAAGGTGTCGATCTTCCGAGTACCGAAGGGCATCACCGTATTCAGTCCGTCAAGCTGCTGGAACTTCAGCACTCCGAACTGGCAAAGGTGCTTTCTTGCGGTGGTCAGCAGGGCTTCGGTGTCGCTGTCGAGCTGCTCCTTGCTGTCCGCCGTGTGTACCATCGTGAGGACGGCGAACATCATACGCTGGTCACGGGTGGTCAGGTCATCGAGAAATTCCTTCATCTCCTTGCGCTGCTGTTCAAGGTCATAGGGAACCTGTGCGGAGAAGTTGTTGTTGGAGTTCTGCCTGCGCTGCCAGTTGGTCACATTGGTTTCCACGCCCAGCAAACGGTTTTCCGCCTCCCGCACCGCTTCATCGGTGGGAACGGGAACCACATCAATGGACAGCATCAGGTTGCGGTTGAGGTCAGTCAGCTCCGCCACCATAGCGTCCTTGATATACGACGCATACTCACGCAGGAACAGCACCCTGCCGTAGCGTTCCCCGATCTTGAAATAGTCCTTTTCAAACTCCATCGAGTCGGGGCAGATGAAGTCTTTGAAGTCGTGTCCCTTTTTGCGGGTTTCCTTCATATCAAAGCGGAAGCTGGTTTCCTCGCCCGCACGGTAGAAGTCATGGAAAATGCGGAGGCGTTCGTCGGTTTCCATCTCCACGCACTTGCTGCCAAGCCTGCCGAAGTGGGCGATCAGGTCTGCGCCCACACGGGCAAAATAGCTTCTTGCTTCCTCCACATTCTTCTTGTTCACGGAGATGGTGATATACTTCTCCTGTGTGTAGGCGTTTGCGCCCGTCGCACGCTCAAGAAGCATTTTGTTGTATTCCTCCCGGTACTCGTCGAGGGCGTCGCCCTTGAGGGGCATAAGGATGGTTTTCTCGAAGTCCAGCCGGTTCAGGCGGCGGTTATTGATAGTAATTTTGGTGGTCGCCCCGCTGTCAAGGGAATTGAGCAGCTCGGAGTATTCGAGGAACATCGCCTCCTTGTCCTCACGGCTGGCGACGGCATAGTTGATGTCGGTAAACTTGAAGGACTTGGTGAACTTGTCCCTGCCCACCTGAAAGATGCCGTCATCGTAAATCGCTTTGACGGGAATGACATCCTGTACGCCCTTTGGTACGACGAAGCGTTCCTTGTCCTGCTTGAGCAGGATATTCAGTGTTTTAATCATTGGCTTTCAATACCTCCTTCTTCTTGAGTTCCATACCGGGCCTCATCAGCTCAAAATAGGTGTTGGTGGAGCGGAACACGAGCTTCTTCGGCATCAGAAACTCCGATTTGATCCACGCCCACACAAACTTCTCTGCGGTCATTCCGTTGTACTTAATAAAACCCAGCGCCGCAAAGGGTGTGGCGGCTAAAATGCACATCCACGATACCGTTTCCGTGCCGAAATGGGGCTTGAGCAGGAAATACACGCCCACCGCAACGCCGCAGGCAAGGACAGAAAAAATGAACTGTCTGAGGGACAGTCCAAAGAACATCGCTTCCGTATAGTTGCGTATTTCACGGTTGATTTTTACTTCCAAGATACAGTTCCTCCTTCGTCTGTTGGATTCTTGTTTTTGCTGTCTCGCAGTATTCGGGGTTCAGCTCGATGCCGAGATAGCGGCGGGAGAGACGCTTGCACACGGCTCCCGTCGTGCCGCTGCCGAAGAACGGGTCAAGGACAAGCCCCTGCTCCGGCGAGCCTGCCAAAATGCACGGCTCGATCAGCCGTTCGGGGTACATGGCAAAGTGACCGTAACCCCTATGGGAATTGGTGCTGACGCTCCACACATCCCGCTTGTTGCGCTTTGTCGGCAGTTCGCTGTGGGAACGGGGCAGAAAGAGCGCCTGCGGCTTTGCGCCGCCGACGCCCTTTGCGTATTTGGTCCTATCGCTGACCGCCCGCTTGTTGCGCTCCACCGTGACCTGTGCGACCGGCTCGGAGATCGCCGCAGCATCGTAATAGTAGTGGGGCGATTTGGAGAGCAGGAAGATATGCTCATAGGATTTGGTCGGCCTGTCCTTCACAGCCTCCGGCAGGCAGTTAGGCTTCTGCCAGATAATATCACTCCGCAGATACCAACCGTCCGCACGAAGTGCAAAGGCAAGCTGCCACGGGATACCGATCATATCCTTTTCCTTAATGCCGTCCCATTTCTTTGGGAGTGCGGCGTTCTCATCGGTATTGAGGCTGTGGTAGGTCTGTTTGCTTTTGGGGCGTTCGGCAAGGCTTTTGCTCCAAACGCCCTTGCCGCTTCCGGCGTAGCTGTCGGCAATGTTCAGCCAAAGTGTCCCGTTGCTTTTCAGCACACGGCGCACCTCACGGAAGATTTCGGTCAGGCGGTCTATATATTCAAACGGCGTTTGTTCACAGCCGATCTGTCCCTCGGCACCGTAGTCACGAAGCCCGTAGTAGGGAGGGCTGGTGACGCACATCTGTACGCACTCGTCAGGAAGCCTTTTCAGCATCTCCAGCGCATCGCCGCACAGGACGGTGTTTTGTAATTCGTCTTGGTTCATCGTCTTTTCCTTTCCCGGCGGCGTGCTTCCTCAATTTCGCTTTTGCAGACGCACACATCGGCAAGGCAGAGAACCCTCCGCCTGCGTTTGCCGCCGTAGTAAAGACAGTATCTGCAATCGCAGTCCTCAAGGGTGTATCCCTTGAAGGGTGAATAGATTTTTGTGTTTCTTTTCATTGCACACTCCTTACAGCCCCATCATCTCACGGATAATGCGGTCGCTCATCTTGACTGCGCCTACAAGGACGAGCATATTAAAGAGCAACTCTCCCACATAGCTCCACACCTGCGTGACCGCCGCTGCATCGGGATTGACCACGGGCGGCGAGGATGCAAACAGGGAGAAGATGATGCAGGACAACACAATGACTGCGCCCTCCAAGCAAACAGCACAGTAGCTTTTGATGAAGGATTTGCCCACATTCTGCGAAGGCTCACCGGCAAAGGTAGACAGGGGGATGGGCGCAAGCGCCGTATACATATACAGCTTAAAGAAGCGCCCGTACACGGTCATAATGAGGATGAAGGACATCACAGTGATAAACAGCCCACCGATGAGCGTCACCGCCCATAGTGGGATTGATTCAAAGAAGCCGCAGTCCTCGATGGTGGTGATCATTTCAGCCGGCAGCGTTGTCTGTTGCGGCGAAGAAAAGCCCGCCGAACTCATAATGGTGGAGATCGTCCCCTGCACGATGTTGAACAGGGCGAGCATCAGTTCCATACCGTAGGTGATGGCTCCTTTGGCAATGGCAAAGCGTATAAAGAGCTTCAGGGCGTGTTCCGGCTTCTTGACCTCCGTAAACGAGCCGCAGGTCTTTACCACGCCCACAACGAAGAACAGCACAAGCAGGGCAAGCCCGATTGCCTGCACCGCACCATTGATATTGACGATCACGCCCCAAATCCCGCCGCCCTTGAAGTCCTGCGGCGTTGTCGTGATGAGCTGCCAGATCTCGGCTAATTTTTCATTCCAGGTTTCCAATGCGTTTTCAAGGTTCTGTACGACCCAGTTGTCGCTCACGAAAAGCACCTCCTTTCAAAGAATTGGGGCGTCCCCGAAAGTCCGGGAACGCCCCACGGTGGGTTTGCTCAGCCGACGATCAGGTCGAGGATCTCCTTGGCAAAGGTAATGATGACGCCGCCCGCAAGTGTCAGAAAGCCGTTGGCTCGCTGGGAGGGGTCGTGGGACTTGAGGGACAAGCCGACCTGCACCACGCCGAAGCCCAGCAGGATAAGACCGATGGCTCGGATCAGCCCGAAGATAAAACTGGACAGGTTGTTGATAACGGTAATGGGGTCGCCGGCAGCGAATGCCGTGACCGAGGTGCCGAGAATGAGCGCAGTGCCCATAATGGCGGTGCAGTAGATGCGGAAGCCCTTTCTGACCTTGCCGGTCATAGGCAGCTTAGTGGTATGCTTTTCGGTGTTTTTCTTAAAGATGTTCATATTCGTTTCCTCCGTTATTTTGAAGTTCGTTTTTCGTCAAAGTCCTCATCGGACAGTAACACATAATCGGTTTCCGGCACTTCCGTGTCGGGCAGGGTTTTGGGATCGAGGTATGTGACCTCGATGGTCGCAATGTCGCTCCTGACAGCACCGTGCTGATAAACCCCGGCTTTCCCGTCTGCGGTAAGTGCCACATTGGGGTGCTTCAGGATGTCGTATTTGAAATCAAGCACCGGACGCTCGCCACGGATAAAAAGGATGGCGTATTGGTTGTCCAGCATACGAACCTCGTCGGGCGTGAGAAGCTCTCTGCCGCTGATTTGGTAGTTGGTGCTGTAATTGCCGCTGCGCCCTGAGCTTTTGCCGTAGGTGTTGGTGTCGATGGTCGATTTCCCCAGCAGCTCCGATACATACTTGTGCGTGGATTGCTCATTGCCGCCGAGATAAAGAAACTCGTCGCAGTTGCCGACGATGGACTCCCATTGCTTTTCAAACAGGGCTTTTAGCTGCGCCAAGTTCTGCAAGATGATACTGACCGACACGCCACGGGAGCGCATAACGGACAGTATCTTGTCAAAGTCGTCCGGCAATGAAACATTGGCAAACTCGTCCATGAGAAAGTGGACGGGTACGGGCAAGGCTCCGCCGTGGATGTGGTCGGCGGAATAAAACAACTGCTGGAAAAGCTGGGTGTAAAGGATGGACACAAGGAAGTTGAAGCTGGAATCGTTGTCCGGGATGATGGCAAACAGCGCCACCTTTTTCTCGCCCATTGTGGCAAGGTCAAGCTCGTCGGTGCAGGTCAGGGAGGCAAGGCTTTCAAGGTTGAATTTTTCCAGTCTTGCTGCAAGGGTGATCTGAATGGATTTCAGTGTCTTAGCCGAGCCTGCGTGATAGGAGCGATAATACTTCAAGGCAATATGGTCGGGCCTGTCCATCTCCAAGTCGGCAAACAGGTAGTCCAGCGGCGTTGGTCTGGAATCCTCCTCGTTTTCGATTGCGCCGGCACGGAGCATCTCCATAACCATTGCAAAGTTCTGCTCGTCCTCCGGCGCTTCATAGTGAAGGTAGTAAACCAGCGCCGACAGCAGCATGGAAGCCGAGGTGTCCCAAAAGGGATCATTGGATTGACTGCCCTTCGGCGTGGTCGCCTTGAACAGATTGGTGACAAGCCGTTGGATGTCGTTGTCGCTTTGCAGATAGACGAAGGGATTGTAGCAGTGGCTCTTTTCCATAGAGATCAGGTCAAGCACCCGGACTTCATAACCTTTCTGTGACAGCAGCTCGCCCACATCTCGAACGATCTCCCCTTTGGGGTCAAGCACGAAATAGGAATTGCGGCAGCACTGCATCAGATTCGGTTTGCAGAAAAACCTCGTCTTGCCGGCACCCGAACCGCCGATCACCAGCGTGTTGAGGTTTCGGCGGTGCTTCTTGGCGTTCAGCCCGATTGCCACATTCTGCGTCAGCAGCTTGTTTTCGCTCTTGGGCTGCTGTGCGTACTTTTTGTTCACGGCACTGGCGCTGCCCCATTTTGCCGAGCCGTGTTCCTCCCGCCTTCGGTAGTTCCTGCGTGTGGAGAAGTAGATGCCGACGCCCATTCCGTAGCAGAAAAGCAAAACGAGGACAGCTTTTACACTGTCCTCGCAAAGCTCGATATGGAACGGGGCGTTCATCGCGTTCATCAGACTCGTCAATATCTCCGGCAGCCCGCCCTTGACGGACGGAGCGATGAGAAGTCCGAGCCATACCACGGGAATGATACCGATAAGGGAGAGGATGACCGCCGCCTGCCGGTCGTTACCTTGATTCACGGCAGGAGCAGTCCTTTCTCTCAACCACCTTGAACTTTTTCTTTGGGGCATAGCCGAACTTGATGATGAGGTCGTCCACTGCGTCGGTGGTCTTGCCTCTGTTTTTCAGCTCGGTCTTGGTGTCGTTCAGGGAGCGGATGATAATCCCGTGTTCGTAATCGTCCAAGGCGACGTGATAGCGTTCCTCTTTCATCTGATGCACCTCATCTTTCCTGTTCCTTGCTTCTCTCTGCACGGCGGCGGTAGATTTCCTCCGACACACGGGAGCCGATCTCGTTCATTGCCGAACGGGTCTTGGACAGCTCCGCACGGATGCCCTTCGGCTCCTTGTTCTTCAGTCCGTCGGGAATGTCCTCGATGGCAAAGCTCCTCGTATCCACGCCGAATTTGCGGCAGAGCATATACCCGACGCAGACGGCGGAGAAGCCCATCTCCCTGCGGCTGTACGCTTCGCAACTCATGGCAAGCTGGGCGTGACCCAGCTCCTGCGCCACGCACTGGCAGAGGGCAACGCTGTCCCCGATGTCGCGCTTGACATAGAGCGTCTGATCCTCGTTTCTGTAGAACGCACCCATATTGGGGGATGGCAGCTCCTCCACGGTTGCCACATCAATGGGTGCGGTGTCCAGCATCACGGCGACCAGCTTGCGGGGATCTCGGTCAAGGGTCGGCGCAGCCGGTCTTCTGCCGTTGGTCTGCGACACATCAAAGACCTTTTTGACATTGTAGGCAATGCCGGTGCTGCCGTCCTTCTTGGCGTACTCCACGGGTTCAAGGATGGACAGGCTCTTTGCGCCCTTGCTGACCTTCACGCCGTCCTCCTGCCAGTCCCGAAACTCCTTGAGCTGGGTCGCCTGCGGCTGCTGCTTGTAGATGAGCAGGGCGTTGGCGGCAGAATAGCGATCCATACGCGCCTGTGTGTCCAGATAGCCCCGGAACTTTTCAGGGGCATTGACGATCTCGGTCGCCGCATCGTCGATCATCTGATACACGGCGTCCTTCTCCGCCTTTTTCTTGGCGACGTATTCCTCCGGAGAAAGCTGCGGTCTTTCCGCAGCGCCGGACTTCTTGGGATTGAAATTGTTGGTCACAGTTGATTACCTCTCTTTCGGTTTTTTGGTTCTTTTCGGTTGACGGTGAACCGTCTGTCGGGACGGTTCGGGTGCTTTCGCTCTTTCTTTGGCAATCGAAGGCTCGGTGCGGTCTGCTTCCTTATCAGCCTTTACAGCAGCCTTGTAGCGTTCCAGCTTTTCCCGCACGGAAGGCTTTTTGTCTGCCTGCTTTGCTGTACCCCGGTCAGCATTTGAACCTCCAATCGTTGAGCTTCGCTCGGACGGAGGGCTTTTTTCCGTCTTTGCGACCGTAGGGTTTTGGTGGGACTGCCCTTCTTTCTGCATGGGATCACCCATTGCCTGCTCCACGATGATCTCGCCCCTTGTCTTGGTAGGGACTTCCTTTGCCACGGCGTCCCGATCTGCCTTGTCCTTTTCCGCTTGGGAAACGACCCCCGCCTTGTCGATCTTGCCGAGTTCAAAGCGGTCACAGATCCGCTGGATTTTGGAAGCGTCCTCGGCACGGGCGATAATATCCACCGGTGCATCGCCCGCCCTTGTGTTTTTGTCCCGCAGCAGGCAATACAGTACGCCGTAGCGTTTTGCCTGCTCGGTAAACTTCTGAATGTCCTTCTGCGGCAGGGAAAAGACCTTGAGTTCCTTTCCCGACCGGATCATATTGGTGAGCCGTGCCTTGCCTTTGGTCTGCTGTTCCTGCTTCAGCACGGACACGAGAAGCAGGGCGACATTCTTTGCCGCCGAGCCTGTAAGTTTTGCGGCAACTTCAAAGCCTTCAAGCGAGAGCCTGACGACCTGCTCAGCCGCATCACCGCCGTTGTTCATAGTTGCGGTTCTCCTTTCGTTTTGATTTTTCTTCCTCTGCTCGGACTGCATCCACCTTTTCCTCGATAACCTTGGAACGGACAGCGATGTCCTGACAGAGTTTGACCTCCTTGCGGAGTTCTTTCAGCTTCTCGGTAAGAAGCGAGATACTTGCCTTTGCCTGTGACAGCTCTGCATCTGTGATGTTCACTTTTCGTATTTCATTTCGGAGGTGCGTTCTGTCGGCAGTTACGGTCTTGATCTGCTCCTCGACCGAGTGCTGATATGAAAAAAGCTGCTCGTCTGTACCGATGTGGTGCTTGCCGAGCAGCGTGACTTGTTTGGTGAGTTCATCTATCTTCATCAAGTCCTCTTTGAAAAGATAGTGAACTCGTGCTTGATTCTGTTGTCCTGCCTTGTACTTCGGCAAATAGCCGAGCCGGTAGCAGTAGTAAAGGTACAGCCCATACAGACCGCCGACTTTTCCAATTCTGTCGCTCCGTGTTCTGAGCCGGTATTGCTTCGGTCGGTAGGTTTTAGGCTGAAACGGCTCGAAGTCGATGTTATCACGGTTTTCAATGAGCCGCTGTGTAATGCGCTCTTTGGTGTATTCTTCACCGAGCCTGTGCAATCGGATCGGGCGTTCATCTCCCTTGCCCCTAATTGTCCAATACTTTCGCTTGGGATTGGAACCAAGGGCGTATCCCATCTCAGACAGATGATATTCAAGTTGCCGAAGATTGTGGCTCATTGCAATGGCTTCATCCAAGGCGGCACGGGCGAGGTTGTAGCGTGTGGGCATACCTGCTTTATCCTTTTGCGTCAGAATGCGGGGCGACTGGTAGGCTTCCGGGTTTTGCACCACGGACAGTCCGTGTTCCAAACAGACTTCATCGGCAATGTGGCGGAAGTACCACCACGCCTTTTCCTTGTTCTGCAATCGCTTGCCGTCCCTGAACGAAACGGAGTTCACAACGAAATGGCAGTGAAGATGCTCCGTGTTCAGATGAGTGGTCACAAGGACTTGAAAACGGTCGCCCCACATTCTTTCTGCGAACGCCATACCGACCTGCTGTGCAAGCTCCGGCGTGATGTCGGTTTCCTCAAAGCTGAGATAACCGTGATAGGCTTGGATGCCATCCGGCTTGTCGAATTGCTCTTTCACCGTGATGAACTGCTCACGGGCAGTTTGCGGGTTACAGTGGATGCCCTCGCAGAACAGCTCCCGTTCTGTTTTCTCTCCGTCCTTTGCATAGGCGACTACATCACGGAGTGCTTGATAATCGGCGTCGCTGTACTTCGACTTGGACTTTGTGGTTTTCTCAGGATTGGAAGCGTAGTCGAGAACGGTCGCAAGGCGAACCGTGACCGGCCACAGCTTACTTACTGCCATTTAAGGTTGCTCTCACCAGGTCGAAGAAACTGACGCTCCATATCTGCCTGAAACTTGTGCAGGCGATCCAACTCACTGTTCAGCTTCTGCGTATCGATAAAGCCGAGGGCATTTGCCTTAACGGAGATCTGATGGATGTTATTGCCGATGGCGGAGAACTCCCGCATCGCATCGTAGAAACGGTCATCGGGCTTCTCCTTCGGTTCATAACCACGGAGCAACAGACGGACGAGCGCCGCTTCAGACAGGCAGGTTTTCTTTGCTTTCTTCTGCAAGTCCTGCGCTTCGTCACGGGAAAACCAAAACTGCTTCTTGATCGTTCTTTTCATAAATGGATTTCATCCTTCCTTTTGAAATGTGTGGTGCTTCTTGCACGGGGTATTAGGGGGTTCCCCTAACGAGCGATTTACTGTTTTTGACCGGTAGGAGTAAAAACAGTCTGCTCGTTAAGATAATACAGAGCGTTCGGGGGAACCCCGTTCTCATTGAGATTAGCGTTCTTTGTCCGCCCTGACGGGCTTGAAAGGTACTGCCACGATCTCGTTGTTGACTCTCATAAAGCGTTCGGGGTATTTGAATTTCTCACGGTATTTCTCCGCAAGGTCAGGCGGGAGGGACTGGAACCTCTCTGCATCGAAAGGTGCGTAAGTAATGAAAAACTTCCCGCAGATAATGTCCAGCATCTCACGGGAAGGCTCCATCATATAGCACTTTTCAATTTTCCAAGCGTTCTCGCCAAACATATAACCGTCCAGTCTGACGCACGGGTCAGTTCCGTCAAGGCACGACCCGAAGATGGAATAGCCACCCATTCCAGCCTGAAACGCCTTGTTGTTGGAGCTGACGCCATAGGTTCTTGACCTCTCATCGTATGGCTTGTCAAAGCTGTCCTGCGTGAAAACGATATAGCCGGAAAGGTGTTCTTTGCCCTCATTTTCCGCTTCACAAAAGCGGTTACGCATCTCGGCAAAGGTCATTTCAACGGCTTGTGGCTCTCCATAAACCGCCCGATTCGGGGTCAGTCCATTGACCTTGCCCTCTTCATTGCAGATGATGGCGACCTCATCCTCAAAGGGCATATATTCCTCAATATCGCCGCCGACCACTGTCTGCATCGCCTCCAAGGTATCGTCGATCTCAATCATCTTGGGATACTTGTTCGGCTCAACAAGCAGAACGGAAATCTTTCCGCTGCCTACTTCTACCGGTTCCTTGCAGAGCGCTTTATCGAAAGAAATCGCCTTGAACCCGATGCTGTCCACGAAGTAGAAGCTGGGATTCAGGGTGTCGCTCTCCCTGATTTCGACTACATCCGACACAGAAAGAGAGCGTCCTTTGTAGTCGGCGGGATGGTCGATATTGAACTTCTCATAGATGGTTTCGAGGGAATTGCAATCGAGTTTCCCGTCATAAACTCGGTCATAGAGGGCGGGATCGACCGCCTTGAAGTGCTGGAATCGTTCAAGGGTATCCAGCCCCAAGAAGCAGACACGGTTGTCGTCCCGATCTGTGTTGATCTGATAAATGCTGAACTCAGTCATCGTTCATTCGTCCTTTCTTTGGTTTTGTTGCGGTGGATACCGAGCTGAAAGCAAAGAAAGTCATTGTAGTCCTTGCCGCAGGGCGGTGGGCTGTCAATGACTTCATACTTGCTCGGCAATATGGTTTTCAGTGCAAGGCTGG
>ERZ773178.2262-NODE-2262-length-18393-cov-59.426219_pt1 | contig 18393 bp, 27 predicted proteins | sample MGYA00580533_ERZ773178 | MGnify/ENA primary metagenome ERZ773178 (study PRJEB29015, sample SAMEA2737859) | human gut metagenome | biome: human gut; feature: human-associated habitat; material: faeces | place: China | collected 2012 ...
ATTGCGATTCCCTCCATCTCTGTTCTTTCAGTTTAACAGATTTTTGGGGATTTTGCGACTGCACTTACAGGGTACTACTCCAGGGAGATGATACAAATGCTTTTTGAATGGGATGACAATAAAGAAAAAATCAATATTGCCAAACACGGCATTGATTTCAGTACTGCAGCACACGTTTTTCGAGATGAAAATCGAATAGAATTTTTCGATGAAGCGCACTCTGAATACGAAGACAGATACATCACCATCGGGCAAATCAACGGTATAGCGATCATCGTAACGGTCGTCTATACAGAGCGTGAAAACGCTATTAGGCTCATATCAGCACGAAAAGCTACCAACCATGAAAGGAGAATGTACTATGATTGTCCGTAAAGAAATTAATCTGGATCACCCTTTGACTCCCACACAGGTAGAGATGCTAAATGCTTTGGCATCAAGACCTATATCTCCGGATGAAGATTGTCCCGAACTCACCATAGATCAGCTGAATCAGTTCCGAAGAATCTCCGCCGCCAACCGAGAAGAACGTTGCAAACAAACGGTCACGCTGCGGCTTTCCCCTCAAACGCTCAGACGTGCAAAATCCCTTGGTAAAGGATATACTTCCGTTCTCAGCCGCATACTTGAAGGTGCCCTTGAAAACCCAGATATTCTAAGGCATTATCTTTAAAAGGAAACCCACCTCTGTATAGAGGCGGGTGTCCTTTTCGCCATTTTTATGCAAGTCATTATGATGGTAAAGAAAGTTCTTCTAAAATTTCATTACAATGTTTTGGCACCGTTCACACATTGCGCAAATGGGTAAACCATTATACGCATAAAAGAAGAGAGGCTTTGCCTCTCTTCTTTTATGCCATGTTTTTTGGGATATCAAATCCTATATCCAGCATCGAACAAATAGCTTAATCCTCTAAAATAAGTTGTTTTGATGCTCACGTCACTATATCCTCCAATGTGGATACCCGCAATATTTGGTTGCGAAGCCGATGGTGATCCAAAATACGGGCCTCCACTATCTCCACCCACAGACCCACAATCAGTCTCCATCAAGTCATCGCCTAATATGTTATTTACCCCTGTATACTTTACTTTTCCAGTACTGTATCCTGAAGAGTATCCCGTTCTACCAACTTCTGACCCTTGCACCAAAAATGCATACCCGCCAGAATAAAGAGATTTTGTTGTGTCATACAATCCTCTGGACACAGAATCTGTATAGTTTGTCTGTCTAATAAATGCATAATCAAGGGTCGATGACCCGTCTATACGAGTACCATATTCCTGGTCATTTATGTAGTTTGTTCCCGATGTGGTACAATGCCATGCCGTTACAAATCCTGAGTACGATCCAAATGTTGCGGGAAATCCAATTGAGCCAATATCATTAACCCAGCCTTTTCCCGATTCATAAGCCGTTTGGTATGTGGGCCGTTCCTCAGAAGCAAGCTCAAATGCAAGATACGGAGCATCATAAATTTCTTCGCGGAACGCTTCTATACTGTCAGCAGAAATATCATCCAACCATACCACTACTATATTGTTTTTTGCATCAATTGCTGTCTGTACAATTTCTCCCGTAAATGTTTTTCCTTCCGCTATCCGCTCTACCCCACTTGCAGCACTCGCTTCTGTTCCCTTAGTAATATGCGCTCCAATCGCATTGTTGGCCGTCACTAACTGATTATACGAATATTCCACCGTCGCAGTTTTTACCGTCTGCAATCCCGTCACTTCACTCAGCGATGCCTTAGTAAACATAGTCGCCCCGCGCGTCATATTGACGGACTGCTCAACGCTTTGGACTACAAGAATACCGCTATCATCAATATACGCTCCACCATACTCCTCTGGATAAGCCGGATTCGCAGTCGACCCATTGAGTTCAAAGGTTTCAAACAACTTCGTATATCCATCTGTAGATTCATAGTTTCTCTGCTTAATTGCTTCCACGGAAAGGCTCACTGCAGATGTACCAACGGTACACACAAATAGCATTGCAACACTGAGAGTTGCAACAAGCACTCGTTTCATCATTTTCATGACCTATCCATCCTTTCTTCTGTTATTTTACAGTTACTTTTTCACTTACAGTAATTGTCGAACTTTCTCCTCCCTGCTCAAGCATATATGAGCACCGGGCAAAAATTTCATATTCGCCCGGCTCTAATACTAACTCCTCATCCATAAGGAAATTTTTCCAGAAACTTACTGCCGCCTCATTTGTATTCAGATGCCACCCAACGTACTTCACAAAAGAAAATTCAATTGGCTCACCCTTGTGAATAATATGGGAATACTGTCCCTTGTTCAGTAGATCCTTTTCACCATTAAAATACTGTCCTCCGTCTATGGCAAACATCACAACTGGATCTCCAGAATAGAACTCAAAAGTTTCTCTTTCTCCAACATATGAAAGCACTGCCTTACACTCTATCGGCTCATCGGCTTTATATTCCCCGGCAGATATCATTAGCTCCAACCGAAGTTGATCTTCACCGTCATGCTCTTTGGGATTCGGATTGGCTTTTGTGCAACCTATCAATGCCACGCCCATGAACAGCACCACCAAACACATAAATACATTTCTTCTCATACCACGATTCACCTCCAAATGAGGTCAAAAAAGCGCATGAACATTCCTGCCTCAAAGCAAATGTTCATGCGCCTACACTTACGATTTTGATTCGTCCTCTCCAGAATTGAAGAGAAGAATATTTCCGGACCGGTCGACCCCTGGTAAGACACATGAACTGCCTGCCGTACATATCGATTCCTCCTCTCTTTTGAATTTTACCGTACTGCCAATATATTATCGCAGATTTATTCTATCAGAAACGGCCAGAGCTTTCAATACTTTTTTGAGATAGCCAAGTCTTTTCTATCTCATGTAACGTAAATATCATCCCACCACTTGCGTATTGTTTTTGGATCAAGACCAGTATCCCTATGGCAATCTGCCTTGCGCCCGTCCGGATGCTGCTGCCGCCACTCACACACCTTTTTTTTCGCTGTACCGCTCCCTTTTGGTCTTCCTTCGTTTACTTCCTCTCCCAATTGTTTTTTTAGAGATTTCATAGTATTCATTACCTGGACATGAGCGCTTCTTTTGCGCCAATTTCGCTTATTGACCGGCATAGTCATGCCTGAGAGCTTAGCAATATCGTCCCTTGGAAAGGTCACATAACCTTTACCTTGCTCGTGTACGGATTTTTACTTGGATTCAGTTCTCTGATATTATACTCGTCCCTCATAGCTAATCTTCATAGTTTAGTCCTGTCTTTCACGTGCCCACAGGCCCACCGGAGACACATCAGGATGCCCAGGCATATACCATCCCTCATCATTGTACTCGAAGGATACAGCCCGCCATGTGCCTCCATCGAGCCGATCTGGGAGCAACACATCCATACCATAGCCACAATGAATATCCCAGCCATCCCAGGTCAGGCGATCACGCTCCGGCTCGTAGCCGATCTGCAACACTTTTCGAGACATCGTCTATCCTCCAATCAGTCTTCATAATGTCCCCGGCAGGATAAAACAATGATATTGTCATTTTCAACGGTATAAACAAGCCGGTTCGTATCATCAATGCGTTTACTCATGCCTTTGATTTTCCGTAGCAGCTCTGCTTTTCCTATGCCCTGTACTGCCCCGTCACGCTGTAGCTCCTGGAGCAGTTTATTGATCCGCTTCAGCGTTTTCTTATCCTCTGACTGCCAGTACAGATAATCCGCCCAAGCGTCAGGCGAAAAGGTAATGTTATGTGCCATCGCCCGCCATCGCCTCCAGCTCCTCCATCGTTTTCACAATCCCAAAGCCGGCGCGCACCTGCTCCAGACCTCTTTCCAGCTTTCCAAGATAGGCAGCATTCCGCTCTGCCTTCTCCAGCTCATTAAAGCGTTCCTCGCTAATGATTACAACGTTTTTTTCAGCTTTTCTGGTTACAATTACCGTCTCTCCTCTGTCTGTCACCCTATCACAAAAATCCTTCAGGCGACCACGGGCAGTCGTAAAGTTAATAGCAATCATAAAAGATACCTCCAGTCCATATTATGTACCATTTCTTGTCCTTTTTATTGTACCACATTTATCAATTCATTTCAAGTTCTTCTATCTCACATAGCGGAAATATCATCCCACCACTTTCGGATTGTCTTTGGGTCAAGTCCAGTATCCCTATGGCAGTCTGCTTTGCGCCCGTCCGGGTGCTGCTGCCGCCACTCACACACCCTTTTTTTCGCCGTACCGCTACCTTTTGGTCTTCCTTCGTTTACAGCTTCTCCTAATTGCTTTTTCAGAGATTTCATAGTATTCATAACCCGAACATGATCGCTTCTTTTGCGCCAATTTCTCTTATTGACTGGCATAGTCATGCCGGAGAGCTTCGCAATATCGTCCCTCGGAAAGGTTACATAGTCCTCATTGAACATTTCTAAAGCACACACAATATCGTCCCTCGTAAAACGATTGATGTCCTCTACGCTCATATCATCATATCGCTCGAGCAGTCCAAATGCGTCCTCTCTTAGCTCATCTTCATCTATACCACACTTTTTTGCGTATATGGCCAACGTCATAATCCCGTAAAAACGATGTCCCACACGAATCTCATCGGCGATCCGATGAAGCCACCAGTCATAGAGATCCCGCTTTACTATCCAGCGCCCCCGGCGCTCTTTTTTCACGATACGACGCTCATACCAGTCCGGATACTTTTCCTTAGCCTCAGCCAGTGATAGCCGACTCTTTTTCATAAGCGCCTGTATTCGCTGCTGCTCGCCGTTACTGTCAGGAATATAGTCCAGCAGCTTCTCCATATCTACAGCATCTCCGAATCGATAAGCTACCACAGGATAATCCCGCCCCAGCTTTGAGCCAGACCCTACAACACGGAATCCCTGCAAAATGCCCTGCATCTGCGGCTCACGGATGGCCGAGGTAAACCTGTTCCAGATCTGCCGGGTAAGGGCATATTTCAGTTCCTTCAAAATTTTCTGATTTTGCGGATACATGGGAACCGGCTCTGTCAGCACATAATAGAGATGGAGTCCTGTTCCGCTGTTTACAATGAAGGTCGCTTTGGGAATGATATCCTTGTCCATCTGATGCAGCGTATCCCTGAGCTGCGGCATACCTACACCGTCCAAATCGAAAACGATAGCATAGAGATATCTGGCATTCCTCCCGCTACGCTGCCTACCAAAATACGAGATAGGAGACATAATCGTAAAATCTGTATCCTGGATATCTCCCAATTCTTCCAACTCGTCCGTAATCAGATGTCTTCTGGCCCTACCGTCACCTTTGATTTCCAACGCGACCCCATTTTCACGACTATCCTGCTTTCTTGGGACGGTCAGTGCAATAGCATTTCCTTTAGCATCTTCATAGTGGCCCTTCCTCTCGAACGAGCCTTCAGGAAATATCTCTCTATAAAACTCAAACGGCTCCACCGGCTCCAAATACTGCCGGAGATGGTCGTTCTTTTCCTTATAAAGCGCCCGCTGCCGCTCCAGAGCGGTCTGCTGATCTATCGTCACAAAAACACCTCCAGTCCAGAAAAGAAAAAGAAGCAAAAAGAAAAGTCCGCAACGCGGAGACCGCCTGCGGGCGGGAAGGGGGAAAAGGGGAGCCAAAGAGCGCCCCCTTCGGGGGCTTAAAGAGAAAGTCACCTCCCCTTTTCCCCCTCGCTCCAGGGCATGGAAATGATGGAAAACCCGTTGGGTTTACCACATTCCCACACCCTGCCGCACACCCCCAATTCCCCACCGACTTTCTCCATTTTCAAGAGAAAAAAGTACATGATAGCTCTCCTGCAAAACCCTTAAAGGGGGGCATATATTATCAATGAGTTATTTCCCTATTTTTACCTGTAATTATAGCCTGTCCGACAACCGATTGCAAGGCCCTTCGGACAGGCTATTTTATCAAATCTGAAATGTCTCTGTGCGCACTAATTTCGTCCCGCTCTCATATCTAAAGGGACAGCAGCCAGCGGCTTCGTATGCAGGAATATCATCTCCCAAAAGCCGGTCCTGTAGTTTGCCTTTAACCGGCGCTCCAGCATCACGTTATAATTGCGATACTCTTCTCTCCAGTCCTTGTCGTAGATCATATTGGCATAGCCTTTTGGATAGTTTTCAGTGATGCCGATTTTTTCAATCAGCCAGTTCCCATCCTCGTCATCCTGAAACAGTTCCTGTATCAGATGTCTAACCTCTTCCACGCAAAAATCCACGGCATACGGCGTCTCCAGCACCGTTTCCCATAGCATCACTGCACGCCAGCGCCCATTTCCATCTTTGTAGCGGTGCTCCTTCTCCATCGATGACACCACAACATACCCGGTATGTTCCTTCTTCGGCTTCAACTTCCGATCAGCGTTGGCTCGTTCCCGTGCGATCCGCAGCAAATTAGCATTCAGCCCTCGCTGCAGCGCACTTTCCTTTTGTTCTGCTGCCAATGCCTTTTCCAGATATTCTATATCTTTCGCTGCATCACACTCCGTAGATTCTATTCTTCTTTGAGCGTCAATCTGTACTCGACGAATCTCTTTATCTGCATCGTACTTTGTATTCCTGACCTCCTGTTCTGCACCGGAGATCTGTTGCAGCAATCTATCATATTCGCCTTCCGTCAAAATCACATGGGTACATTCCGGGTCAGAGCGGCCACCACTTGTCGGCTTATATCCAAATGCAGTTTTCTTTACAAACTCGCCCACGGCAGCGCACCTCCTTACAGGCCCCGAATATAGTTATCTGCCACAACGCTGATACGGTTATGCCCCAGCGCCTTACTACAGATCAGCATGGCAGCCTTGTCCAGCCTCTTACCAGCTTCATCTTTTCGGCAAGTATAAACCTCGCTTTGATAACGCCGCCCGGTGCCACGGTTTACCCGGTCATAAGGAATGTCCTCTATCGCCCTGGCATGAGCCTTGTAGATCGCCGTGGCATACTCCGCACGATAGCCATGGATGTCGGCACAATTATGAATGTGCTGCCATACCTTTTCTTCTGCGGGTGTGTCCGCAATCCGTTCAATGATCTGCTCCGCATTTTTGCCTATAATTGGGCTTAAACGCTCCCGTCCGCCCTTTCCGTTGCGGACATGGATAAAGTACCCCTCCGCAAACATCTGCGCATCCTGAAGCATTTCAAGCCGTTTTGTGACACTTGGCGCTTGCTGCTCCTCTGGGATCTTCTGCAGCTCAGCAAGCTCCGCCTCAATCTGCTCTTTGGAAATTAAGTCTTTCCCGCGCAGCTCCTTCAGCTCCTTACGCCGCAGCCCGGTACCACGACAGAATTTTATCAGTTCATCGTTGTTGGTCTTTGAGAAGTGCTGGTCTCGCACCCGGTCTCCCCGGCTCCGCTTGATGTCCTGCCTGTTTCTTTTCGGCGGGGTAAAGTAGTCCTTATCTTCAGGTGTAATACCGTACAGCTTACCCATGGCCTTTGCCTCTGCCTGTATCGTCCATGCAGACAGGCCCTGATCTACCCGGTGCTGCAACCACTCATTGACATACTTCTTTGCTTTTTTCAGCGTGGTGCATTCGGGATGATTCTCTTTGATGTAGGCAAGAAAGTACTTTGTATGCTTCCAGTAGGTCTTGTAGGTTTCTACAGAAAATATCTTTTCTCTGTCTGTTCCATTTTCAACAGCTTCCCGCTTGCTTTCCCCAAAGGCTTGCATCCCGGTCAACCGTTCATACGCCTGCTGGTGCAGGTCTTTGAAGTACGCTTTATTTCTGCGTCCCATTCCGACTTCCTTTCGTGCATAACATCTATAATATATATACGGTAAATAAATGATATAATTTATATAAATTATATCATCCTCATTTCTTTTCATTTCTCGTTCAAGCTAAGCCGCCTCATGTCAGCTCCCATCGGAGACTCGGCAATCGGCAAATACACTTTTTAGCGTCTTGTGTGTGACGTGTCTGGGATCTCTCCCTACACTTTTTTGAGCTGCTTATGTATGCAGCCCCGGTTTATTGACATCTACGGCAGTTCGGGATCTGTCGGCTCAGTTTGTAGAGTGAGCAGCTCTCCAGAAAATCTACAGTATTCTGGCTACTATCAGAAGGTGGATAGGAACAGATACGTTTTATTTACCGGCACGTTCAAAATGATTACTAATACCGGGTCCATGATGCGCTTTCCAGTTCACAAAGATTACTACGGCAAGCCCACGCATCACACAGGTGTATCGTACCTGAAGCGGCTTCTGATTAGCAAATTGCTAAACCCCCAGCCAGCAAATCTACCAGCCAAGACGCTCTGGGCCTAATTACTATTTACCCTCGCCCAGACGAGCTTCATTCTTCACTTCTGCTGCCGGCCACATGCCTCCCGCAGCCGCCATCTATTCCCTCTTTCTTTCAAGGCTTCGATCCAGCGTCTACCGCAGCCTTTCCTATCCAAGAACATCTTACCATACATTGCGGAGGTTGTCAATATAACCACAAAATTAACCGTATAACGGTTTACCCGTTCATGTATAGCGTAACGGGTAAACCGTTATCATCAAAAAAGTGTGGAGGGTTACCCTCCACACTTTTTTGATGAGTTCTTAGAAAGAGTTCGCACACACATTGCTGTTGTCAACAGTAAAAGAACCAATCACCGTTTCTCCATCCGCTGCATAAAGAGGAATACTTCTTTTAATTGCTCTCGTTTCCTGGTACGTTATAACATCTTGCAACGTTTCGACAGGATCATAATTAAGATCCTCTGCACGAACAAACCCTTCCACTCCATTTTCACCGCATGTTAAAATCAGATCCGGCTCGACCCCTATTTGATTTAAAAAATATTCTGAACCATATATTTCGCCGTTCTCATTTTTTTGAATCGTCATCATATTATTCGCATTTGACGCAATATCCGGCGTTGCGTTGCAATCGTAGTAATTGTAACCATTGCCGTTATAAAGTTTTACTCGTCCTTTACTGTAGTAATAGCTATACTGTGGCGTATTCGCAGGATCATAATAGTCATTCCATTCACATCCAGCGACATCGCCTGGGAATGCATCTGCATAAGACCAATCTCCGCTCATCACCAGAACGCCAGAAGAAGAGTAGATTCGAACAAGCCCACCTATGTATGTTCCGGGCACCTCCTTATAGTTTCCAACGCTGATATACACCGAACCTCGGATCTTCGGCGGATCTGATTCCCAATGAGAAATTCTTGATTCGAACGTATAGCTGTACCCATTTGCTGTTTTTGTTGTTGTTGCCGATGAAAGTGCCGCTACCGGCAAGGTGATAAACATCGCAATGACCAGAATACACGCCACACTTCTCATTGTTCTCGTAATTTTCATTATTCTCTCCTCCTTTTTGTGTTGACTTCACCCAATTTTAAATTGCCCAATTATTGTAAGCCCATCTTGCAAATACATATTTACGCTATACTCTCTCGGCTCCCAATTTGCGGCTTCTTCCAGCGTTGATGCACCTGCGTCACAATCAGTCGATCTTATATATCCTTCTTCTCCAAATTCATTGCAAACTAAAATTAAATCCGGTGCTTCTTCTATATTTGTATTCTCCCTTATATCCGGACCATAAGTCTGTCCCTGTTCGTTTACTGGATAACCATTAGCTCTAACCTCTTCTACAGAAGGAATCATTAATGTTGTAGGCGTTGTAGGCTTTATTTCTTTTTCTTCAACTTCCAAACCCGCTGCTGTCGTAAGAAGGATTATCGCAAGTAAGCCGATTAAACAAAAGGGCACCGTGCACATTAATTTTTTGGGGAGCATTTTTTCCCTCCTTCCAAAATAGAGGTCACACAAACCACCAATATGAACTTTTCTATTATATATTATACTATATTTTTTAATTTTAGCAAGATATTTATTGCGATTTAACCAATTTTTTAATGCTTTAGATAATCTGATAATCCTTTACGCAAAATATCATTGATTGTCTCAGTAAGATTTTTCTCTGTATCCAGCGCCATCCTTCTCAATGCTTTATCAATATCTCGATCCAGAAAATACGACCGCTGTACCCGATCCTTATTTTTTCCTTTCACCACAGGCGTATCCTGACTTTCATGCTCCGACTCCCGACCGGTCCCAATGATAGACTTAAACGCAGCCTCCTGGTCAAACTTCGCTTTCCCTGCCATCACGAATTAACTCCTTTCAAAAACTCCTCAATAAAGGCTCTGTAATCTTCTGCTACGGTAGACTTCCCCGCATAGTCAAATATATCGGCCCGGTTTGCCTGGGCCTCCTCCACGGCCACTGCAGACCGGATATAGGTCTTGTAGATCGGCGCCGAGATATACTCGCTCAACTGCTCCGCCAGCTCCTTGATCTGCCGACTGATATTGGCCCTGGGATTGAACCTGGTAAAGAGAATACCCCGGATCTTTACGCCAGGATTGCAATACTTCTGGACGCTGGTGACCGTCTCATTGAGCTGGGAGATCCCGGCCGTAGCGAAGATCCCGGCCGTGGTGGGGATCAGTATGTCGGTGGCACAAGTAAAGGCATTCACCGTCAGCACTCCCAGGGAAGGCGGTGTGTCGATCACGATGAAATCATAGTCACCGGCAACCGGAGCCACAGCTTCCTTCAGCCTATGCTCCTTGCCAGTCTGGGACAGCTCCTGCTCGGCCCCGGCAAGCATAATGTTCGCTGGCACCAGGTCATAGCCGCCCTTTGCGTGCTGCATAGCCTCCTGGATGGTGGCCGTCCGCTTCATCACCTCGTAGACCGTTGGAACATTGTAACTCTCTACGCCGCAAGCTGATGAAAAGTTCCCCTGGGGGTCAAGATCAATCCCCAGCACCTTGTACCCTTTTCCGGCCAGACCTGCAGCAAGGGCCTGGGCTGTGGTGGTCTTACCAACGCCGCCTTTCTGATTGGCTACAGCTATTATCATTGGTCATCACTCCTTTGTAGAATTGTAGTTATCTATAAATATATATTTCTATTTTACTATATATCTGTTTTTATAGCAATATAGAAATACAGAAAACAAGAAAAAGCCGGCCAAACCAGGCCGGCTTTTTCCATCTTTACTCCCATTGCCAGGGCGACTCAACCAAATGCACCGTGTCATCCGAATCGGCACGATAATAATAGAAGTCCGTACCAAAGGCCCGGAAGCGAATATGCCACAGGCCGCAGAACTGAATTTTATCAATATCCCTCGCTCTGATCCCGATGGAACGCTCCACATCTTCCTTCAGCTGCTCATCAGTATAGTGGCAATTCATATCAGCCCTCCACGCTCTCTCGAGCCCACAGGCCCACCGGCGACACACCGGGATGCCCAGGCATATACCATCCCTTGTCATTGTACTCAAAGGAGACGGCCTGCCATGTACCGCCACCGAGCCGATCCGGGAGCAGCACATCCAGGCCCTGGCCACAGTGAATGTCCCAACCATCCCAGGTCAGTCGATCACGCTCTGGCTCGTAGCCAATTTGCAAAACCTTTCTCTGCACTATCTACACCACCCTTTACTCCGCCCAGTTTTCGATTTCCAGATCCGGTACACGCTCAAACTCCCGTACATTATTCGTTACCAGGATCATTCCCTCTGCTCGTGTATGGGCAGCAATCAGCATATCCAAAGGGCCAATTGGTGTTCCCTGGCTCTGCAAATAGGCCCGAATCTCCCCATACTCCGATGCTGCTCCCGCCCCAAAAGGCAAAATGCTCAACGGAGCCAGAAACCTCAAAAGGGCCTGCTCATTTTTTACCGGGTCAGAGCTATGTTTCATTCCGTACTCCAACTCAGCCAGCGTAATAGAGGAAATACAAAGTCCTCCGTCCAACTCCTCCCGGAACCTATGCAGCACCTTTTCCGGCTTTTTCTTCATAGCATAGATACAGATATTTGTGTCCAACATATAGGTCATAGGCTCTCTCGCTCCTCCTGGACACCCTGATCTCGTCCACCCTCAAAAATATCGCTGGTGAAGCCGTTCAAGCCGTCCATAAATGTCTGCCATAAGGACTCTTTGGGAACCAGGAGAACCGCATCCCCGAGCTGCTGCACAATAACCTCATCTACCTTGAAGCGAAATTTCTTTGGCAGACGCACCGCTTGGCTCCGTCCGTTTTCAAAAACCTTTGCCATCTCCATAACAGTCACCTCCTAAATAATATATATCACGATATATATTATTTGTCAATCGGCACTCTGGCTATTCCACCACTTGCGGATCGTCTTAGGGTCAAGGCCCGTGTCCCGGTGGCAGTCAGCCTTGCGGCCCTCCGGGTGTTGCTCCCGCCATTCAGACACTCGTTCCTTGGCTATCCCACTACCAACAGGGCGTCCATTCCCTTCTCTCCAGTCTTTTTTTCCTTTTTGCCGAACCCCAATATCTCGAATCGCCCTTGCTATCTCCAAATGGTCTGACTGCTTTCTCCAGTTCCGCTTATTGACAGGCATAGATAGGCCAGAGAGCTTTGCTATATCGTCCCTGGGAAATGTCACATAGTCCTCATTAAACATCTCCAGGGCGCACACCACATCATCCTTCGTAAAGCGATTGATGTCCTCCACGCTCATATCGTCATAGGGTTTTAGCAGGGAGAAAGCATCCTGGCGCAGTTCGTCCTCGTCTATCCCACATTTCTTCGCATAGATGGCCAGCGTCATAATGCCATAAAACCGATGGCCCACCCGGATCTCGTCCCAGATCCGGTGCAGCCACCAGTCGTACAAGTCACGCTTGACCGTCCAGCGCCCCCGCCGCTCTTTCTTGACGATCCGCCTCTCATACCAGTCCGGATACTTCTCCTTTGCCTCAGCCAGCGACAGGCGGCTCTTTCTCATAAGACCTTCAAGCCGCTGCTGCTCCCCGTTGCTGTCCGGAATAAACTCCAACAGCCTCTCCAGCGTCACTCTCCCGCCGAGCCGGTAGGCCGTCACAGGATACTCCCGGCCCAGCTTGGAGCCGGAGCCGACCACCCGGAAGCCCTGCAATATGCCCTGCATCTGCGGCTCCTTGATGGTGGAGGTGTACCTGTTCCAGATCTGCCGGGTGAGAGAATATTTCAGCTCCTTCAAGCATTTCTGGTTATGTGGGTACATAGGGATCGGCTCATCCAGGACATAATACAGGTGAAGCCCCGTCCCGCTGTTTACGACAAAGGTTGCCTGGGGCAAAATATCCTTGTTCATCTGGTGCAGCGTGTCCCGGAGCTGGAGCATCCCTACCCCATCCAGGTCAAAGACCAGGGCATAGAGATACCGGGCATTCTTGCCGCACCGACGCCGCCCAAAGTAGGACAGAGGGGACATGATGGTACCCTTCCTGCTCATCCATACCAGCTGCAGATGCGCCAGTTGTCCCCAGCGAACACACACATGCCATTGCTAAAATGAGCGCACATAATTTCTTTTTCATAATCTTTCCTCCACTGTATTTAGTTTTCTGTTGTTGGCCTCTCCTCTTCCTTCTCCTTTCTTCTAACATAATATTGAAAACGAACTATACAGGCCGTCAACAGCATAGTGTATACCAGTGCTATAGTAATAACAGTAAAATCCCAAACTAACACATTTATAATCATAAACCTACAATATGCAAAAACTACTCCAAGCAATATCGCCAAAAAGGTTAAGAGCAAATATAAATGTGCTTTTTTTGTGTGGTATTCTCTCTTTAGCTTTTTTTCTTTAATAACATAAAGTCCAATCACCCCTACCAAAATCGCAATAAAAAGTACATTTATAATTCCAAATAAATTATGATATTCAATAAACCCTCTGATTCCAACAATCCATTGTTTACTTTCCATGTCACACCGAAAAACAGGTGCTGGAAAGGTTATGGAAAAAATGTAAATAACAGCTAACCCAATAACAGCTAACATGGAAACTACAAACAGACCTCTCTCTATCGTCAATGTTCCTGTCTGACAACTTGCTGCCACAGAAACTTCTTTTTTTTCGGGCATATTCTGTTCATTCTCAAGTCTGGTCCTTTCATCTACCAGTTCATCACTATCATTAAGTAAATAATCAAGGGAGCAGTCAAAAAAAGAAGAGATTTTACAGAGATTATTTCTATCCGGGATTGACCCCAATTCCCATTTTGATATAGCCTGTCTTGATACATTTAATCTCTCCGCCATTTCTTCTTGTGACATCCTATTCTTCTTTCGAAGCGCTTTCAATTTTTTTTCGAAGGTCATAATGTACTCCCCCTTGCTTTATCCTTAAACTAACATATGTGAAAGTCAATTTTCCACCATTTCAGCTTTTCATTTCCGCAACGCGGCGTTGCGTCCAACTTTTTTCTCGAAAATTTTTCTTTTCATTTCACCACTTATCCCCCTCTATTTGATTTTTTGTAATTTATCATATTCATCAAGAACTTCTTTATGGCTCTCCCTATACTCAACCATCATACCTGCTACCAACTCACTAACGCTCTTTCGCTGCATATAGGCAATCTTCTGAATATCCTCGTACAAGCTCGGTAACACCGACAGGCTGATTCTCCTTTTCAGCTCTCGATCTTCCTTTGGCCGGCCACGGCCACCGGCGCCGACGGCCGAAAGAGTTTCCGTCCTCTCAATCATGCTCCCAATAACAGACTTTCTACGGTTCTCCCGTTCTTCCAATTTACCCATTGTAAAGCTCCTCCCTTTTTTCTTTGCCGTTTATCAGCATATCGGCTATGGCCGTGTACTCCCGGGCAATCTGGCTGTCCGGGGCCTGCTCCACGGCGGCCAGTCCTTCATATAGGCCCTTCTTGGCAACGGCCAACCGCTTAATCACACCCAGCAGGTTATATTCCTTTTTTAGCAACTCCAGGATTTCCCGATCATCCGACACCCTGGTATCGTGCAGAGTAGCGATCACACCAAAGACCTTCAGCTCCGGGTTAATCAGCTCCTGGATCTCCTGGATACTGTCTTGGAGCTGCGTCAGGCCCCGATAAGCCAGGTAGTCCGTCTTGACAGGGATCAGCACCCCATCGGCACAGGAGAGCGCATTGATCGTCAGAATAGAGAGCTGTGGCGGACAGTCAATCAAAATAAAATCGTAACTGTCTTTTATGGGCTTTAGCGCCCGATCCAGAATCTTCTCTCGGCTGGCTCTGGAGAGCATCTCCATCTCCATAGGTGCTAAGTCGATAATTGACGTAACGATATGCAGATTCTCACGGAGCTGCTGGATGCACTCGCTGATCGGTGCTCCATCCTTTTTCAGCACATCTACAATGGTTCGTTGTATCTCCAACGGCTCCAGGCCAACGCTGATCGTCAGACTGGCCTGACTGTCCAGATCAATCATCAGCACCTTTTTCCCTGCATCTGCCAGAGCAACAGCAAGATTATGTGTGGTGGTCGTCTTTGCGACACCGCCTTTTTGGTTTGCGATTGCAATTACCTTCACGGTTTTCTCTCCTTTTGTTATTTAATTTATATAACTTATTTCCATTATTTAACTTATATCAATTATATCATATATTTACGTTATATCAAGTAAAAAACGGCGAGGTAACCCTCGCCGTTTTTTTACTCGCTCCTATCCCTTGCCCACAAGCCAGCCGAAGGCTCGCCAAGATACCATCGCTTTCTCTATTCTCCGAGAGCATCATTCCCCCCATCATGGCAGACAGCAGTTTGCTTATGGTCCGTCGCTGCACATATGGAATCTTTTGAATAATACTCACGCTACGACTCCTTTCCAATGCTCGTCTCGCTCGCCGCGTGTTGTTTCCGCATCAATCAGTTTTGCATGTTCGATTATTGGGGAAATGAAAAAAAGAGGCAGCGTAATAACGCTGCCTCTTTTTTATATGCGAGATTTTTTTAAGAAAATGATTAGAAGTGAGATTCCAGAACTGATAAAAAGAATTTCTCCGATGAATGGAATTAGGATGAATGTATCACTGCTTAGGCCCCACAAGAGATTTTTTAAGATAAACAATAACCCAATGATACAAACTGAGATGAGAACTGAGATAGTGGTTCGTTTTGGGGTGGATATAACTCCAAAAAGAATACCGAGAACTAAGAATATAATCTCTGCCAGAAAAATAATGCGTAAAGTAGGCGAATTCCATCCAGTTAAAAGAATTTCGGCGCCGCTATAAATTACTGCATGAATCATAGAATTTACCGTACATTTACCAGGTAACCAACATCGAACATGAATTTGTAGAGGACGGTTACCGTGGCACGCTGGGAATTACGAATGCAAGATCCTGCGGCGCTTAACATTTTTGCGTTATCCCCGGAGGATGCTTTTGTATACCAGTCTCTTGCAATATCGGCGTAATCGTCAATGATTGTGCCAAGAGAGTTATTTGCATCCGTGTAAATAGAATTTGTAAGTCCGCTTACAGCATAAGACTCCATATTCTCTTCGGCGAGACTTTCAAATTCTGAATGGTTTGTTAAACCGACAATAGCGTTCTTGGCATGGTGAGGGACATTTACATCTTGCAGGAAATGAAGTGCCCGACCAAGCTCTTCCATTGCATCGGCCTTTTGACCTGAGGTATATAGAGAAACAGCGCTATTATAGTGCTCGATGCACTTTGAATAGGCCGTGGTGGACCCGCCGAGGTAATTTTTTCCGTCCTCACCATAGAAATGCCATGCAAAAGCGCTTGTTGTTTCATCATCGTCTGGCAAAACGGAGCCTCGAACGAGTTTTGTAAGTCTCCCGCTATAGAAAGAATACGCAGCGGAATTGTCATTGCGGATTAGATTATAAGCAACTTGAGTGATATAGCCGTGCGTTTTTGGATTTGCTGCATCTGGAGCACCGCTTGTCCACAGCGGCGAGACTTGACCATCTTGATAACCCGGAAAAATATCTTCGATTATCTCAAGGTAGCTGGGTTCGATGGGTTCAGCATCTGTCAGATCAACGGCAAAAGCGGTGTTGCAAAGAGAAACAGATAAAATCAGAATCGTGGCGGCAAGTGTGCAAAAAACCTTCTTCATGTGACACTCCTTTCTGCTGTTACATATCACTTCTTTCAACTCTACAAGTATGGAATATCCACCCAAATAGCATTATAAAAGAAAAGATTATATATGTCAATTTGCGCATAATATTCAATGAAAAATCGAAAATATGTTTGTATAATAACAATACAGAATACGAAGATCATATCCCCATATCAAGTAAAAAAACGGCGAGGTCAATACCTCGCTGTTTTTTTACTCACTTTTCTCTCTCGCCCACAAGCCAATCGGAGACAGACCAGGATACCCAGGCACATACCATCCCTCGTCATTGTACTCAAAGGAGACGGCCCGCCATGTGCCGCCACCGAGCTGATCAGGGAGCAGTACCTCCATATCATGTCCGCAGTGAATGTCCCATCCATCCCAAGTCAGCCGATCACGCTCTGGCTCGTAGCCAATCTGTAATACCTTAGACACCACTGTCACAGCCCCCCTTTACTTATCATCGTAATGATATCTACAAGAAACAACCTCAATGGATTCTCCAGAAATACGATAAACCAGACGATTTGTAGCATCAATCCGACGACTCCAATAGCCACTTAAGTTTTCCCGTAGCGGCTCCGGCTTCCCAATCCCATCATAGCCATTTCTCAAAATATCCTGCAAAAGCTGGTTGATCCGCTTCAGCGTTTTTTTATCTTCTGTCTGCCAATAAAGATAATCGTCCCAGCCACTTTCAGAAAAGGCAAGATTACCCATTGGCCATTTCCTCCAGCTCATCCATCGTTTTGATAACGACCTTGCCCTCATTGATCTGCTGGATGCTACGCTGCAGGTGCTTCATATTGCTCTCCGAATAGAATGGGTCTGACGCCACCACATCAAACGGCAACCGCCGTTCACGAATAAACGCCTTTGCAAACATATTGATCGCTGTAGAGGTCGTCATCCCTACATCAGCACACAAAGCGTCGAGCTGGCTCTTTACATCCATATCCATGCGAACACTTAGAGTTGTCTGTGCCATCAAATTACCCCCTTTCATTGATAATATTATACTTCAATAACAAGAAAATATCAATACATTGTATGATTATTTTATTACGTTGTTGTAAATTCTGTGTCCCACCACTTACGAATTGTTTTTGGATCAAGCCCCGTGTCCCGGTGACAGTCAGCCTTTCGACCCTCCGGGTGCTGCCGTCGCCATTCCGAAACCTGATTCTGAGCTGTCCCACTTCCAACGGGCCGCCCCTGTTTTATCTCCCCCATATCCCTCAAAATTGCCAGTTGTCCCCGTGCCAGCCTTAAATGCTGCTCCTGCTTGCGCCAGTTGCGCTTATTGACTGGCATGGACAGCCCGGAGATCTTCGCTATATCGTCCCTGGGAAATGTCACATAGTCCTCGTTGAACATTTCCAGAGCGCACACCACATCATCTTTTGTGAAGCGGTTTATATCCT
>ERZ773178.2272-NODE-2272-length-18334-cov-9.122654_pt1 | contig 18334 bp, 11 predicted proteins | sample MGYA00580533_ERZ773178 | MGnify/ENA primary metagenome ERZ773178 (study PRJEB29015, sample SAMEA2737859) | human gut metagenome | biome: human gut; feature: human-associated habitat; material: faeces | place: China | collected 2012 ...
GTCCGCAACGAACAGCGCCGTAGCCAACCCGTCCGCCACCGCAGTCGGATAGTCGGCGACCGACGTGGATCGCACGGCAATCCACGTGGCCTCCATCTGCTGCGCGGGCAGCCCATCGACGGCATTGAGCAGATGGTGAATCGCCAGATGCGTCCGCTCGTCAACCGCCACCTCCCAATGGCGGCGACTGGGCGCGCTCGCGCAGAACGCGCCATCACGAATCTCCGCCACACCCACCGCACGGGACGAATCGTCCGGATCCTCAAGCGCCACACGAATCGGATTGGACGTGTGTGCCAGCAGGTCGCCACCGGCATCAATCACAAATTCCGGGAAGGAGCCCAGCAAACCACCCAACAAATCAACCAGATAGCCTTTGCCGCACGCGCCGAAATCCAAATGAACCGGGCCGTGCGTGACCAACGTCGTAACGTCTGAACGCACTACGTCATGCCCCCATACAGGGCGTCCACGCAAAGCGCCCAGGCGCTCGCCGGCGCCGGCCTCAACGGTGAAGCTCAGCGTGGGATCGTAACCGAGACGAATCAGATCCTCGCCCACGCACGGGTCGATCGCGCCGCGCGTGACGTCATGTAGTGTGTCGTACAAATCAAACAGTGGACCGGTCCAGTCGGGAAAATCGAAATGCCCGCCATGCTCCGCGTCTCCGATGCGCGTAACCAGCGAATCGGCGCGGAATCGCGAAAGCACATGCTCGTATCCGTCGATGAGTCGCTCCATTTCGGCACGCAGCTCCGCGGAAACAGGGCGGGCGGTCGAAATCAGCAAGCCGGTGCCGAGCGCTTTGGGAAACACGGTGGTGCAGGGCATGCGCTGCGCGAGCGAAACGGAAGAATCCATACTCCTGATGCTAGCGCGTTCGTTCGTTGAGGATGGGGCCTTATGCGTCCACGTTTCGTCAATGCGGACGCTTGGCTGCGGAACGTTTGACGCGTGCGGCTCGCTTATGGGTGGCGGATTCCGCCGCGTCGAGTTCGACGAGCATGCTGCGAGCGTGCCACGATGTGAGATGACACGCCGAAGATGGTAAAAACAGGAATGGCGGAATTCCGCTGATTCTCCATGCGTGATACATCAAAACAAATTAAAAATCAAGACTTTTCTTTAAAAAATTTTCGTTTTACCTTGGCTTTCGGTGCGTATATCGCACACTGAGAAGTTTTGAGAAGGAAGGTTCGGAACATGTCATCTCGCGTCGCGCAGCGCCACGCAGCCGGTTCCTACGATTCGTGCGATTCGCGCGTCTCGGCTTCCGGCCGTCTCATCACGCTCGTCGCCGCGCTGATGATCGCGCTCGCCACGCTGTTTGTCGGCATCGCGATGCCGCGGCAGGCGTCCGCCGCTGACGGCAACCAGACGAATTTCGATTCCTGGACTGCCGTCGCGCAGAATATCGCCAAGCAGCTTGCCACCGCCGAAAAAGACTACAATGACGGCGATTACGGCCAGGCCGGCACCGGCTTCCAGACCGCGCATTGGATCGGCTATGATGCGTCCAACTTCTCGAAAGTCGTCAACGACACCATTTCCGCCGAATGCCAGCAGACACTGCTCAGGCAGTTCACCGATTTGGAAGGACTCGCGTACCAGCAGGGCCAGGGGAGCGCGATCGCAAACGGAATCAACGCGCTGAACGCGGACCTTGACACGGCCGCGCAGACGCTTGACGGCAACGCGAACCTCGCCGACCCCAAAACCTACGCGAAGCAGCGCGCCGAACAGACCGCCGCGGAACGTAAGAAGCTCGACGCGGCCAAAAAGAATTCCTCCAAAGGCAAAGGCGACCGCACGTGGAGCGAAGTCGCCAGCGAAATGAACGTCATCCTCGACAAGGCATACAAGGCCGCCATCTCCGGCAAGGGCGCGGAAGGCTCCAGCCTCGTCAACGACGCGTACTACCAGTACTACGAAAAGCTCGGCTTCGAAAAGAACGTCATGAACGCCATCTCCGGCGACCGCGTCTCGCAGGTGGAATACCAGTTCAAGATGACCCGCAAAACCATGCGCGACGGCAGTTCCGACAAGGAAATCAAGAAGCTCGTCGACGACCTGAAAAGCTGGCTCGTCGAAGACGCGGCCACCCTCGACGGTGGCGCGGCCGGCAACGTCAACGCCTTCACCAAAGCCATCACCAGCTCCGCCGGACAGGCGTTCCTCATCCTGATCCGCGAGGGTCTCGAAGCGCTGCTGGTGGTGGCCGCCGTGGTGGCCTACCTCGTCAAATCCGGCAACCGGCGCTTCACCAAGTGGATCTACCTGGGCGTGCTCGCCGGTCTCGCCGGTTCCGGCCTGATCGCCGTGCTCTTCACGTTCCTGTTCGGCGGCTCCGGTCCGATTCAGGAAATCTCCGAAGGCGTGTGCGCGCTGATCGCCATGCTCATGCTGCTGTGGACCAGCAATTGGATGCTCAACAAAAGTTCCGTGGAAGCGTGGAACCGTTACATCCGCACCAAAACCGAGTCCGCCGTGGCCGACGCGCAAAACAAAGTCGCCGCCGGCGAAGGCGTGGGCCTGGGTATGGTCGTTTCGCTCGCCATGCTGAGCTTCCTAGCCGTGTTCCGTGAAGGCGCCGAAACCGTCATCTTCTACGAATCGATCTACTCGATGAGTCGCGACGCGCAAGGCATGTGGATCGGCGGCATCGCCGCGGGTGTGGTGCTGCTCGTCATCTTCCTCGTGCTGCGCTTCACCTCCGTAAAGATTCCGATTGGCCCGTTCTTCCTCGTTACGTCGATCCTGATGGCCGTGCTGGTCGTCATCTTCGCCGGCGGTGGCATCCACGCGCTCATCGAAGGTGACCTGATCGACGGCCACTACCTGTCCAGCGTGCCCACAAACGACTGGATCGGCCTGTATCCGTACGTCGAATGCCTTGCGGCACAAGCGATCGCGGCGATTGCCGTACTCGCGCTGTTCGCCGTCGGCTTCGCACGCAAACGCAAGTTGCGCACGCCTGACAATCGCAAGTAATACGCAAATTTTCCGAGATTTACCGATATTTTTTCCACATCCAACAACAAAGGAAAGAGAAATGAAGAACAAGAAGATCGCCGCTCTGCTCGGCATCCTGCTGGCCGGCTCCATGGCCTTCTCCCTGTCCGCATGCGGCAATTCCAACGATTCCGCCGCTTCGGACAAGTCCAGCGCCTCCGCGTCGGCTTCGAAGGCCGACGACTCCAGCAAGGACGATTCCAGCGATTCCGCCGGTTTCGAAGAGATCCAGGTCGATGAGAAGCACTCCGACCAGGAATGCGGCCCGCTGACCGTCAACGCCGTCTACTTCCAGCCGATCGACATGGAACCGTCCGGCATGGGCCTCAAGGCCGCCGATGCGAGCTTCCACCTCGAAGCCGACATCCATGCCAACCAGAAGGGCACCGAACTCGGCTACGGCAAGGGCGATTTCGTGCCGGACCTGACCGTCAACTACGACATCATCGACAAGACCTCCAACGCGTCCGTCGCCTCCGGAACCTTCATGCAGATGAACGCCTCCGACGGCCCGCACTACGGCGCCAACGTCAAGCTCGACAAGGCCGGCGCGTACAAGCTCGTGCTGAAGATCGAATCCCCGGAGAAGAAGGGCTGGATGCTGCACGTCGATCCGGAGACGGGTGTGAAGGGACGCTTCTGGACGGAACCGATCGAGGTCACCTTCCCGGACTGGAACTATACGCCGCAGGAGTGGTGATCTCCTAGCGTAGCCCGTTCGCGGTTTCGGTATGCATTACCCGACACACTCAAGGCCGTTCGGCCAAGCTTACGGTCGGGCAATGCATGCCGAAACCGCTCTCTCGCGTTTAGGGGGATGGATTCACCTCTGCGATTGTGGAGGGGGTCCGGGAAATCCTCGCATTTTAGGGGAGGGATGAGAGGGGTGGAACTCTTTGGGATGGGGCGGAATGGGAATCGTTGGGCTCTTTGAGTTGGGTTTTTGGATGAAAGGATTTTGGGATGCTGCTGCAGTTTGTGACGGTGTTGCAGGGGGTGTTGGCGCCGGCGCTGCTCGTCATGGCGTTGAGCGTCATGCTCACCGTCGGTGAGGGGCGTGACAAGCCTCTGAGCGCGTACTGGCGGCTGGCCGGTTTCGTTGTTGGATTCGCCGGCGCCGTCGTCTTTGCCGCGCTCCGTGCCACGGCCGTCATCACGCAGCGCACGTTCGTCAACTATCCGACGTTGTGGTGTTGCGTGATCCTCGACGTGGCCGTGTTCGTCATCGTCCTGTTCGCCCGCCGCATCACCGCCGACTGGCACAACCACCGCGCGCTGCTCGACATCGCGAATCTCGTTGCGGCGCTTGCGATCGAGGCCACCACCTTTCGTGCGCTGCCCGACGTGATTCTGCGATTGACGATTTTCGTCGAGCCCGGCGATCCGATTTTCACTTCCGACATGCTGTTGCGCGCGCTCGGCTTCGCTTTGGGCGCGGCCGTCGCAATCGTCGCCGCGCTTATCTTCCGCACGATGCGTTCCACCGCCGTCCGCTGGTCGTTCACGACGGCGGTGCTGCTGTTGGTCGCGCTGCTGTTCGCACAGCATTTCACCGACCTTGCGCAGATCCTCCAATCCAAACGCATCGTCAGCTTCCCGACCGCCGCCTTCCTCGCGCTCGTGTGGGGCATCAACCATCAGCGCAGCCTGACCATCGCAATGGCGCTCGTCTTCGCCATTCCGGCAATCGCCAGCATCGTCATGGGCTTCAAAGTCAAGCCGACCGGCGCCAACGAGGCGATCGCACGCACGCATATCGCGTTCCGCCGCCGTGCGAAAGCGGCCGGCGCGTTCAGCCTGGTCGCCATGATCTGCGTCACCGTAGCCCTGACGTACGGCGTCGCGCAAACGCAGAAAGTCGTCACGCTGTCGCCGCCGGAAGACTACTCGCTCGCCGACGGCATGGCCACCATCAAATTCAGCCAGATTTCCGACGGTCACCTGCACCGCTTCGAATACCGCGCGAAGGACGGCACCTCCATGCGATTCATCATCATCAAGAAGAACGGCGGCGCGTACGGCGTCGGCCTCGACGCGTGCGACAACTGCGGCGACGCCGGCTACTACGAGAAGGACGGCAAAATCATCTGCAAAAAATGCGATGTGGCCATCAATCTCGCCACCATCGGTTTCAAGGGAGGCTGCAATCCGGTGCCGTTCGACTACCAGGTCAAGCCGGGCAAAATCGTCATCCAAACGTCCACGCTCGACGCGCTGTCGAGCCATTTCCAGTGAGCGCCGAGAAAGGTAAGGGGGTGCCATGTTCTTCCTGAAAATGATCTCTCGCTCGTTCAGCCGGCAGTTCAAACGCCGTCTGCTCATCGCCGTTACCGTGTGCCTGTCCGCCACCGTCAGCGTGGCCATGCTCGGCGTGGTGTTCGACGTGGGCGACAAGCTCAACGCGGAGCTGAGCACGTACGGTTCGAATATCGTCGTGCAGCCGAAGTCCGATGCTGTGGTGAGCGATTTGTACAATACCGGCGATTCTGCTGGCTCGGCTTCGGGTAGTTCGTCCGGTTCGGACGGGGGTTCCACTTCCGACGGCTCGGCTGCGGCGGACAGCGCCGACCCGACCGCGTTTCTGAAGGAGTCGGACGCGCAGAAGATCAAGACCATCTTCTGGGCGTTCAACATCACCAATTTCGCGCCGGAATTGAACATCCACGCGGATGCGGGGTGTGTCGGTTCGGGGGCTGGTTCGGCTGGCTCTGCTGGAACGGCTGGTGCGTCAGGTGCGGCTGCTTCCGCGGCGAAATGCAAGGCGACCAACGTGCCGATCGTGGGCACGTGGTTCGCGAAAACCCTGCACATGGACTCCGGCGAGTCCACCGTGGCCGGCATGAACGGCATGCGCTCATGGTGGAAAATCAACGGAACCTGGCCGAAAGACGACAGCGAGCAGGCGATGGTCGGCAGCGCGCTCGCCGCGAAACTGGGCGTGAACGTCGGTGACAGCGTTACGCTCGACAAGACGATCGCCGTCGGTGCGGACGACAATACGAACGGAGGTACCGGGAAAACCGGCAAATCCTCCACCGAACGCAATCGCGTGAAAGTGAAAATCGTCGGCATCTTCGATTCGGGCGATTCCGACAACAGCGCCATTTATATGCCGTCCATCGCCGCGCAAACGCTTGCGAATCTGCCGAATTCCATCGACAAGATTGAAGTCAAGGCGCTCACCACGCCCGACAACGACCTCGCGCGCAAGGCGTCGAAGAATCCGAACGCGCTCACGCAGGACGAGTGGGAGACGTGGTATTGCACCGCGTATCCGTCGTCGATCGCGTACCAAATCGAAGAGGTGCTGCCGGGCGCGGTGGCCAAGCAGGTGCGCCAGGTGGCCGCGCTGCAGGGCGATGTGCTGAACAAGACGCAGGCGGTGATGGTGCTGATGACCGTGCTGTCGCTGGTTGCCGCCGCGATCGCCGTGGCGAACCTGATGGCCGCGTCGATTGGCGAACGCGGTTCGGAATTGGCGCTGTTGAAGGCGATCGGCGCCACGGACGGCGCGGTTTCGCGCCTTATGCTCGCCGAAACGGCGGTGATTTCGCTGGTTGGTGCGATTGCCGGTGCGCTGCTTGGCTCGGGCGTTGCACAGATCGTGGGGCACGTGGTGTTCGGCTCGGGCATCACCATGCGTCCGATGGTGTTCGTGTTGGTTTTCGTGTTGCTGGCGGTCACTGTGCTCGTGGCCTCGCTTTCGTCGATTCGGGCGATTCTGGGTTTGCGTCCGGCGGAGGTGCTGCATGGTAGGTGAGTTGTGCTTGGCTTTCGTAGGGGGTGTGCGATGACGAATCGCAAGATGTTCTTCACTATGCTGTGGGGCGCGGTGTTCCGCCGTCGCTCCCGTGCGATGATGGCCGTGATCGCGTCGCTCGTCGGCGCGGCCACGCTGTTCTGCCTTGCATCCGTGTGCGTCGCGGTGCCGCAGCAGATGAACGAGGAAATGCGCGCGTACGGCGCGAACCTGATTGTCACGCCCGCGTCCGCAACGGGCAAATCGCAAGGCATCGATACTGTAACCGTACGCAACGTGACGGCGCTCATCGGCGCCGGACACAGCGTGAAATCAGCCGCATACCGGTATGAGAGCGTGCGCATCAATTCCGCGCCGTACACCATCGCCGGCGTGGACGTGAAAGCCGTCCGCGCGCTCAATCGCCATTGGAACGTGACGGGCGATTGGCCCGGCTCGGGCAACGTGATGGTCGGCCGCGACGTCGCCGACGCGCTCGGCGTGAAAGTCGGCAGCCGTGTCACCATCGGTTACCGCGCCGCCGACGCGTCTGCTTCAGCGTCTTCTTCCGCGTCCGCAAAATCCGATTCGGACGAATCAACTGAAACGGCAGAATCGTCCGCGCAAGGCACGCAGAGTACACAAACTACGCAAGGCGAACAGACCACGCAAGCCACGGAAAACGGCCGCGTCTCGTCCGACATCATGGATAACAACGGCACCGAATTCCGTATCGCCGGCATCGTCGACACCGGCGGCAACGAGGATTCCATCATCTACGCCACCACCGCGGACATGGCCAAACTCGCCGGTTCCAAGCGCGGCGCCGACGTGGTCGAATACTCCGTGAACGCCATGGGCGACGAGCTCAACGACATCGTCAACAACATCAATCGCAGTGCCGACAAAAACCCGAACAGCGCCGTCAAAGCGCAGACCGTCACCAGAATCACCTCGTCCGACACCCGCATCATCGCCATGCTGCAGACCCTGTTCTGGATTGTCTCGCTCGTCGTGCTCGTGCTGACGCTCGTCGGCGTGGGCACCACCATCAGCTCCATTGTGAGCCAGCGTCGCAACGAAATCGGCCTGCGCAAGGCCCTCGGCGCCGATTCACGCGCCATCGGCGTCGAATTCTACGTGGAATCCGGCATCTACGGCTTGATCGGCGGTCTGCTCGGCACTGCTATCGGCTATGTGCTGGCGCGTGTGCTGTGCTCCACCGTTTTCGGCCGTGCGCTCGGCCTCAACTGGCTGCTTTGCGTTGGATCGCTGTTGCTTTCCGTGGCGATCGCCGTCATCGCCTCCATTCCGCCGGTCCGCCGCGCCACCCGTATCGACCCCGCCATCGTTTTGAGGGAGGAATAATCATGGACAACGAACATATGCTGCTGGAACTCGACCACATTTCCAAGATTTACGGCGATCTGCACGCCGTCGACGACCTGAGTCTGACCGTTCCGCAAGGGCAATGGCTGGCGATTGTCGGCTCGTCCGGTTCCGGCAAAACCACGCTGATGAACATGATCGGCTGCATGGATACGCCGTCGAAGGGTTCCGTCATGCTTGAAGGCCGGCGATTGGAGGATTTGAACGCCCGCCAGCTCGCCGATGTGCGTAAGAACATGATAGGACTCGTGTTCCAGAAGTTTTACCTCGTGCCGCATCTGACGGCGGTGGAGAACGTGATGGTGGCGCAATACTACCATTCTGTAGTCGATGAGAAGCAGGCGATGGAAGCGCTGGAACGAGTGGGATTGAAGGAGCGTGCGCATCACCTGCCCGGCCAGCTGTCCGGCGGTGAGCAGCAGCGCGTGTGCATCGCCCGAGCGCTCATCAACTGCCCGAAGCTGATTCTCGCCGACGAGCCGACCGGCAATCTCGATGAGAAGAACGAGAAGATCGTGCTCGACCTGTTCCGTCAGCTGCACGAGCAGGGCACTACGATCATCGTCGTGACGCACGATGCGCTCGTCGCCTCCTGCGCACAACGCGAAATCATGCTCAACCATGGTGTGCTCGTCGGTGAACAGTGGAATGACGAGGAGGCGAAACGTGCGTACGAGGCGGCCGGTGGCAAGCCTGCGCACACCGGTTCCGCCGAGGAAGGCGCACAGAACGGGGGTATTGCGATTTCGTTCGCCGACCCCACGAAAGCCGCGAAAACCGGCGATACGGACGCGGCCAACGTTGCCGTTGCGGCTGGCGTTGCCGACGATACGGACGTAGAGCCCGACGTCACGAAAGGGGAGCAGGCATGAGCACCGCACAATCGAACGCAGTCAAAGTCATCGCGCTATCCGCGGCGAGCATCGCGCTGCTGTCGGCATGCGGTGAGCCGAAAGCCACGCCGATGGACGACGAATACGCCGGCAATTCCGGCGAAAGCGTGCAATCGCAGGAAAATAAGTCGAAAACCGACGGCAAGGCGGCTGACAATACGGCCGGCGGCGACGCCACCACCAAAAACCATGCCGATGACGCGAATCCCACGACGTCCAGCAAGCAGGACACCGGCAACTACGCGGATGGCGACTATTCGATCAACGGCCAGTACGGGCCGGTCGGCGAGGACACCATCGACGTGCATCTGACCGTCAAAGACCAGAACGTGACGGCCGTGAAGATCGTCGGCCATCCGTTCACGTCCATCTCCAAAAAGCATCAGAACGACTTTGCCAAAGCCGTGCCGGACGCGGTGGTCGGCAAGCCGTTGAAGGATCTCAAAGTAGACAAGCTCGCCGGCGCCAGCTGGACCTCCGAAGCCTTCAACAAGGCGTTGGAAGTGGCGCGTCAAGAAGCGTCAATCCAATAGCCCATTCCTTCTGAAACCGACACGGCATGCCCGTCTTGCGTCGGTGTGGACGGTTTTCCTGTGGTTACCGTGCGGATTCGGCGCATATGTTCGGCCAGAGCAACGTGGCCATGTTCTCGGCCCAGGAATCAGACTTGCGTTCCTTGCCGGATTGCCGTTCCCCTCCGGCTTCCTGCCTCGCCAACGCTTTGCAAGCCAGCATGGAACCCAGCACCGTGCTGAACAGGAACGTGTAGTCCAAACGGTTTTGAAACACTCCGTCGGCGATGCCACGTTCCATGAACCCCACGAACCGTTCTTCGGCCGGCGCTAGAACTTGTGCTGCGATCGCCTTCAGCGTGGCGTTGTCGGAAGACAGCACCACGCCCACGGCTTTCAATCCGAGTTCGCTGTCGAAGCAGTCCTGGATGCGTCGCAGCATGGTGGCCAGTCCGCTCCGCGACGGCTTCAAATCGTTGAAATTCGGTAGTCCGGCAACTTCCGGTTGGATGCGTTGCAATAAATCGTCGGCGTTTCGGTAGCGTCGGTAGATTGTGGTCTTTGCTACCCCCGAACGTCGTGCGACCTCTTCGATGGTCACCGCTCCGATACCATCGGAAATCACTATCCCCAATGTGGCTTTCATGATTTTGCGGTCGGTTTGCTCCCGTAATCGCTCACGTCGGCCACGTACTGTGCCGACGTCTTCCTGCGTGGTTTTTTGCACCGTCTTTCGCGTGCCCTCTTGCGTGGTTCCGCCCATCATGCCGCGATCACTTTCGTGCTTTCCAGCTTGCTTACGTACCAATGGTTGAACTTGACCAGTGGAATGCGCAGTAACAGGCCTATCAGCAGCAGCGGCGGAATGAACAGCAGTAGCGCGCCAATCGCAAACCAGTAATCGTTACTGTAGATTCCGCCGATCGCCGCGCGCATTGCTGTGATTGAATGCGTCGCAGGCAGGAACGGGCTGATGCCGCTGATGATTTTCGGCAGCACGGCCAGCGGATATGCGCCGTTCGCTCCGGAGATCTGCATGACGAGAAACAGCACGCCGATGGCTTTGCCGACGTTGCCGAAGCTGGCCACGAGCGTGTAGGTGAAGAACGAGAACACTAGGCTGCTCACCCAGCCGGACAGCATGAACAGCAGCGGATGCACCGCCTGGACATGGAGGAACAGCAGACTGCCTCCCAAGGAGAACGTGCTCTGCAATAGTCCGATCACGCCGAACACACCGTAATGTCCGAGAAACAGTTGATGCGGTTTCGGGTCGCCGAGTTCCTTGCGCACCTTACGCGAGACGGTGGTCTTGAGCGTCACTGCCATGAGCAGCGAACCGACCCACAGTGGCAGGATCGTGTAGAACGGTGCCATCTGCGAACCGAAATTCTTGACTGGGAACACCGCGTTGCGTTTCACTTTTACAGGGGCTGCAAGCGCGGCGGCCAACGAGTCGGTATTATCGCTGAGCACATCTTTGACGGCGCTCATATCGCCGCTGTTCAGCGCATCGGTCAATGTTCCTGTGAATGCGCCCAGTTTTTTGCCCGCGCCGGCCAGACTATCGGCGGTGGAATCCAACACGCTGCTGATGGCGGTCAGATTCTTATCCGCGGTCTTGGTGGTGCCGTTCAGATTGCCCAGCGCGCCTTTCAGATCGGCCGCTGTGGCATTGAGCGCGGTGGTGGTGCTGGTAATGGACGTGGCGATATCGTCAAGTTGCGGTTTCAGTTGGCTCTCATAGTCGGTTTTGATGCCACTGACGGACGTTGCCGCCTGCTGCGCCAGTTTCTTGATCTCCGCACGTTCGGCCGTGGTATCGCTTACTTTGGCGTCGATGTTGTCGGCGCTGCCATTCAGCGCCGATGCTAGGTCGTTGAGCTGTGTGATGGTGGTGCCGACGTTGGTTTTGAGATGGTCGATGGCGTTCCTCACCGCTTCCGGCAGCTTTTCGTTTGCGCTGAGCGCGTCGAGCGAATCATAGATCTGCTGGTAGCTTTGCGCCTGCTTGCTGATGTTCGTGGCCTGGTTGCGTAATGCGTTGGCGGTGTTGCCGGCCTGCGTGCCCGCATTGCCGAATAGGCTGTCCACATCTGCTTCCATGGCTGTGAAGCTGTTGGCGGAATCAGTCAGAGCCGTGCCCAGCGCGGTGGTGCCGGTCTTCAACGCGCCCGTCAGATCCTCCACGCCGCTGCCGGCTTGCTTGAGTGTTGTTCCTACGCTTTTCGCATTGCCGCTGACATTGGCGATCAGACCGTCGGAGGACTCAAGCAGATGCCGTGCGCTTTGGGTCAGCGTGCTGAACGTGCGGAGCGTTCCGGAAGCGTCGGTGAGCGTTTCCGCGAAGTCGCTGATATTGCCGTTGAACTGCGTGAGTTGTTCCTGCGCGGCTGGCTTGTCGAGTTGGTTGGCGAGTTGCGATGCCACACTCAGCGCGGTGCTGGTCAGTGTTTCGGAGAACGTCTCGTTGACCTGCGCGCTGACCGTATCGGCGCCTTGGCCTGTGATCTTCGGAGCCAAGGCGTTCTTCTTTTCATTGTTGTAGTAGGCGATTTCGGCGTGGTCGCCATCGGATGCGAAGAACGTCATCATACGGGTGCTGAAGTTCTTTGGAATCACCACAGCTGCGTAATATTTGCCGGATTTGGTGCCGTTGATGGCTTCTTTTTTGGTGGTGAAGGTCCAGTCGAGCTGATCGTTGGAACGCAGCGTGTTAACCACTTGGTCGCCGATGTTGATCTTCACTGGAATGAGGTCGGACCGGTATCCGTCGTCCTCATTGGCTACGGCGAATTTCAGATTGCCGGTATTGGCGAACGGGTCCCAGCTGGCGGCCACGTTGAACCATGTGAAGATGCCGGGGATCACAACGAGTCCGATGACGATGATGATGGAGACGACGTTGCTGGTGATTCGCCGGATGTCGCCGACGAACAGTTTCCAGATGGTTTTCATGCGTTGCTCCTTTCCTCGTTGTTTTCGTTGTTTTCGGTTGTCTCGGTTGTCTCGGCGGTCTCGGCGGTCTCGGCGGTGTCCGTGGCGGCATCGTTCGCGGCGGCGCTTGGACCGGTCGTCTGCATTTTCTGCACCAGTATGGCGATTCCGTCATCTTCATTGTGGTTGACGCCCGTCACGTTTTCCGTCGTTTCTTTGATGACGCTGGTATTGCGATTATCGGATGTCGTGCGTTTGCCGCTGGTGCGTCTCCGCGTTTTGCGCAGCAGTCTGTTCCGCCGTTCCTGTTGCGCCCGCTTTTTGCGACGGATGCGTGCCGCTTGGCGCTCCACCAGCATGGATTGGATCGATTCATCGCTCAAATGGCCGAGCTCCACTTGACGGTTCAGATTATCGCGCATGTATTCGATGACCATGAGGAAGCCCATGATGAGCAGAATCCAGACGACCCACGTGGCCAGTACCACCACTTTCTCTCCGTTGGTGAACGAGAACACCGCCGCCAGAGTTACCGGAACTACGAATCCGATCACCAGAGCTCCGCGCTTGAGTTTCGGGTACAGTTCCGCGAACCGACTTGCGCGTTCCTCGATCACCTCGCGGTAGCCGCCTTTGTCGGCCAGCACCTGAATGGCTTGGGACATGTTGTATCCGCGTTCCGGAAGCTCCACTTCCTCGCCGATAATCATGTCGCTTTCCTTGATTTCGCGGGCGAAGAGTCGGTTGAGGTTGACCAACAGAGGACGGACCACCAGGCCGATGACGAACGCCATGCCGGCAAACAGCAGCAGCGTGCCGATCGCCTTGGTCCAATGGCCGTCGTAGAAGCCGGCGATGGTCTCGCGGAATGCGTCTATCGAATAGCTGAATGGCACGAACGGATAGACCATGCGGAAGAACTTCGGCATCATCTCGATCGGATACAGGCCGGAAGCGCCTGGAATCTGCACGATCACCAACGCCACGCACAGGCCCTTGCCGATGTGCATGAACGTGGTGGACAGCGCGTACGTGATGCTCAGATATACCAGCGATGTGATCATGCCGGTCAGTATGAACAGTGGCGCGCAAGCCGTCTGCACGCCGAGTATCAGATCGCCAACGGTGCAGATCGCGCCTTGAATGACGCCCATCGTGCCGAGCAACAGGTATCGGGCCAGATACTTTTCGGTTGCGGTCGGATCGAGACCCTCAAGCCCCTCGTCGTCCACCTCCACTTTGTAGATCACCACAAAGGCGAACGCGCCCACCCACAGTGCCAGATTGGTCATCAGCGGAGCCATGCCGGAGCCGTAGGAGTTGACGGGATACACGTTCTTCGTGTCGATTACGGTCGGGGACTCCATGAACGAGGCGATCTTATCCGCGTCAAGCGAACCGCTGCCGGTCAACGATGCGAGCAGATCCGCAGTGCCCAGCGCCTTCAGGTCGGTGCTGACGGTGGTGAGCTTCGTCTCCATCTTCGCCAGCTGCTGGTCGGTTTGCTCAAGGCCGATGCGGGCGTCTGACGCCACTTGGTCGAGTTGGTCGAGCACGATGTTGGTTTGCCTGACCACGCTGTCCTGGCTGGTCACGGTGCCGGCAAGTGTTCCGGCCGTCCCAGCCAGCGAGCCCAGCGCGGAATTCAGTCGCGGCAGTGCGCCTGAATTGATGGCGTTGCGCGCCGTGCCTGCGCTTTTGAGCGAGTTCTGCGTGCCTATGTTGAAATCGGTGGACAGTTTGGATACGCTGCCGGCTGTGGCCTGTGTGTTCTCGCTCAGGGTTTTGAGGTCGACGAGTGTTCCGGCTGCCGTGTTGTTGGTATTCTCCAGTTTGCTGATGATTTGCTGGTATTGCGCGTTGTCGCTGGCGGATTTGAGCTTCTCGAGCAGTTTCGCATTGCTGTCGGTGATGTTTTGCATGCCGGTCACCGCCTGCTGTGCCGATCCACTTGCCGCGGATACCGCCGACGAGATCTGGTTGATGCTGGCTGTGGATTGCGCCGTCGCTTGGGAAACAAGTCCGGATCCGGTTTCCAGCGCGCTGTTGGCGTTGGACGAAAGCGTGTTGAGCTGGGTTTGCGCTGTGCCGATGGCGGTGGATGCGCCTGCTAGTCCTCTGCCTGCGCTCGCCGCGGCCAGCTGCACGTCGTTCAGGGCATTGCGTGCTGCTTTTGTCTGCTGTGGCACATTGGCTAACTGGGTGTCGAGATCCGCGATTGCGGAGCGGATCGTGCCTACGTTCCGCTTGGTGTTGTCGAGTTCGCCGATGGTTTCGTTGGCGATGGTGTTGGTGTTGCCGCTGATGGTGCCGTTGGCTGAGTTGACGGCTTTGACGAGCACGTCGCTGACGGTGGAGACGAAGGAGTTGTTGACGGTGCGGTCGACCACGGTCGCGCCTTGGTCGGTGATTTTCGGCGAAATCGGATTCGCCTTCTCGTTCACGTAATATTCGAGCGTGGGGCGATGCTTGCTGTTGGTGACGACGTTGGCCAGATCTTCGCTGAAGTCGGAAGGGATGACGATTGCGGCGTAGCAGTCGCCCGACTCCACCGCTTCCATCGCATTGGCTTTGCCCATGAACTCCCAGCCGAGCTGGTCGTTGCTCTTCAGCGTGCCTTCGATTTGATCGCCGAGATTGACTTTGCCAAGCAGCGCGTTGTCTGTGCCTTCGTCCATGTTGGCCACGGCCACTTTGATGCTGTCCGTGTTGCCATAGGGATTCCAGAACCCGTAGATGTTGAACCATGCGTATAGCGGGGGAATGAGAATCAGGCCGATCATAATCACCCACGCGGCGGGTACGGTGACCAATCGTTTGAAGTCACGGCGCAGGATCTGCAGTACGTTGTGCATTGTCTCTCCGGTTTGGTGAATCATTCCTCTCATAGCGATACGTATTTCGTAGCGCTACGCGGTACGTATCGTATAACGCGCTCCGGGACAATCGCCATCGCGTTTCATGGATGACGGAAATCGGGTCGAGTACTGCGGCAAAGCCTCGGCAAAACCATCGCCGGCTGACGTAGCCCCTTCCGCTCACGTCCGTGACAAATCGCCATTTCTGTATGTCCGTGAGCGAAAGGTGGTAATAAATCGCTATTTTCCGTCCGTATTTATACCCCCATTCGCTCACGATGCGCTATGCATCGCCATTTCTTGCGGACGTGAGCGAAAGGTGGTGTGCGAATGGCGATTGCAGCCAGCTGACGTCCCCCTCTTTTGCTCGCGTCCGCCAATAATCGCACCTGAACCGCTTTTCTTGCGGCGGATATTGCCTACGTTTGGTAGCGTGGGCTGAAGGAAGGAGCGGCATATGAGCGAAACCGCACAATCTGAATCACGATCCGAGGATTCCGCCGCGGGCAAGACGGATGGAGAAATCAAGGCGATTGCCGCCGAAACCGAAATCGCGGCTATCGAAGAAGGCGGAAAGCAGGGCACTGGCGAAGTCGGCAATCCCGCTGACCGTCGTCTGCCGTTAATCGTTCGCATTTACGGCATCGTCATGCTTATTGAAGGCGTGGTGACGCTGCCGATCATCGTGCTGTCGTGCCTGTACGTCGTGCAGGCCGTGCTTTCCGGCGATATGACGTTCGACGCGCTGAGCCTCACCACGATTCTGTCGGCGATTCACGCGGTCGTGCTGATGGTCACCACCGCGTGCCTGACGGTGTTCGGCGTGCTGCTTTTCAGGAACAAACGCCGGCACATCGCGCAATGGACGTACCTGCTGATTCCGCTTACGCTCGCCGAAGGCCTGCTGTCGCTGGCGTTGAAGGGGCTTGGCCTGAACCTTGTCAGCCCGGCTGTCCAGCTTGTCGTGCTGATCGCCCTGCACATCACCGCCGACCCATCGCTGCGGGAGGAGCGCCGGCTGCAGTTCGCGTTGCGGCGCATGGACGCCCGTAGCGCGTATGAGAACGCCGCCTCCCAAGGCATGGCCGGCCGCGACCTGACCGGCAAAGGCTATATTTCGCTGGATTTCTTCAATCTGTTCTGGCTGTTCACCATTGGTTGTGTGTTCGGTTTGGTGATCGAAACCATCTACCATTTCATCTTGTTTGGCGAATACCAGGACCGTGCGGGCTTCCTATGGGGGCCGTTCTCGCCCATCTATGGTTTCGGCGTGGTGATCGTCACCGTGTTGCTCAACCATTTGTGGCAGTCGAATTGGTTGCTGATTTTCTGCTCAAGCGCGGTGATCGGCGGCGCGTTCGAATATTTCACCAGCTGGTTCATGCAGGCCGCGTTCGGTATTCGCGCATGGGATTACACGGGGCAATGGCTTTCGATTGACGGGCGTACATCCGGCAAATACATGTTCTTCTGGGGCGTCCTCGGCTTGGTTTGGGTCAAGTTGATTCTGCCGCGATTATTGCGATTGATCCAGCGTATTCCGTGGAAGATTCGCTATTCGTTGACGCTGGTCTGTTTCATACTCATTTTCGTCGATGGCGTGATGACGCTGATGGCGCTTGACGCTTGGTATTCCCGCATGGCTGGGGTTGCGCAGAATTCTCCTGTTTCGCAGTTTTTCGCCACGTATTTCAATGATGATTTCATGGCGCATCGTTTTCAGACCATGAAGATCGACCCGTCCACTGCCGGTCGTATGTAGGCTGGTTTTTGCGTTTTGCGGGTTTTGCTAAGCGGCTGGTCGGGCGATGTTCCGGCTGGCCGCTTTGCTTTGGGTGGCTGATTTTGAACGATTTCGGACGATTGCAGTGGGGTTTTGTTGCGGGTTTTGCCGCGGGGGATTTGATTCTTCCGGATTATTGCCGTTTGGGATTCGTGCCTTCCGGCTGTTTGGATGCTTGACTGCTGTTGCCGCGCCTACGCCGCGATGCTTTGCGCCAGCTGGCGGATGAGGTCGGGGCGATGTCCGCTCCATGAGGAATTCGGTGAGATGACGACCGGAATTTGCTTGAAGCCGGCGTCCTTGATCTGTTCGAATGTGGACGGATTCTGCGTCAAATCGACCGCCACGTACCGCACTCCCAGTTTGGAAAGCTCTTGTTCGGTGGCCTCGCATTGAGGATTGTTCGGATTGGTGAAGACGGTCACGGTCATTCTTTTCCTCCCTATGCAAATCGGCTTCCTTTGGTGTGGAAAGCCTTGTCGGCCACGTTTTTTGATTTTGCCTGGCTGAGCAGGCCGTTCATCAGTATACACTACCTGTAGTGGCGTTTCGTACGTTTGCCCACTGTATATAGTGGGGAATTTCCCGTAATACCGAATCTATGCGAACAAATGTTCGATATATTCGAGTCTATCATTATCGTCGATTGCGCCACGCCGGTTGCATGCGTATGGTCCGTCCGCGAATCGCCCGCGGGCTGTTCGCTGTTCATTTCGGAACACATATTGCGATTTCGCTCGTTTTCTTACGATTGTGAGCGAAAGGTGGTGCCGCATAGTGCGGTAGGGGGTATAAATCGCCTTATTTTCCATACTTTTCGGCGCACGTCGCGAAATAATCGACCGAAATTGCGATTCGTGAGCGAAAGAGGGTGCGCGATATGGTGCGTTCCGTATTGAAGTGCTGAGACCTCATCCCGAAACAAATGAAAAAGTCCTGAGAACCATCGGCTTCCAGGACTTCGAACCTGTGCCCCCCGTGGGATTCGAACCCACAACCCACGACTTAAAAGGACGCTGCTCTAACCGTTGAGCTAGAGGGGCAACAGCAACACAGTATACAGCATATTCGGACCAATCGCCACCACGGGCGTCGGACGGGCGTCGAAATGGCCTTCGGAGTGTTGGTGTGCCTACAATCGAAACCATGTCATGTACCACAATTCTTGTAGGCAAAAAAGCAAGTTACGACGGTTCGACCATCATCGCCCG
>ERZ773178.2276-NODE-2276-length-18311-cov-3.916028_pt1 | contig 18311 bp, 20 predicted proteins | sample MGYA00580533_ERZ773178 | MGnify/ENA primary metagenome ERZ773178 (study PRJEB29015, sample SAMEA2737859) | human gut metagenome | biome: human gut; feature: human-associated habitat; material: faeces | place: China | collected 2012 ...
TGGTTAAATTTCATAGCATGATGAAACAGCAAGTAAAACAAGTACCATACGGAGTATCTGATTTCGCCACGGTGATGAGTCAGAATCTATATTATGTCATAAGACGATGTTTTTGCCAGAGCTGGAGAAGCAGCAGCTTGCAGAACTGCTTGCGCAGGACGGCAGCATGTGGGCGGCGGTGCTTTACGGAATCTATGGAGTGGATGACCAAATCGTTGCCGTGGCGCTGTCACAGGTGGGCAATGTAGGCGGAGAGCCCTATTGGTCATGGTACGGCTTTGGCAGCCGTGTGGAGTGGTGTGCCTGCTTCGTCAGCTGGTGCGCAAATGAATGCGGCTATATCGACACCGGTGTCATTCCCAAGTTCGCCGGCTGTGTCAACGGTGTCCAATGGTTCCGGGAGCGTGGGCAGTGGGCAGATAACTCTATGGAGCCCTCGCCCGGCATGATCATCTTCTTTGATTGGGATAACAAGGGCAGCTCCGGCCCACAGGACGGTCAGGCCGATCATGTCGGTATCGTCCAGAAGGTCGAAAACGGCGTTGTCTACACCATCGAGGGCAACTCCGGCGATAGCTGCCGCGTCAATCAGTACCCGGTTGGCTATTATGAAATTCTCGGATATGGCGTAGTCGCCTACTAAGCAGAACACGGTGTCACCCTTCGTCGGGTGGCACCGTGTTTTTTTCATTGATTTTTGTATTTGTCCATTTCCTGAAGCATTTTATAGAGTTGCTTCTGCTCTGCCTCGTTCTTAGAGGCGACCAAGTCATAGCATTTGGCCGCAATGTTGTTGCTGCCGCTCTTTCCCAACTTATCGAATAGCTCGGACAGAGAAATATCCATAGCTGATGCAATCTTCTCAACACTTTCCAAAGTGGCGTTTTTCTCACCACGTTCCAATTGCCCGATATATGTGGGATGGCAGCCGGCAAGCTCGGCTAGCCTTTCCTGGCTGAGTCCTTTTTGCGTCCGGTAGTTTCTGATGCGTTGCCCAATGATCTTTGCGATATCACTCATTCCCATCGCCTCCATATATAGTCTATAAATATCGCTTTGGCCAATCCATAGACTATTGATATTCAAAAGGCCGGGATATATACTATAGATATTATTTCTCAAATTTCGGCATTTATAGTATTCGAGAGGAGTGCGAAGTTTATGCGCTCAAAAACAGTTTGCTTCACCGGGCATCGGGAATTGCCGACAGATGATCTGCCCGAAATCTCCAAGCGCTTGGAGGATACCTTGGCCACGCTGATTGAGCAGGGCTATCGCTATTTTGGCGCAGGCGGTGCCTTGGGGTTTGATACTCTGGCAGCGCAGGCGGTCCTCCGCCTGCGGGAGCGTTATCCGCAGATCCGGCTGATCCTTGTGCTGCCGTGCCTTAACCAGACTCGAGGCTGGCCGCAAGAGAATATCGACACTTACGAGGAGCTCAAGCGCCGTGCAGACAAGGTAACTTATACCTCGGAAAGCTATTTCCGGGGCTGTATGCAGAAACGCAATCGGCATCTTGTGGATAACAGCAGCGTTTGTATTTGCTATCTGACGAAACCCACCGGCGGCACGGCATATACCGTTAATTATGCCTCGGAGCATGGGCTAACGATAATCAATATTGCTAAATAGCTATCGAATAAAAGATCATATGCCCTTCTCACATGCAACTAAACTATTACCGAAAAAAGGTGCGACTATTTTACTGCACCTTTTCTCTATTTGAGCTGTAATTCAATCAAACCTATTGAAAACTGCGTATAAGAATGGTATAATATACAATGTATTTTTATGCCGATAAGGCGGCGAGGCTAATCCGCGCTGTATGGAGGTATCACATGAAGGTTCGCTATGATAAGCTGTGGAGGCTAATGAAGGACAACAAAATGAAGAAAAGCGATTTATCAAGAGCTGCGGAAATAAGCTCCTACGCGATGACAAAGCTAAATAATGATCGCCCTGTCAGCATGGAAGTAATGATCAACCTCTGTAAAGTCTTTCACTGTGACATAGGAGATTTGATGGAAGTAATCGAAGAAGACTAATTGGAGGCATTATTATGGACATGGATCGGGTTAGAATAGCCGATGTGATTACAACTGAATACTCGGACTTTCTCATGTAATCAGAGCAATAAATGTGCCAGACTCATATGCAAAAGGAACAATCAGAATATCATTGGGAAAAAACAATACGATTGAAGAAGCAAAAATAATAGGAGAAACACTTGTTTCCGTATTGATGGAGCAAAAATAAGTGAATGAAGCTCCTGCCAATGTACATAAGATGTGCATTGTTTTTTGAAGAATCTCATGTGGTGAGTGGTAATTGATATGGACCTAAAAGCAAAACTTCGCCCTTTCTATGTAGCTAAAATGCTCTATGAGCAGACAGACGAGGATCATTATCTGACGATAGCTCAGATAATGGAGCAGCTCGAAAAAGAATACGGTATCTCAACCTCTCGCGGAACTGTGGGTGATGACATAAAAGCTCTCCAGAAACTCGGAATTGAAATTGAGGTTATCCCTTCGACGCAAAAGCGTTTCTCACTCATTGGCCGGAGATTCGATTTGCCGGAGCTCAAGACGTTGATTGATGCTGTAGAGTCTGCAAGATTCATACCCAAGAAGAAGAGCGCCGCCCTGGTTGAAAAGCTCGGTTCTCTCACAAGCCAGCATAATACGGAGAAGCTTGTCCGCAATGTTGATGTAGAGAATCGCCTCAAAGCCGACAACGAGAAGATATACTACATCATGGAGGCGTTGAACGATGCGATCAATGCCAGCAAGAAAGTGTCGTTCCAGTATTTCACCTACAATGTCCGAAAGGAGCAGAAGCTGAAATACAATGGCTACACCTATGTGTTTAGTCCGTATAAGCTGATTTGGAATGGCGATTACTATTATGTGGTTGGCTTCTCTGAAAAGCACAAAGGGATCGGCAGTTTCCGCGTAGATCGCATTGCCAGATGCCCCCAAATCCTTGATGATGACGCTGTGCAGCCTCCGAAGAACTTTGACCTGAATGTCTACCTGAACTCAATGTTCCGGATGTACAACGGCCAGAGAAAGCAGATCGAACTGGTGTGCAGCAACGATGTCATGGATGCAATCATAGATAAGTTCGGCAAAGATGTTCATGTGCTGGCCAATGATATGAAATCGTTCCGTGCAGTAATCGAAACCGCTGTTGGTAGCGTCTTTTATAGCTGGATATTCGGGTTTGGAGGAGGAGTTGTAATTAAGGCTCCCGAAGATGTTAAGGATGAGTATTCTAGAATGGTTCTCAGCGCTGAGAAGGCGTTAGGGTTATTAGAATGCGGAGAATCTGAAAAACAAAACGTATAAAGGGTAGACGTAATCATTGAGCAATAAGATTTGCATGCATTGGGTTATGATATCATGTAAGATACTGATGAGGCTAAGCAACGATGGAGTTTGTAATTAAGAATAAAATTGGGCGATCACATCGCAATATGACCGCCCTGAGATTTATCTTACTTACTGAGACGCTTGTCCGCTCTGTACACGAGACGGGAGATCTGACCGGCAACCTGCTCCGCAGAGTTGGTATTCGCCTTGATCGATTCGGCGGTCAACTCGTGACCAGCGATGATGCTACGGATCTCCGAGAGTTCAATGCTGTTCTGCTTGGCAACCTCGAAGATGATTTCCGCATAAGCGAGTTCACAGCCCCTGTCGATGATCAGGCCAGCCAGCTCACGGGGCTTCATGCTGAGATGAGTGCAAGCAAGCCGCACCATGACTTCAGCAGGGCGCTTACTGAGAAGCGCAATCTCGCGAAGAATGGCTTCCTTCTTCTCGGCCTGCTCCCGTGCCTGCTTGGCCTTCAGTTCCTTCTTGAGTTCCCTGACGGTCTCGCGCTCAACATGCATGTGTTCGGGATTGTATGTATCATCGGCGATGATATCCTCGTAGGTGTACGCGCCCTCCGCCGCAACGCCGGTTCCCTCAATCGTGCTGTTAAGGGAGACAATCTTGAAATCGTCGGGGGGAAGCTTCCTGAAGCAGTCGTTAACCATGTTGTTGCAGATCGCATAGCAGTAGTTCTTCTGCTTCTCAATCGGCTGGCGCAGGACAAGATCGAGCTTCTCGATGATCCTGATGACGCAGTCGGTTTTGAGCTCATCCCTGGTGGTCGCGCCACGGGTTTCGAGTACGTCGATCTTTCCGGAGTTGCCGGGGAGGATTTCGCCTTCAGCGTTCTTGCCGCTGGTCTTGGAAAGAAGGGCGAAATGGCAGAAGTCTTTCAGCGCGAACCAGAAATCAGTGTAGAGAAGCTGATCAGCCATCAGCGCGACCTTGGTGGTGATACCTTCCTCGTGGATGGTGTTCAGGATGTTAACGAATGTGGTGCAAGTAGCCTTTTTCATGATTGGACTCTCCTCTCAGTTTTTGTTGAGGGAGGAGTCGCAAACACGATTGACTTGCTTGTCCTGCCCTCTGATGAAAGGATAAATCCTGGCTTTCAAGAGCCTTTTATATTGGGAGTCAAGGGGAGAACAAGATAAAAAAAAGAATTTATCAAGAGATTATAAACTTCTCTCTTGATAAATTCTTGAAGTTAGAATGTTAGAATACGATAGACGGTTAGTCTAAGAAGGAATGGAAAGCCTATGATAAATACCAATTTGCCGCGAGGTTTAAAATACAAAATCGATAAAGTTCGTCCGGGGATAATCATTCCTGGGACAGATAACGAACCGATTATCACTATATCTGGGCGAGGTGCCATGATTCAGTACCGTCTAGTTACATTTACATTAGGAAAGTACGCTCTTATTGAAGATACTTATTGCGACGGTGATCTTGACCAGGATGAACTGGACGGTATAGAAACTTGGATAAGCCATAGTATGCCATCCTTACTATCTGAGTCGAAAATTCGGCACCTAATCTATTTCCTCCCAAATTCTAAGTGCTACTACGACTTTCTTTTTCAGACACTATATGGAGGAGACGGTTATAAAGAAAAAAAGAAGCAGCGCGTTGAGTTTAGAGAAAATACGGCTCCAATTGACGGAAACCCGTGTTCGTTAAGTGTAAGTGAAATCGCATTTATTGATATATTGACTGAGCATCCAAATACTCCATTTAGTGCCGACCGTTTTTTCGGCGAAGATGCGGAATCTACAAAATTGACTACGGCAAAAAGTCTTGATCAGACTTGGTATCGTTTTAGACAGTATGACTCGTCAATCAATGAGACTTTTAAACGGGAACGAGGGTATTTCATTTATAGAGGTAGCCCCCAAATTTGGAGAGTTGATGCGGAAAGTGAAACAGTTAATCTCTCAATAGAGAAGGTCTTCAAGGTCATTTGTACTCGCGATGTAGTTGCAACATTTGATGAAGCTAACAGACAGTTTCGTTCTGTAGCTGTTTCTGATATTTCATCACTTGAATTGCTGAGTTTCCTTGGACTAAATTCTGATCTTCTGGATCCTACTTTGATGAGCATTGATCGATTCGCAGCAGATAATTACTGTGATTCTGCCGAGGTTCTAAAACAATTATTTGAGAGGTATTATCATACGCTGGACGCACTCTGGACCAGACTGAAGAAGATTCTCATCGAGAATTATACCTATAGTTTAAGAGCTGCCTCATTTTATGGGGATACTGGAGCTATGCCAACAAGAATAGTTGATTTAAAAGGCTATTCTGTATCAAGAGAACGATTGGACAATTCAATGAAACGGATTTGTCCAGCCATAGAAGAAACAATTAAGGGAACGAAAATCGGAGCAAGTTATTTTAGTTATTGCATTACCGAAGTTGCGCCGGAAAACGCAGTTGATTATATTGTTGCGTTAATACTTATTTGTATTAGTGATTGTCATACTGCTTCTGCCGACGAGGAGTTAGTAAAGTGGAAAGGAAGATATCAACAAAAACTCCGCACTCTTATTCAGCAAAAGTTTAATTTTGCTCCTCCAGGAGACGGAAAAGATAGTATCTTTGAAGAAATAAGAAGAAGGCTATTTGACTTTGAAGAACAAGCACTAGCCGATGGATTAGAGTCGTATGCTCTGCGAATATCCGAGATACGCAATCTCTTTATCCTTGGCTACAATGACGAGAACAGTTTGCTTCCGCCATCAATGGGCAGGGAGCTTTAAGGAGTAGCATATGATAAGTTCTAACAACCCAAATCTATCACGCCCAGAAGTGTTGTTTCAGGAATTTGCCCATCTTGATATAAACACTCACCGGTTTTCTGGCAAGAGATCCTTTGATGGTCAAATCGGAGGTTTCCCACTCTTGTATAACAAGGAGAAACAGCAACTGGCTGTAGACGCTACTGACAGTCATACACTTGTCGTTGGTGCATCCGGCAGCAAAAAAACTCGCGCTCTTGTTCTGCCTGCCATCAAGGTTTTAGGTTATGCCGGCGAGAGCATGATTATCAACGATCCAAAGGGCGAGCTTTACAATCGCACAGCCGGAGAACTCCGCGACTTGGGGTACAATATCATAACAGTCAATCTTCGCGATCCGTCAGTGGGCCATGCCTGGAATCCGCTCCAGATACCGTACAACTACTACAAGGCGGGCGATATGGATAAGGCTGCGGAATTTGCTAACGATATTGCAAACACACTCATACTAGGCGAAATCGCATCTGACGATCCGTTCTGGGGCTACTCAGCATATGATTGCTGCTTGGGCCTTATTATGCTCCTTTTCAAACTCTGTAAAGAAATGGATTATCCCGATAATGCCGTGAATATCTCAAATCTTTTGCGACTTAGACGAAAGCTGTTTGAAAACGGCACAAACGCAAAGAACTCACCTCTTTGGAAATGGGCAAGCAGGGACGAGTTGATTGCAGCTAGTTTGACGGGGAGCGTCATGACCGCACAAGATACAATGCGCGGAATTCTTGCTACTCTTGACCAAAAGCTAAGGGCTTTGGCAATACAACCGTCTTTGCTGGAAATGCTGGCCAACTCAAACTTTGATATTGAGGAAATTGGGCAGAGTAAAACTGCTGTTTATCTTATTACTCCGGATGAAAAGACGACCTATTCCTCGATTGTTGCGATGTTTATTTCGCAAAGCTATCAGCATTTGATTTACTCCGCAACACAGAGTGGGGGTCGTCTGAGTATTCGTGTTAACTATATTCTTGATGAGTTTAGCAGTCTTCCCGCCATTGGCAGTGATTTTCCAAGCATGATTTCAGCCGCAAGATCCAGAAACATACGTTATCTGATCTGTATTCAATCTAAATCACAGCTGGTTAAGCGCTATAAGGAAGAAGCATCGACTATAATATCGAATTGCACGAATTGGGTTGTGCTGTTTACTCGTGAACTGGAACTGCTTCGAGAAGTGTCTGAGTTGTGTGGGCAAAAGAAAGATCGGACGCCCAATATTTCGGTATATGATTTACAGCACTTGTCAAAGGAGAAGGATGAAGCCCTTTTGCTGGCAGGAAAAGCAAAGCCCTGCCTTGTAAATCTGTTAGATATAGATCACTTTGGGGAACGCAGTTACAAAGTAATCGATTTCTATACACCTGAAAGACTATCGCGATTCAATATTGATTTTGCTGAACTGCCTGCAGAGGCAAAAGCAATTATCGAAGAAGAACGAGCACGAATCTCCGCTTCTTTGAGTCCTGGTTTCAACCCGTTTAACACTCCGGGTTCAAGCACTCCTCCTTCAACAACTACTCCGTCAGGAGCAGGAACAAGCTCATCAGAGCCACAGTTGAATGTTGATGATCTGGTTGCGAGGATAGACAAACGGATTGCTGAGTTGGAAGAAGAAGAGCGGAGGGAAGCGGAACAATCAGATGCGTCCAAACTTGGTCAAGTGATTGATACAATAAAGGGCCGCCGTGATGAACTATATCAAGCCAGTGCGACTGGTTCGACCGAAGAATAAGGAGGATAAATAATATGGAACGAGAAGTTATTATAGCTTCTACTGAAGAAAATGGTGCTGTGTTAGAAAACGGAGAGGTAATTAACCTTCCTATAAAGACAGCAAACGCCATTGCACAGACGTACTTGGAGAATATTTCCAGCGATGACTTGTATGAAGCGGAGGCAGCCCTTAAAGATCTCAATGCCCTTGTTCAAAGAGTCATTCAGCAAACAATTAAAGCCGGAGACGCTGACGATTGGCATAATTTCGCCGTCGATATTGCAAGGAAGGACTTGTATGACCTTGCATGCGATCTTCTGGAGTGCGGATTGTCGATATACCCCAAGAACATCGATTTGCTGGCAGATTATCTCCAGTATGGCACCTCTTGCGGAAGGGTAGAGAAGTGTAAATCGTTCTACAAGGTGCTCTCTAAGATACCTAAAATACGTTGGGGCTGGCGTGGATACAGTTTCTCGGTTAGTTATCTGACATACCTTTGGGAGCGGAGCGATTCGGAAAAGGAATTGGAAAAGCTTCAGGAAGAGATGCTGAGTTTAGCGGCGGCCTTCAGAAAGAATCTTCCCTTTGATGAGGAAAGCTATCGTTGCGAGGCAGATATCTACAAATTACTGCACAAAAAGAAAGAAGAAGAGGAAGTTCTGCGCTTGGCTTTGAGCAATCTTAAGATTGCTCCGAAATGTGCGCTTCGCCTTTCGGATTTATTGTTTGACCGTGGCGACTATGAAGAGGCGTTGACGCTAATCCAGCGAGGGCTTCGTGATGCCATGCAAACGCAGAGAACTGTTAACGAGGGGTATTTATACTACCTTATGGGTCTTACCAAGATGGCTCTTGCACAGCAGGCCGAGCAGGAAGGAACCCCAATCTCTGAGGAAACAGCCTGTGATATCTATGCCGATTTCGATATTTCTCTGCGGCAGGAGCACAGAGCGGCGTATGTTAATACGATGAAAGCCAAGACCATAGTCCTTGTGAACAAGTCCGGAGTTCCCATCCCGGAAAAGTACGAGGAACTTAATTACTTGGTTCAATAAGAATGTAAACGACCCGGAAAATGGTGAGGTTTATGAGTGCTGATATTGCAAAACTGAATAAACGGGTTGAACAATTCTGTAGTAGCCCAAGTTCTCTATTCTCTGATGAGGCGCAAATCCTATTAAAGGAATTGCTTAAAGCGTTCTGCTATGAAGAGGACTTCTTAAGGCGCAACAAATTTGAGCAGCTTCTGGGTATGATTCGTCGTTCTTCCGAAACTGACGTGTCAACTTATGCGCATGTTCTTCATTCCATTGCGTTTGAAGAATATGAAGCTGAAGACATTGACTTTGCAGAATACCTATTCCGTAGTGCGTGTGATTTAGTTGATGACAATTCCCTAAACAACAACTTGGCCTATGTGCTTCGAAGGAAACGTGATGATTCGATTAACAGCTGCGAGGTTATTACGCTACTCCTCCCTGGTGTTCAAGAGAGAGAACCATTCTGTATCATTAATATGGGCTTGCTCTTTGCGTTAAATCTTTCTACTCCTATTGATTGGAAAACCGCCGATGACCTGTTCGCTTTGTTGCCAAACGGACTAACTGGAGCCGATTCCTGGTGGGAAAAGCTAGGCCAGAATAATGAATCCGAGGGCTACTTGGTTCATTTCTTCCTGCTTCGACATGAGAAAATTGAGCAGAGCAGTTTGGGTTCCATAAAAAGCCTAGCAGTGCGTTTGGCAAAGAGCATTGACGGATTTCCGGAATGGCTTGCAAAGGATTATGCAATCGAAACCCTTGATGACGTGACGGACTGCTTGGACGATCCGGATTTCGATTCAATCCTTGAAGACTTCCTCGAGCGCATGCCGTGCTCCAGGGAAAGCGTTGATGAAATGCTGGAAACCGTCTCCGCCTTGGATCTTTGGCCGGTGTACAGGAAGCTGCTAACTGATTGTGTTGCCTTGCTTACACCGGAGGAATTGGCAAAGCTAAAAGCTGATTATAAAGAAAAATTCTCCATTCCGCTTCCCGGCGAAGGAGAATGACCTACAGTATACGTTGGAGGATGGATATGAAAAGGACTGAGTTTATTGATCTTCTTGAAGAATATCTCGACAATACCGGCATGGCCAACGGCTGCTACAATGCATTTTTCAGCGTTGGAGATGCGGATAATGTAAACACTACTATCTACATTGATAAAGATAACTATATTTGGATTACAGAGAACGAATCTGTAAAACGCATTAAGACATCAATTAACGTAGACAATATTATTGGGATTCGGTATTCGCAGTTTGGCAGCGATGGCGGGAGATTCTTTGTTATCTGTCAAGACGATACTGGGCTAGATTTCTGCGAAGGTGAGATCGGCTTTTTCACAAACGGCTATTATGGTAGCTTTAAGAAGGCTACTGATTGGTTCACAGAAAACCCTGTGTCATGATTCCATATGTACTTGGAGATTAACTGATTCTCCCCGTATTAAGAGACATCACAGATATGGGGAGGATCTTAGTATGGTGGAATGGTATGATATGCCCGGTGCATTGGATGACTTTGAAAGCCATCCTGCCTATCCCCAAAAGCTGACAATTGATGCCGCTGTTGAGGTGACCACGGATGAGATTCCGGCGGGCGAAAAGACGAAAGCTCGCAGTGTTTGCTCGTGGGTTAAAAAGCGTGAGTACAAAAAGAAATTGGTTTGCCGCTTTCTTAGCATTAATCCTGACATGGATTATTCTAAGCGGTATGGTACACGTTGCAGTCCCGCTATTTATCTTTGTTTTCCCACTTATAATGACGGAGATTTTTATGATCCGAAGATGACCTATTCCTTTAACCCTTACACCCGAGTATTTCTTTCGCTCCGAGGAGATATTCGGAAGTATCACGGGGCAGCCTTTCCCATTCGCGGCAGTTACGCTCTTGGGCCGAAGGATAAGGATGCTGCATAAATCACGAATCGTCGGATTCGCCGCCACGCTCTCGATGAGGATATGAGCAGAAGTTATTCGTACTACAAAAAACTCTATAGCCCGTTGATCGATGAAATTTGGTAATAAAAGCCTTTAAGTAAGGAGCTGCGAAACCGGGAACTGGCTGCTAAGAGAAACTCTCCATTTCTTTTTGGGGCGAGAATGTATAAAACATTCTTGGAGAATTACAAATTATCTACGTATTCAGAACCAAGAATACTTGTGGAAATTCAAAGGATTAAGGTATAACCCCTCTATTTGGAGATTCAATATGTATTTCGTATATAAAAGCAAGACACTAAGTATTAATGCCCGATAAGAATATGGCTTCCAACGATATAACATAGTTGACAAGGCAATGTGTTTGTCTATAATTATATATGGCAACTGAAATAAAGTTTGGTGAAATCCGATGCAGTTAGGCTCGGATTTTGCGAAAACCAGATGTGGGGGTGATGAACGAAACGAATATCCTATATGTACTTTGAAAAAATAATATCTGAATCATGCTTACGACCAACTCGATGAACAAAGCATGCCAGTGCTTCGAGGTGCATGGAATATTCAGCTCTCTTTAGCAGGGATACCTGATAAGGCAGATCTGCTCACGTTCAGTGATGTACGTGAGGAAGACGGAAACCGTCAACAACAAACATGTATCGCAGAGTTGCTCGCGCCAAATGGTACGGAGCTTTCGGACGCAACAATAGACGCTCGCTGTGTGAGAATAACCCTAAGGGATGCTGGCTTGGCCGCTGGCACAATAGAGGGATTGCCAATAATGCGTTTTGCCTTGAATCGAAGAAATTCGAGTATAACGAAAGTGGCCGGTAATAGTAGCCGAATGGCAATTTTTACAATCTGAATGGACGGTGAAGTTGCAGGTAATCAGTCCTGTACAGGTTTTGGCGAAAGCCGGGGCGAGAAGTTAATGATCGACGGATTTTTGGCTCAGACTCGTCTCCCTGTTGACCGAATGTTGGTGAAGGACAGCAATGTATGGCGAAGGCCAGGTCGTAAGTATGATTCAGGTATTATTTGCGAGTCATCACACTGTAGAAGCCCTTTGACAATTAAATATTTGAATAATCTCTATGGTCAACTCGATGAACAAAGCATGCCAGTGCTTCGAGGCGCATGGTACCTCTGGCCTTTAATACAAGAATACCTGTAAGATAAGGTCACACGAAAACAGTGATGTTTAGTGGAAGGCGGAACCGCCAACGGGAACATGTGTCGCAGAACTGTCTGCATTGAAAGGTTTGGATCTTCCGGGTGCAACAATAGACGCTCGCTGTGCGAGAATAACCCTAAGGGATGCCAGCTTGGCCGCTGGTACGACAGAGGGATTGCCTCTAATGCATCTTGCCTTGAATCAGAGAAATCTGAGTATAACGGAAGCGTCCAGAAAGAGTAGCCGAATGGCAATTCTACAATCAAATTCTGAATGGCTGGTGAATTTGCAGGTAACCATTCCTGTACAGGGTTTGGCGAAAGCTGGGGCAAGAAGTCTATGATCGACGGGTTGTAGGCTCAGACTTGTCTCCCTGTTGACCGAATATCAATGGAGGACAGCAATGTACGGCGAAGGCCGGGCCATAGGGATTATTCAAGTATTTAATTGAATAGAAGGTATTACTGTCAATGGAGGTGCAATCAAATGAAAAAGCGGTGTACTAACAGTGCGTGCCGTAAGATTTTTACTGCAGATTCTGTCTGCCCTTATTGCGGCAAAGAGTATCCTCGTATTCCCTCCATTGATCATGAGGTTTATCTCATTAATGTCGGCAAGAGCAAATTTCGTGTAGCTGAGGCGTTTCGTTCCTTAGATAAGAGCACTTCACTGCTTGAGGCTGGAAAAAAACTTAGCAACTGTCCTTGTGTCATTGGCAAAGGGATGACCCGAGAAGACGCCATGCTGTGGTGTAGAGTATTGGGTGAGGCTGGTGCGTTCGCAAAGATACGCTAACGGGTATAATCCACTTTTTTGCTTGTATAGGGAGGATGGGCTTTATGACAAGAGAAGAAAAGTGTATGCATGACGCAGGTGCTTGGAACTGTGAACAAAGATCCCCACACCATGTTTATTCTGTGGGAAAACACACAGAAGTTGTCGTGCGATATTGTATTGACCACGGAGCAAGCACTGAATTAATTAAAGCTGCATGGCTTCACGATGCGGGCAAAATGAAAACAAAAAGTTTTGACGGAAAGTGTGATCATTTTAAAAACCATCCTGAGGTGTCTGCCCAAATTGCAGAAAAATTAGGTGAGAGCGATTATGTGATAAGGTTGGTGAGATTCCATGATGCGGCTCTTGGACGTTCGGATGTAACAATACAAGAACTGGCATCATACGGACGCAAGTGGTGCGATGATCTTGCCATTTTGTTAATGGGTGATTTGGCAGGGCAGCATCCAACATATCAAATGGGTGAAAAGCTACAGCAACGAGGCATATTTCTTTCAGCACTGTATCGAGCTCTGGAAGAATGTGAGTGTACTGAATAATTCTTTTCCACATTTATGAGACACTGGGTTCCCAAAAGCACAAAATGAAACTTAAACCTGCCGTCATGGACAGCCGGGCTAAATAATATACTCTGGTTTCGAGACAAACTCTCAGCACCAAAGCTTTTTACATCGTTTAAATTGCCGCTTTCATACTACTAGTCTCGATGACAAGGCACACCGGCAAAAAGGAGAAGTGAAATACTCGGAACCGAAATTGAGCTTATAATTAAACAATTCAATATCAATCCAACTTTATTAGGACTTCAGACTTAACTCTGAGGTCCTCTTTTTTTGGAGAAAACAACTCAGGTTGCGTAATAAGAGACAGAACAGCACGAAAGGAGTCGCTTCAATGTCTACTATCACCAAAACCTGGACTGAGGACAAGATTCGCTCCATCATCCGCAAGCTGGATGAGAAAACCGGACTCAACGGAGCTGCGTTGCCCATCGCTTTCAACAGTTATGGGTGGTTCCTCGGGCACTACCGTTATGTTGAGCCTAAAGCGTTCGGGTTCAACCGTAAGTTTTTCAACGACTCGACCACCGGGGAATCCTAGGTGATCGATGTTATCCGGCATGAGTACGCCCACTACTATGTTGATGTCACTCATCTTGAAAGATACATTGGCCACTCCCGTCGAGAGACATCCCATGGGGATGACTGGAAGTGGGCTTGCAAGATGGTCGGTGCCGATCCCACCCGCTGCCACAACAATTCGGACTCCATCAGCAAAAAGTGGTCCCTTACTGACGCGATTGCCGCATATAACGCTGATGATGTGGTCGAATTCGACGTGCTTGCCTATCTGAATAAGTGGCATCAGGCGCCGGGCGATTCTGAGACTGCCTCCAAGACTCTCACCCGTATCAAAGAACGCAACCCTTATGCCTACTATGAAATCGGCGATGAGATCCTCCATCCCAAGAGAGGATTCGGAATCGTTGAGGATGCCATCCCCCACGACTACTGGACGCAGAAAATCTATGTCCGCTTCGAGGACAAGAGCGATGGTGTGTTTGACGCTAATGACATCTGCAAAATCGTCGACGGGGTGGCTATCCCTTATAAGACGAAGCGTCGGTGAACAGACTCTGTGGTCGAGAAAAGACGAGATATATTCTCATATCTCGACCACAGAAATCAAAAAAGAATTGAAAAAGTGGAGATTCCCCAAACGCTCCCGTATACAGGGACAGAAAGCAAACACAAACCCACCAAAATACTAAAAGCGAAAGGATGTACGAAAATGAACAAGTACGAATTCAACGCAACCAACCTTATTGCAGAGACCTTTGAGGAGCGCGGCGTCAAGTTCGACGTTGTCAGTCATCATGGCATCGAACAGCTGCTGGCAGGTTTTTCCGTCGACTGCGGGCCCAACGTGATCATGAGGTTCATCAGCCGCGATAATGACAACGACGTTGCGGCAGGCATCTTCGGTCTGATCACCAACACTCCCACGGAGAAGAGAGCCCGTGTTATGGAAGCCTGCAATGTACTCAACCACAAGATCCGCTACATGAAGTTCTATCTTGATACGGATGGTGACATCAATGTTGAGTATGACTTCCCCATGCACAGCCCCGATAACGGCATTGGCGAGATGGCTTTCGAGATTTTCGCTCGCATGATGCATATCCTCAAATCCGAGTACAGCATCTTCATGAAGGCACTCTACTCTGAGGAGGAGCTTGATATCCAGGGGCATAGCATTCCTGCTGAGCTGATGCAGCGGCTTCAGGAACTCCGCAAGATGATGGAAGCCCAGATGACTGCCGCTGGCGTTTCCGATGATGAGGAATCCGATGGTGAATCCGATGATGTCAAGCTGGATCTTGATAATCTTGAGTTGGTGAGTTCTTCTGACGACATTGCCTGCTAAATTTGCAATCTCCTCCCACCTGAATGAGAGCCGGATGGCAACTGGCCGAAACTGCAGTAGCAATCAACGCTGCTGTAGTCGTGGGAAGCCACAAAATATTACAAAAGGAGACGAATGCTATGACGAACTACCCTATTGACAGCGCTCTTGCCGCCACCGAAGGTGCCTTTGAGATCGATCTGCTCAACAAGGTGACCGGCACTACTTATCCTCAGGCTGCCGTGTATGGCACGAACACACTCGGACAGGTTCTCCAGGAATATGCAGTTGACATTGGCGTGAATCCCAATGACAGCAAAATTCTCTTCGAGAACAAGCGCACCGGGGCATCTACCAGTGACACCAATGAAACCATTGAAGGCCTTGGGCTCCGGGAAGGTGATGTGCTGGCTGTCAGCGATAACGCTGGCGTGGCTGCTGATGAGGAGGCCTTTGAGATCGATTTGCTCAACAAGGTAACTGGTACGGCTTATCCTCAGGTTGCCGTGTATGGCACGAACACGATCGAGCAGATTCTCTGTGAATATGCTGCAGATCTTGGGGTGAGACGCAACGACGGCAAGAATATCTATGAAAACAAGCGCACCGGCGTATTCACCACTGATGTCAATAAAACCGTCGATGGCCTTGGGCTTCAGGAAGGTGATGTACTGGCCGTCTGTGAGTACTGCGACGGCGTAGCATAAGCAAAAGGGGGCTGACATGATGGTGACAATATGCATTCTTGTCGGTTTGGGATTAATTGGCTGCGGAGTCATCATCGCTTGCATTACGAAAAAAGGGCGCAAAGAAAAACCTGCCACCGCCCCTCCGCCGCTCCCGCCTCGGGTCAATGTAGGCATACCCTCACCAACAGTCAGCCATGCTCGAACCAGAACAAGCAAATCTTCCGTTGCAAGGGCGCTGCCGCCCCGTCGTTCTTCCGCGTCGGCAATCGCTAATGCAGCCCGAAGGACGGCAGGGGCCGGTTATGGGCCACGGGGCGTGACGCCGGGCCACTTCCCATGCTGCCCCTTCGATAAGCTGCGGAACATTCCCGGTGAACGGCAGGTGATCTTCTGGGACAGCGGAGAAAACTGTTACCGCTGCTCCAGAGGTCACCGGTTCAAGAGCAATGGGAAGTTGCTGTAACAGCCCAGAACGAAAGGATGATCTACATGAACAAAGTGGTTTATAACCCCTTGAAGCTTTCGGAATATCGCCCGCTGTTCCATGACCTACGCGTGCTGGTCATCGGAGCCGGGGCGGTTGGAACGCACCTTATGGAGAAGTTCGCCAAAATGGGACTTTCTCCTGACGCAATGGATTTCGATTGCTTTACGCTTGAAAATGCAGCCAAGCACGGCTGTCTGATCCGCACGCCGGAAGATGCCGGACGAAACAAGGCGGAATGCGCGTCCAATCGAGTTCAGCCGCTGCTGGACGATGGCTGTACTTCCAATGGCATCGACAGCGATCTCTGCAAGCTCGGTCCGGAGGCATTTGCTGATTACAGTTATGTTGTCGCGGCAGTGGATAATTTCAATGCCAAAGTGCTTCTGAACGAGTTAATCCGACAGCTTCCTGAAGAACGGCGACCGATTGTCCTCATGGATGGAACACATGATGAGATGGCCCAGAGCGTGATTCTTGACAATGCCGAGTTCTGCCTTCGCTGTCTGATTGACGAAAGCTGGATGAAGGACAGTAGTATCAGGACATCCTGCACAGGACCACAAATCAGGCAGTACAACGGTGTTAGTGAAGTAGTTCGCACCACTAACCGGGCTAGTTCGATGGCAGCTTATCTGAGTACTGAACAACTCAGAGGAAGCGTTCTTGGTTTTGATGATGTTATGAATCGCAGACTGACCTATACAGCTTATCCCCACCTGGAATTGAGTTCCTCTCATCCCTTGCGGAAACGTAATTGTCCTGGATGTGCAATCCATCCGCCCACAAAGATTGAGTGGCTGCATGGCAGTGTCATGAATGTTACACTGAAAGAGGCGATGGAGCAGATCGCCGTAAACCTTGGTACGACGGATTTTGAGATGTCCGTTCATCGCCTGAATTACAGGAAGATCGTCCACGCTGGCTTTATTGTGGAGGATGTCTGCCGTTCGTGCGGAGCGCCTATTCAGGTGATGCAGCATGAGGGCCGGGTCTTTCTTGACGATCTTCTGTGCGATAAGTGTAGCACCCACGGGAAACGCGCTCATAACAGTGCAACTTTCTCTCATGGCGAAATCTTGCATGCTTTTGACCTCGGTTGCAGTGAAGAAATCCAGAACATGACACTGTACGACCTGGGGTATCCGCTTGGCGCTCATATCGAGGTGATTCAGCGTAACGGAGCTCTTGACTTTTTGGATACCGAGAAGATCACTAGGACAGTCTTTGCGCTTGATGAGGATCACCTGAAAATCCACGAAATCCATAAGCTCTAAAAGGAGGTTCAACATGAGTTACTCAACCAACTATACCGATGAATACGGTCACACGAGAGAAGTCTCGATCACCGAAGAAGACTCTGCCGAGGCTTTGAAGAACGATTACCAGGAAATCGTCCGGAAATACAACCCTAAGTATGTGACGACCCAGAGGGTTCAGACGAAAGCTGGCGAGGCGATGCACCTTAAGGTGACGGTTAAGGCCCCTTCGCATTACCTCACCACAAACGAGGACTCCACGCCTAAAGCCTGTGAATCTATGACGGTTGATATCATTTGCTATCCCGGATATCCGCTGAAATCCGTATCGGCCTCGTATGCCTCAGATCATTATCTTGCGAGTCCTAACGTTTTTCGTTCCGGGAACGCCTGCATTGACACCTGGATTCCCTTCACGAGTTCTCTGACTACGGTCGTGGACAAGCTCGTGCGCGATATGATTCACGATCCCGGTGTGACTCGATATGAAAGCATGGCAAACAGCAGCGTGGCACAGTGGCATAAGGATGGCGTTGCTTCCAAACGTTTCCCCACGATTCATCCCAAACTGCTTTATGCCCCTGAACTGACGACCCTTCCGCCTCGCAAGGTGG
>ERZ773178.2279-NODE-2279-length-18296-cov-5.319610_pt1 | contig 18296 bp, 16 predicted proteins | sample MGYA00580533_ERZ773178 | MGnify/ENA primary metagenome ERZ773178 (study PRJEB29015, sample SAMEA2737859) | human gut metagenome | biome: human gut; feature: human-associated habitat; material: faeces | place: China | collected 2012 ...
TCTTTTCCTTTGGGCATACTATTTTTACCTTGATTGGAAGGAGAACCACATGGAATCTGTTGTAGAGCGCTTTTTGCGCTATGTGACCTTTGACACCCAGTCGGACGAGGAATCCGACACCTGCCCCTCCACGGAAAAGCAGAAGGCGCTTGCCGCCGCGCTGGTAGAGGAAATGCGGGGCATGGGCATTGCGGACGCGAGAATGGACGAAAACGGCTATGTCTACGGCACCGTCCCCGGTGACCCTGACCTGCCCACCATTGGACTGATCGCCCACATGGACACCGCGCCGGACGCTCCCGGCGCGAATGTCAAGGCGAAGATCGTGGCCTATGACGGCGGGGATGTCTGCCTGAACGAGGAAAAGGGCATTTTCCTGCGGGAGGCGGACTATCCGTACCTGAAAAACCACGTAGGCAAGCACCTGATCGTCACAGACGGCACGACTCTGCTGGGCGCGGACGATAAGGCAGGCGTGGCGGAGATCATGACGGCGGCGCAGCAGCTGCTCGCCATGGGCGGCAGGCATGCCACATTGAAGATCGGCTTTACCCCCGACGAGGAGATCGGCCGGGGCGCTGACCGGTTCGACGTGAAGGGCTTCGGCGCGGACTTTGCCTACACCGCCGACGGCGGCCCCGTGGGCGAGATCGAATATGAGAACTTCAATGCCGCGGGGGCAAAGGTTGTTGTCCATGGACTGAATATCCACCCCGGTTCTGCCAAGGGGAAGATGGTGAATTCCCAGCTGATCGCCATGGAATTCCAGAGTTTGCTCCCCGTTGGGCAGCGTCCGGAGCTGACGGAGGGCTATGAGGGCTTCTTCCATCTGCTGGGCATGAAGGGCGAGGTGGAGCGTTCCGAGCTGCACTATATCATCCGCGACCACGACATGGAGAAGTTCGAGGAAAAGAAAGCGGTCATGACCGCTGCCGCGGACTTTATCAACCGCAAGTACGGCGCGGGAACGCTGGAGCTGACCCTCAAGGACAGCTACTATAACATGAAGAAGTGCATTGAGCCGTGTATGTACGTGGTGGAGCGGGCGAAAAAGGCCATGGCTGCGGCGGGTATGAACCCGGTGGAAGTGCCCATTCGCGGCGGCACCGACGGCGCGCGGCTGTCCTACGAAGGGCTGCCCTGTCCCAATCTGTGTACCGGCGGCGAAAACTACCATGGACGCTTTGAGTTCATCCCCACCGAGGACATGGAGAAGTGCGTCCGGATGCTGGTGGAGATTCTGACGGCGTGATTTATGGGGGAAGCTCTGAACCTCTTGCGGACGGTCAGAGCTTCCCAAAGTCCCCAAGGGTAGGGGAAAGGACTAACAACATGAAAGAAAAACGATTTTTCCCGGAAAAGGGACTGCTGATGCTTTCCGGCGCCGCGTTTCTGCTGATGATCGTCCCGGCGTGGGTGCCGGGCTTTGTGTGGTGCGGCGTGGCGGCGGTGCTGCTGTGCGCCGCGGTGTGGCGGCTGCCCGTCTCCCGGCAGAGGGTGCGGGCGCTGCTTTCCAATCCCGTACACATGGCTCTGAGCCTTGCGTTCAACGGCGCGCTGGCGGTGAACTTCTACCACAACTGGGTCGATTCCCAGAAAATGCAGCGCGTGGCGGGGATGCTCGGCATGGAGAACGGGCTGTTCGTCCCCCTTTGCGCCGCGTTCTTCGCCATCGCGGCGGCTCCGGCGGCGGGGTGCGTGATCTCCTATTATATCTCCGCCGGTCAGGAGGACTACCGCAGGACGAAAGCGGAAACCCTTCGTTCCGGGGAAACCGGCATCCCCATGGGAAAGGCGCTGCTGATTCTGTTTGCCGTTTTCGTGGTGGGCATCAGCGCCATTCTTCGGGCGAATTTCTACTATATGGACGATTCCCCCCGGGCGGCGCTGGGGTACAAGCAGTGGGACTATTTCAGCCGGTATCTCTCGACGGCACTTGCAACGCTGGTGCATGGAGGCGATTATCTGGCGGACGCCGCGCCGCTGCCCCAGATCCTTGCCATGCTCATCATGGCGGTGTCCGGGATACTCATGGGGTATATTGTCTATGAACGGACGACATTTTCCGGCTGGGAACTGGCGGTGCTGTCGATTCTGGGGCTGAATCCCTATTTCCTCGGCTGTGTCAGCTTTCGGTTTGACGCGCCGTATATGGCGCTTTCCGTGCTGGCGGCGGTGGTGCCGCTGCTGTGCCGGAACCGGAATACTGCGGCGTATGTGCTTGCGTCCGGGTTGGGGATTCTGGCGGTATGCACCAGCTATCAGGCGGCGGCGGGGATTTTCCCCATGCTGGTGGTCGCGCTGGCACTGCGGATGTGGAACCGCGGGAAATCCATCCGGGAGGTCGGGCTTTTCTGCCTGAAATCTGCGGCGGGGTATGCGCTGGGATTGATCTTCTTCAAGCTGGTTATCATGATTCCCGCCGACACCAGTTATGTGGGCAACGCCCTGCCCCCGGCGGGGGAGCTGATTGCCCACTTTTTGGAAAATCTGCGGAGTTACTATTCTCTGGTTCTGTCGGATTTCAAGCCCTTCTGGCTGATTGCGGCGGTGCTGACGGCGGCAGCCTTCTGCGTTCGCACGGTTCTGGATTCCCGGCGGAAAACGCTTCCCGCCATCGCCATGACCGCAGCGGTGCTGATCCTGATGGGGCTGATGTGCTTTGGACTGTATCCCGCACTGGCCGCCACGGTGTTCGCACCCCGGGCAATGTATGGCTTCGGCGTGCTGCTTACCGTGTTCGGCATGACGGCGGCGGAAGGGAAGAAGCGCTTCTCCCTTAAGATACCGGCGGTGGTTCTCAGCTGGATTTTCTTCGTGTTCGCCTTCACCTACGGAAACGCCCTGAGCGTTCAGAAGGATTACACGGATTTCCGCACCCAGCTGGTGATTTCGGATTTGCAGGAAATGGAAGCGTTCCAATCCGATACGCCGGTGACGGTGCAGCTGTCCGGCTCCATCGGAAACGCGCCGGTTCTGCGGAACATGCCGCAAAACTACCAGATGCTGAACCGTCTCATCCCCGGCACCTTCGGCGGGGGAGACGACCTGACCCAATATGGGTTCTACTGCTACTATGGCATGCGGAACGTTGTGTGGAATCCGGATGTGGATTTGCGGGAAATGGACTTGCCCGTTGTGGAGGACAACATGTACCACACGATCCGCGGCGAGGGAAGCTGCGTTCTGGTGGAGCTGAAATAGTGAAAGAAAAAATCCCGGAAAGCAACAGCTTTCCGGGATTTTTGCGTACAAAATGGAATCACTCGGCGAAGTCGGCCTCTTCGGCAACGGGCTCGTTCGCGGCAACCTCGGCGGCAGGGGCTTCCTCAACAGGGGCCTCCTCTGCGGGAGCTTCGGCGGGAACTTCCTCTGCGGGCTCTTCGGCAGGCGCTTCCTCAGCGGCAGTCTCTTCGACGGCCTTCGGCTCTTCTTTGCAGCAGGGGCACTTGGGCAGGGAAGCGAAAATCTTCTTCGCCCATGCGACAATCTGATCGCCGTAGGTAGCAACAACGTAGACGGCACCGGCAACGGCAGCCAGAGCGGCCAGGACTTTTACGATTACATTGAATGCTTTCATGGAAATGACCTCCAGAATTTTTTGGACAGCGGCGCAGACCTGCGGCGCTGTGATTTTTACACTCCAAGTATAACCAATGTCGTTAAAAAAAGCAATACGTAAATTGGGAATAAATTGAAAACAATGACAGAGTTTTGTCAGATATACCCATACATTCCCCGGATACTGACCTCCCCGGCGTTGACGGCTTCCACATGGGAATCGGGAAATTCCACCACCAGCGCGCCTTCGTCGTCAACGTCCAGCGCCCGCCCGTGGCGGACTTCTCCCGCGCCCACCACGGAAATTTCTTTGCCGATGGTGACGCAGTTTTCCCGGTAGAACCGGAGCATGTCCTTCTTGCCGGTGAACAGGGAGGCGTCCATTTCCCACAGTGCCTCCATCATGGCGGCGGCGACCCGGCAGCGGTCAATTTCCCGACCTGCCGCCATGGCGAGGGAGCAGGCTCTGTCCCGAATCTCCGGGGGAAAATCCTCCGCTTTCTGGCAGCAGTTGACGCCGATGCCTACGATCGCCCAATCAACGCCTCCGGCGGCGTTCAGCCCCATTTCCGTGAGGATTCCGGCGAATTTCTGCTTTCCCCAGACGAGGTCGTTCGTCCACTTGATGCCGGGGCGAAGCCCGGCGGCGCATTCCACCGCCCGGCACATGGCGGCTGCGACGGCGCAGGTCAGGTGCATCAGCTCCTGAGGCGCACACTCTGGACGCAGAAGGATGCTCATATAAATTCCCACCCCCGGCGGGGACAGAAACGACCGTCCCATCCGTCCCCGGCCGCCGGTCTGGCGGTCGGCGATCAGGACGGTGCCGTGGGGAGCGCCCTGAGAAGCAAGCACTTTCAGTCGATTATTGGTGGAATCCAGCTCGGGAAATACGAAAAGCCGATCTTTCCACGGATATTCCGGGGGAAGGAACGAGAGAATCTGCTCTTTCATGTCAGTCAATGTCGCTCAGCACTTCCTCGGGCGGGTTGTCCAGAATTTCGGGGTGGGCGAGAATGCGGCGGTAATGCTTGAAGAAGGCGGCATAGTAGAAGCCGTCCACGATCCGCTCGTCCATGGTGAACTTGATGTCTACATACTTTTTCTCCACCACGGAGCCGTCCTCCTGCACCTCTACCGCCCGACGCTTCATGCCGAAGGCACCGAACACCGGCAGGTTGCCGAAGTCATACAGGTGGTGGTAAATGGGCGGAATGCCCAGACTTCCCATGGAGGTGAAGAACAGGCTGCCGTGGAAGGGGCTGACCTCCAGCAGGAATTTGGGCAGCATCCCGAAATAGTCCAGCGTTTTCAGCAGCCACACCGTGAATTTCAGGAACACGCCGGGAATCAGCGTGAGCGCACCCGCCGTGTTGTCAAAGCTGGAATCCAGAGGCGTGTTTTTGACGTTCTCCACGGCGGATTGCAGCTTGCGGTAGACATCGTCGGCGGTGTCATGGGGATTCAAGTGCACCTTGACGATGGTGTCCGGGGAGTCGGCGGTCATTTCCTTTTTGATGGTCATGCAATACTGAATGTCGTCGCCATGCGTATAGACCTTCTGCCCCGCGAGGAACCGGTTCAGGCCGGGATAGCGGCACACGCCCCGGCAGTAGGCCGCCAGCAGAACATGGGTGATGCCGAAGCTGGTCAGACCCTCCCGGCGCTTGCGGCGGATGTAGCGGTCAATGTGAGTGATCTCCAGAGAATCTTCAAAGAGATTGGACGAGGTGTTCCGGGTGACCATGATGTAGGGGGAAACCTGCGCCATGGGGGGCAGGGTGCGCAGACGGCGTCCGTCGGTGCGGTCGCCCCATGTGGGGTGGTACTCGTCCACCGGATGCACCCGGATGCCGAAAAGAAGGATCAGCATTCCCAGAACCATGAGAAAGTCCGGCAGACACTTGCCGCCCGCGTAATAATCGTGTTGAAGCAGGAACGCCCGGTAGCAATACATTAGGAACAGCAGCGGGCAGCACAGAATGGGAAACAACAGCAGCACGGCGTGCTTGCGGCGTCCGGCGGTGATATCCGTGTAGAGGAAGGCGAAGAAGATCACCGCGACCCAGAACAGGAACGCCATCAATCGACTGGAAACGCCGGCGGAGAAGGTCAGACCCGCGTACCAGGCCATGAGCCAGACGGGAATGGCGGTCTTATAGAACTGTTCTTTTCCGGACAGGAGGGCGATGAGCGCGTACAGCAAGGCCGCCGCGATTGGCAGAACGATTTGGCTCCACACGAAATGCGCGTCTCCGGACCCTTTCAAACCGGAGAGCGCAATGCGGGCCACTGCCGAGCAGACCATGCACAGCGCCATCAGCCAGGTCAGCGCGTTTTTGCGGCTGACATAGAGATGAATTCTGTTTTTCATAACAATGTAATTATAACAAACCTCACCGGGCTTGGCAATAAGAAAAGCGGGCGAAACGCCCGCTTTTTGGAAAAACTTAAGGATTTCCGGCGAAGTGAAACGAAAACGGAGTACCGAATTTACAGCGATTTCGTAAGAGCCGCAATGAACGCCGGGGTCGTGCCGCAGCAGCCGCCCAGCAATGCGGCACCGTTGTCCCGGCACTGACGCATGATTCCGGCGAATTCTTCCGGTGTCTGGGCGTATACGGCGGTACCCTGATCGTTGATGGTGGGAATGCCTGCATTGGGCTTGCAGATCAGGGGAATCTTCACACTGCGGCGAAGCTTTGACACCAGATGGGGTGTCAGCACGTCCGCCGCCACGCAGTTGAAGCCAACGGCGGCCGCACCAGCCGCTTCCAGATCGCGCAGCACCTTTCCGCCGTCCGCCCCGGAGAACAGCGCCCCGTCCGACTGCATGGTGAAGGTGTACATGGCCGCTCCCGCGCCTTCCAGCTCGGCGGCGGTGAGAATGGCCTCTGCCTCCTGGGCGTAAAGCAGGGTCTCGCCGATGAGCAGATCGGCCCCGCCGTCGATCAGACCGCGGATCTGGCGGCGGTAATTCTCCACCAGCAGGTCGAAGCAGTCCGGATTCCAGCTCTCGCAGTAAACGGCCAGCGTGGTCAGGTCGCCCGCAATGAGGCATCCGGGGGCGGCGGAGCGGGACAGAGCAACCAGCGCTTCGTTGATCTTCTCCGTCTGGGCGTCCATGCCAACGGTTTTCAGGGCGATGGGCTGCGCCTGAAAGGTGGGCGCGTAGATGATCTGGCTGCCCGCGGCGGCGTAGGCGCGCTGGAGCGTGACCAGAGGTTCCGGGTTTTCCAGCACCCACTGCTCGGTGCAGCAGTCCTTGGGCATTCCGGCGGCGCGGAGGTTGGAGCCGGTGGCACCGTCCAGAATGCGGACACCCTCTTGAATCTTCTGCTGAAATTCTTCTTTTGTAAGCATAAGGATACCTCTCTTGATGACCAGCCCGGGAATGTGCATAATGCGGCGCGTCCCGGCAAAAACTGGAGAATGGATTTGACGTGATTATAAACGATTTTTGAATGGATTGCAACAGGCATTGACCTTTTGAGGAAAATCTGCTACTATAGCAAAAGTCTTGGGAATTTTTGGGAAGCCGTCAAGTTTGGCTTTCCCGGGATTTCAAGGAAAAGGAGACACATTTTATGAAGAAAACGGTTTTAAGAGAATATGCCCGCCTGATCGTCCGCAGCGGCGTCAATGTCCAGAAGGGGCAGGAGGTGCTGATTTACGCCGATCTCGACCAGCCGGAATTCGTCCAGATGGTCGTGGAGGAAGCCTATAAGGCCAAGGCGAAGAAGGTCACGGTGGAGTGGAACTACCAGCCTCTGCAGAAGCTCCATGTGCGCCACCAGTCCGTCAAGACGCTGGGCGAGGTGCCCGAGTGGCAGAAAGCCAGACTGCAGCACTATGTGGACGTGATCCCCTGCCGCATCCACCTGATGTCCGAAGACCCCGACGGCCTGAAGGGCATCAACATGGGCAAGCTTGCCAAGTCCCGTCAGCTGCGCTATCCCATCGTGAAGCCCTACAGCGACCAGCTGGAAAACAAGGATCAGTGGTGCATTGCCGCCGTCCCCGGCGCGGCATGGGCGAAGAAAGTCTTCCCCGGAATGCGCACCGGCACCGCCATGGAGAAGCTGTGGGAGGCCATTCTGTTCACTTCCCGTGTGACCGACGACCCTGTGAAGGCGTGGGAGGAGCACAACGCCGACCTGCATGACCGCTGCGCTTATCTCAACAGCCTGCACATCCGCAGCCTGCACTACACCGCCGAAAACGGCACCGACCTGACCGTGGGTATGATCCCCGAAGGCGAGTGGAAGGGCGGCGGAGACACCAGCCTGCAGGGCATCTTCTTCAACCCCAACATCCCCACGGAGGAGTGCTTCATCTCTCCCAAGCGGGGCGAAGCCGAGGGCATCGTCTATGCCAGCAAGCCCCTGAGCTATCAGGGTCAGCTCATCGAGAATTTCTCCGTCCGCTTTGAAAAGGGCAAGGCCGTGGAGGTCAAGGCGGAGAAGGGCGAGGAGCTGCTCAAGACCATGATCGCCATGGACGATGGCGCGTCCTATCTGGGCGAGTGCGCGCTGGTGCCCCAGCACAGCCCCATTGCGGAGAGCGGCATCCTGTTCTATAACACCCTGTTCGACGAGAACGCCGCCTGCCATCTGGCGCTGGGCATGGGCTTTGCCGACACCATCAAGGATTTCCAGAATAAGACGCTGGACGAGTGCCGGGCGCTGGGCATCAATGATTCCATGATCCACGAGGACTTCATGATCGGCTGCGACAGCATGAACATCGACGGCATCTGCGAGGACGGCAAGGTCGTACCCATTTTCCGCAGCGGCAACTGGGCATTCTGATCGGAAAAACCGCTGATGCACCACGATTTTTCGATTTTTTGAAAAAATCGAAAAAAGTGCTTGCATTCTCCGACACTTTATGATATGATATCCGGGCGATTAAAGATTGCCCGGGGCTACTATGCCCTTTAACTGATAAGAAAGAGGTGAACGAAATGAAGGAAGGTATCCATCCCAAGTACGAACAGACCACCATCCGCTGCGCGTGCGGCAATGTCTTTACCACTGGTTCTACCAAGAAGGACATTCGTGTTGAGATCTGCTCCAAGTGCCACCCTTTCTATACCGGCAAGCAGAAGCTGGTTGACACCGGTGGACGTGTTGATCGGTTCAACAAGCGGTTTGGCCTGAAGTAAGACCCGCAAATCCCGCACTGCGTGATGCAGTGCGGGATTTTTGTATTTTTGTGGTTGTTCGCGGCGCGGATGTGTGGTATAATAAGAGAAACGGTAAGAGGGGAAGTGCCGCCGGAGGAGAAACCGGGGTTTCCCATGAGAAAAACGGAGGTAACATGGAAGAAAGATTTGATAAACAGACGCAGGAACGGGCGGTTCTGGTGGGACTGAACGCGGACTGCTTTGCTGAGGAAGATACCGCCACCGAAAGCACCCTGGACGAGCTGGAAGACCTTCTGGAGACCGCGGGAGGCTTCTGTACGGGCAAGGTGCTGCAAAACCGCCATACCCCCGATTCCCACAGCTTCATCGGCGAGGGAAAAGCCCAGGAGGTGCGGATGCTGGCGGAAGCGACCCAGTCCACCATGGTCATTTTCGACAACGAGCTTTCTCCCGGCAACATCCGGGCGTTGGAGGAAATTATCGGGCTTCCCGTTCTGGACAGAAGCGCTCTGATTCTGGACATTTTCGCCCAGCGGGCGAAGACGAAGGAAGGCCGGCTTCAGGTGGAGCTGGCGCAATACAAATATCTGCTGCCCCGGCTGTCCGGCATGGGTACGAGCCTTTCCCGGCAGGGCGGCGGTATCGGCACCCGTGGCCCCGGCGAGACGAAGCTGGAATCCGACCGGCGGCATATCCGGGAGCGCATCAACCGTCTGGAAGAAGAGCTGGAACAGGTGCGCAAGGTGCGCTCCGTCCAGCGGGAGCGGAGAATGAAAAATTCCGTTCCGGTGGTGGCCATTGTGGGCTACACCAACGCGGGAAAATCCACCCTGCTCAATCAGCTCACCGGCGCGGGAATCCCCGCCAACAACCGGCTGTTTGACACGCTGGATACCACCTCCCGGCTTCTGACGGTTTCCGACAATCTGGACGTGATCCTTTCCGACACCGTAGGATTTATCGCAAAACTGCCCCACCATCTGGTGGACGCTTTCCGGGCGACGTTGGAGGAACTGGAATTTGCCGATTTGCTTCTGCACGTCATCGACGCTTCCGACCCCCATCTGGAAGAGCATATCGCCGTGGTAGACAGGCTGATCTCCCAGTTGGCCAAGCCGGAAACCCCGGTGCTGAAATGCTACAACAAGGCCGATCTGGTGTATTCCGACGACATTCCCGTGGGGAAGAATATTGTTGCCATCTCCGCCAAGCGGGGCATCAATATGGACGGGCTGCTGAAAGCCATCGAGAGCGCCCTGAACCATGCCCGGCACCATATCGTGGTGCGTCTGCCCTATGCCATGGGCGGCATGGTGGAGACGCTGCATGACGGTGCACAGGTCAAAAAAGTGGACTACACCCCGGAGGGCATCGAGATCGAGGCCGTCGTGGACGGAATCCTCTACGGCAGACTCCGGGAATATATCATCGGGGAGTGCTGAGGATTGGACGAGTATCTGATACCCACCCAATTTGGCGAAGCGGAATTCGTGGAAAAGAAGTCCCGCTTCATCGGCCGCGTCTGGCCTGTGGACACCGAGGAAGAAGCTCTGGCGAAAATCCAGGAGATGAAAAAGAAGCACTACGACGCCACCCACAACTGCTGGGCGTACATCATCAGAGACGGCGCGGTGCGCTTCTCCGATGACGGCGAACCCGGCGGCACTGCGGGAATGCCCATGCTGCAGGTTTTGCAGCGGGAATGTCTTTTTAACGTGGTGTGCGTGGTGACCCGGTACTTTGGCGGCATTCTTCTGGGCGCCGGGGGACTGGTGCGGGCTTACACAAAAGGCGCAAAAATCGCTGTGGACGCTGCGGGCAAATCCATGAAGCGGGTATGGACGGCGGTGTACGTGCCGTGCCCCTATCCCTTCTACGAGCGGGTCAAGCTGGAAGCCGCCGCCTTTGGGGGCATTCTCCGCAAGACGGATTTCGGCGCGGAGGTGGAGCTGGAGCTGCTGTTCCCGGAGGGACAGGTCAGCGCCTTTCTGGAAAAACTCACCGACCTGTCCAGCGGAACCGTGGAGGGCATGGAGACCGGGCAGGAATACCGGGCGTTTCCGGCGGAGACTACATAAACAAAGTGGAATAAGGAATGAGGGAATTACCATGACTGTGCGGGAAGAACTGGAATGGCAGGAGCATAAGCGACTGAATCCTCTGGCGGCCTTCGCCGACCAGAGCAGGGGACGTCTGAGGTTTGAAGAACCCCGGGCGGAGGACGTGCGTACCTGTTACCAGAGGGACATTGACCGCATTGTCCATTCCAAGTCCTTCCGCCGCCTGATGCACAAGACGCAGGTGTTTTTGCAGCCTGAGGGCGACCACTACCGCACCCGGATGACCCACACATTGGAGGTCAGCCGCATTGCTGGAACCATCACACGGGCGCTGGGGCTGAACGAAGATCTGGCGGAAGCCATTGCCATGGGGCATGACCTGGGACACACTCCCTTCGGCCACGCCGGGGAGGACGTTCTGAGCCAGTGCCTTGGCAAGCCTTTCCGCCACAATGAGCAGAGCCTGCGAGTGGTGGACATTCTGGAAAAGGACGGTCAGGGGCTGAACCTGACCTATGAAGTCCGCATGGGCATTCTGGGTCACACCGGGGATTACTGGCCGGAGACGCTGGAGGGGCAGGCCGTGCGCCGCTCTGACCAGATCGCCTACGTCAACCACGACATTGACGACGCCATCCGGGCGGGCATTCTCACCGACGACGATATCCCCATCGACATCACCGACGTGCTGGGCCACAGCCACCGGGACAGGATCAATACACTGGTCTGCGATGCCATCCGCACCTCCCGGGAATTCGGGAAAGTCTGTCTGTCTCCCGATGTGGACAGGGCGCTCAAGGAGCTGCGCTCGTTCATGTTTACCAATGTCTACCGCAATCCGGTGGCCAAGGGCGAGGAGAGCAAGGCAAAGGATATGCTGAAACGGCTGTTTGAATACTACATCGCCCATCCGGAAGCGCTGCCCGAGGATTTTCAGCCCCAGCTGAGCTTCGACGGCATGGAACGCACGGTGTGCGACTACATAGCGGGAATGACGGACAATTACGCCGTCGAAAAGTTCCGGGAGATCTTCATCCCCATGGGATGGCAGGTTCACGGTTAGAGAATAATTGGAGAATTCTGACGAAAGGAGGGGAGGCCATGCCATTTCCACCGGCATTTATTGATGAAGTGATCGCGCGGAACCCGATTGAGGACGTGGTGGGGCAGTACGTGACGCTGAAGCGTTCCGGCTCCAACCTGTTTGGCCTGTGTCCCTTCCACGGAGAGAAGACCGCCTCCTTCTCCGTCGCGCCGGACAAGGGCATGTTCTATTGCTTCGGCTGCCACAAGGGCGGCGGCGTCATCAATTTCGAGATGGAAATTGAGGGGCTGAGCTACGGGGACGCCGTGCGGGCGCTGGCAAAGCGGGCGGGGTTGGAAGTCCCCGAGGACGAGCAGTACCAGTCCCGGTACCGCCAGCAGGAGCGGCTCTGGGCGCTGCACAAGGAAGCGGCGCGGTTTTTCCACAGCTGCCTTTACGCGCCCATGGGCGCATCAGCGCTGGAATACGCCCGGGGGCGGGGAATGTCCCAGACGACCCTGACCAAGTTTGGCATCGGCTACGCCCCGGACAGCTGGAGCGATCTGGTGGACGCCATGCGGAAAAAAGGCTACACCGATCAGGAGCTGCGGGATTCCGGCCTTGTGACGGTGTCCAAAAAGAACGGCAATCTTTTCGACCGGTTCCGGGACAGGCTGATGTTCCCCATCATCGACGTTCGGGGAAACGTCATCGGCTTTGGCGGGCGCATTATGAACGACCGGGATAAAAACGCCGCAAAATACTTAAATTCCCCGGAAACCCTGATTTTTAACAAGCGGAAAAACCTGTTTGCCCTGAATTACGCCAAGAAAAGCAAAATGGGCTACCTGATTCTGGTGGAGGGGTACATGGATGCCATCGCCCTGCACCAGTATGGATTTGACTGCGCGGTGGCATCCTTGGGGACTGCCCTGACGGACGACGGCGCAACGCTGCTGTCCCGGTACACCGATCAGGTGGTGCTGATCTACGACGGCGACACCGCCGGACAGAACGCCACTCAGCGGGCGATCCCCATGCTGGAAAAGGCGGGATTGCAGGTCAAGGTCCTGAAAATGCGGGACGCCAAGGACCCGGACGAGTACCTGAAAAAATTCGGCGCTGACCGTTTTAAAATTCTGCTGGAGGAATCCTCCAATCGGGTGGAATACCAGCTTGCCGCCATTGCCCGGAAGTACGATCTGCGGGACGACGACCAGAAGGTCCGCTATTTGCAGGAATCTGCCGACCTGATCGGCTCCCTGCCCAGCGCCGTCCAGCGGGACGTCTACGGCGGCCGGGTGGCGGAGGCCGCGAAGATCAGCGCCGACGCCATGCAGATGGAAATTCAGCGGGCGTGGAAACGGCGGGTCTATCAGGAGAAGAAAAAGCAGGAGAAGATCGACCTGTCTCCCGCCCGGAATCTGCAGCCCAAGAGCCGGGACATCCGCTATACCAACATGAAATCCGCCATGGCGGAGGAAATGCTTCTGTCGCTGGTTCTGCGGGAAAGCGCCCTGCTGGACAGCACCGGCGGCCTGGAAGCGGAGATGTTCTCCTCGGAGCTGCTGGGACGGGTCTACGCCCAGTTAAAACAGCGCCATGAGCAGGGACTGGACGTTTCTCTTGCGGGGCTGACGGATTTGACGCCGGAGGAAATGTCCCACATTGCGGGCATCCTGCACAGACAGCAGGGGCCTGTGAACGAGCAGGCGCTGACGGACTGCATCCGCACCATCCAGAACGAGTATCAGGCGTCCAAAGTGACGACGGAGGACGACCTGCTGGCGGTGCGGGAACGAATGAAGGAAAGAAAAGGAATGAAAGCATGACAGAGCTGTTAGAGAATTCTCCGGTGAGTGCCGGCGAGGACGATGTGCGCCAATACTTAAATGAGATCCGGCGGTATCCCCGTCTGACGCCGGAGGAAGAGCGTCAGCTTGCCATGCGCTGCGCCCAGGGAGACGAGAGCGCCATTCGCCAGATGGTCAATTCCAATCTGCGTCTGGTGGTGTCCATCGCGAGAGAGTACGCCGGACGGGGCGTCGCGCTGATGGACCTGATTCAGGAGGGCAGTATCGGCCTTCTGGTGGCGGCGCGGAAATTTGATTATACCAAGGATTACCGTTTTTCCACTTATGCCACAAAATGGATCAGGCAGGGCGTGACCCGGTGTCTGATGAACCACGGCAGCGCCATCCGGGTACCGCTGCACACGGCGGAGCGGATGCGGAAGATCGAAGCGGTGCGCACCGCCCTGCGTCAGGAGCTGGGGGAAGAACCCACCGCCGCGCAGATCGCGGAAAAGTGCGGCCTGCCCGAGGAAAAAGTGGCGGAGCTGACCCAGCTGACGCCGGACATCTGCTCGCTGGACGTTCCCACGGGGGATGACGACGGCACTGCCCTGCAATCTCTGCTGGAGGATGCGCAGGCGCCCCAGCCCTATGAGGAAGTGGTGCGTGGGGAGCTGGACAAGACAATGGACCAGCTTCTGAGTACGCTGAACGAGCGCCAGCAGCAAATCCTGCGTCTGCATTTCGGCATGGAGGACGGCAACTGCTATTCTTTGGAGGAGATCGGCAAAAAGCTGAGCATTTCCAAGGAGCGGGTGCGCCAGATCGAACGTCAGGCTATGGACAAGCTGCAAAAGATGGGCACCAGTCTGGGATTGGAGGATTTCTTGAATGAATGATCTGGATTTTTCCTTTGAGGACAGCCCTTGGGAAGCCTTTTTGCGAACCAAACGGGCAGGGGATACGGTTTCGGCCGCGAACCTTCTGACCATGCTGGAGGAAGAAAACGAGCAGGTCGTGGAGGATGCCCTTCAGGCGCTGGAGGACGGCGGACTGAATCTGAATGTTTTTGACCTCCCCAAAACGTCGGGCAGCGGAGAGGCGGCTCTGCGTCTGCGTCAGGAAGCGCAGCTGGTGGAAAAGGGCTTGAACCCCAAGGAACTGGAACCCAACGATCCACTGCGGCTGTACTTGGAAGAGGTAGCGCAGCTTTCCTCCACCGGCGACGAGCAGGCGCTGGCCGCAAAATGCGCGGCAGCGGATGAGTGCGCTATGGAGACGCTGACCAATCTGGGGCTGCACCGGGTTCTGGAAATCGCCAAAGATCACGTCGGCTGCGGGGTGCTCCTGCTGGATTTGATTCAGGAGGGGAGCCTCGGACTGTGGCAGGCCATTCAGGGCTACCGGGAGGGGGATTATGACGCCTACCGGGACTACTGGATTCGGTTCTACATGGCGAAAGCGGTCTTTTTGCAGGCGAGAGCCAACGGTGTTGGGCAGAAGCTCCGTGGGGCGCTGGAGGACTACCGTGCCGTAGACGAGCGGCTGCTGTCCGAGCTGGGGAGAAATCCCACTTTGGAGGAGATCGCCGAGGCCATGCACATAAGCCCGGAGGAAGCATCCGTGGTGAAAAAGATGCTGGACGACGCCCGTCTTCTGGCGCAGGCGAAGAAGCAGCCGGAGCCGGAGGAAGAAAAGGAAGCCGAAGAGCAGGCCGTGGAGGACACCGCCTATTTCCAGATGCGCCAGCGCATCATGGAGCTGATGTCGGTGCTTGACGAGACCGACGCGAAGCTGATTTCCCTGCGGTTTGGCCTGGAGGGCGGAATGCCCCTAAGCCCCGAGGAAACGGGAAAGCGCCTGAACCTGACCCCCGACGAGGTGGTCGCAAGAGAAGCAAACGCCCTGAGTAAACTTCGCTCAGAGAGATAGAAGGAAGGAAATCTATATGGCAAAACCAATTTCCATCGCCATTGACGGCCCTGCCGGGGCAGGAAAGTCCACCATCGCCCGAAGACTTGCCAAAGAGCTGGGCTTTTACTACGTGGACACCGGGGCGATTTACCGCACCGTGGCCTATTTCTTTGACCTGTGGGGCGTCAGCCCCAAGGACATCGACGGCATCACCCGCTACATCGACGAGCTGACCATCGGCATCGAGTACGACGACGAGGGCGTCCAGCACATGATCATGAACGGCATGGACGTGACCGGCGATATCCGCACCCCCGACCTTTCCCAGAAGGCCAGTCTCGTTTCTGCCCACGCCATCGTCCGGGAGCTGCTGCTGGACATGCAGCGGGAAATGGCGGAGAGGCACAACGTCATCATGGATGGCCGGGATATCGGCACCGTGGTGCTGCCCAAGGCCACGGTAAAGATTTTCCTCACCGCGACCCCGGAGGTGCGGGCAAAGCGCCGCACGGACGAGCTGATTGCGAAGGGACAGAAGGCGGACTACAATAAAATCCTCAAGGATATTCAGCAGCGGGACTATCAGGACACCCACCGGGAGATCGCTCCCCTGAAAATGGCGCGGGACAGCGTCAAGCTGGACACTTCTGAGCTGGACATCGACGGCGTTATCGCCGCGATGAAGGAGATCATTGCCCGGAAGGTGACGCTATGAGCGTCCGGGTCGCGAAAAGCGCCGGGTTCTGCTTCGGCGTCAGTCGGGCGGTGGAGCTGGTGGAGCAGGCGGCAAAAGCGGGGAAAAAGGTGGTCACGCTGGGGCCGATCATTCACAATCACCATGTCGTGGACAAGTTCCGCGCCTTGGGTGTGGAGGTGATCGACACCCCTGAGCAGGCTTGCCCCGGCCAGACGGTCATTATCCGTTCCCACGGCGTCAGCCGGGCGGTGTATGAGGAATTGCAGCGCAGGGGCGTGGAGATCATCGACGCCACCTGTCCCTTCGTCAAACGCATCCACGGAATCGTCAGCCGCGCCGAGGAAGAAGGGCAGCTGCCTGTCATCATCGGGACGCCCACCCACCCGGAGGTGGAGGGCATTGCCGGATGGTGCCGGGACTGCCGGGTTTTTGAGACCCTTGACGACCTGAAAAACTGGGCATATTCCAAAGAAAATCTTAAGAATTCGTCAATTTGCATGGTTTCACAAACGACTTTGACTGAATCTTTGTGGAAAATGTGCGGTGAATTTGCAAAAAAACAGTTTACTAACCTGAAAATTTTTGATACAATATGTAGAGCAACTGAGTATAGGCAAAGCGAAGCAGCTGAATTGAGTGAAATCTGTCAGGCTATGGTCGTTGTGGGAGACCCCAAAAGTTCCAACACAGGCCGTCTCGCTATGATTTGCCGGGAACACTGCGGCCGGGTCTTTCTGGTGGACAACGCTTCCGAGCTGCGTCCCGAGGACTTTCGCGGTGTCAGCGATGTTGGAATCACTGCCGGTGCGTCGACGCCGGCGTGGATTATAAAGGAGGTCAACAAGACTATGAGCGAAATCACGAATGTTGAGACTGTACAGGAGGAGAACTTCGCGGAGCTTCTCGAGCAGTCCATCAAGACTTTAAATACAGGAGATAAGGTTATCGGCACCGTGACCGGAATCGGCAACACCGAAGTCCAGGTCGACCTCGGCACCAAGCATGCCGGCTACATCCCTTATGACGAAGTCAGCACCGATCCTTCCGTGAAGCCCGAAGACATCCTGAAAGTTGGCGACGAGATCGAGGTTTTCGTCGTTCGCGTCAACGATCAGGAAGGCACCGTGCAGCTGTCCAAGAAGAAGCTGGACGGCCTGAAGGTCTGGGACGACATGACCGCATGGGCAGAGAACAAGACCACTGTGGAAGGCACCATCACCGAGGAAAACAAGGGCGGTTTGGTCGCCAATGTCAAGGGCATCCGGGTGTTCATCCCCGCTTCCCAGTCCGGCATCGCCAAGGGCGGCGACATGGCCGGTATGGTCGGCAAGACCGTGCAGCTGAAGATCACCGAGGTCAACCGCGCCCGCCGCCGTGTTATCGGCTCCATCCGCGCCGTCAACTCCGAGGCTCGCAAGGCCGCACAGGAGAAGATCTGGTCCGAGATCGAAGTGGGCAAGCAGTACCACGGCACCGTCAAGTCCCTGACTTCTTACGGCGCGTTCGTGGACATCGGCGGTGTGGACGGCATGGTTCACGTTTCCGAGCTGAGCTGGAACCGCATCAAGACTCCCGCTGACGTTGTGAAGGTCGGCGACGAGATCGACGTTTACGTCATTTCCTTCGACCCCGAGAAGCACAAGATTTCTCTGGGCTACAAGACCGCCGAGATGAACCCCTGGAATCAGTTCATGACCAAGTATTCCGTGGGCGACGTTGTGGACGCCAAGATCGTCAAGCTGATGACCTTCGGTGCCTTCGCTGAGATCCTGCCCGGCGTGGACGGCCTGATCCACATTTCCCAGATCGCTGACCGCCGCATCGGCAAGCCTGAGGATGTCCTGTCCGAGGGTCAGGATGTGAAGGTCAAGATCACCGATGTGGACGCCGAGAACAAGCGTATCTCCCTGTCTATCCGCGCTCTGCTGGAACAGCCTGAAGAGGACGCCGAGTAATTTGTGATGCAACACCGGGGCTGCGCATGTAGCCCCGGTGTTTTGTTAAACAGGACAATACGCCGTGTCTGTGGATTTCCGCAGCAGGCGGTAAACCGATAATACTATTTCTTCATAAAATGATTTCATCATTTTATGAAAGC
>ERZ773178.2283-NODE-2283-length-18265-cov-4.411312_pt1 | contig 18265 bp, 16 predicted proteins | sample MGYA00580533_ERZ773178 | MGnify/ENA primary metagenome ERZ773178 (study PRJEB29015, sample SAMEA2737859) | human gut metagenome | biome: human gut; feature: human-associated habitat; material: faeces | place: China | collected 2012 ...
TATCGTAAACATGAGCCGCCAGATCATTTCGGCTGTTTCCTTCGGCAATAAACGTTCGGATCTTGACTGTAGTAATTGCAGACAACCTGATTAATCGCGATGAACGTTGCTTTTGCCGCGCTGTCGTAATCCTTTCTTGCAAATGAGGGTTCGCAGTCATCATCTATGATTTGACGGAGAACGCGCTCGGTAAGGACTCTTTCAAGCCCGATGCCGGGCATTATCCAATAGTTGTCGTCATCCGTCAGGAACAGAATCAGCACGCCGTTGTCCTCGGTCTTGCTGCCGATGCCCCAAGCGTTGAAGAGCTCCGTTGCATATTCCTCGATATCCTGCCCGTTCGTGCTGTCCGTCACAACAACACAAACCTGTGCACCTTTGCAGTTGGAAACAAGGTTCAGATTGCGGTCAATGATGTATTTTTCTGTTTCTGCCGAAAGCACGTTTTCGTTATCCAAAACATAAAAGTCGCTGTTCGGCTGAACGACGGCGCCGGCAGGAGCGGAAAGCACAAGCAGGCACAGCACAACGGCAAGGATCATCGATGCCAATTTAAACTTTGAAGATTTCATTTGTCGGTGTTATTTCCCTCCGATTCCGTAGATTTTTGCAATTGCGGAGGACAGCCCGCCGGAAAGCAGATCGGAACGCGATTTCATGCATTCGGAGTATTTTGCCCCATAGGTGCGTGAAATTCGCGAATCAGCCGATTCGATGCCGTCCATTGCCGTCATAAGGCTGTCGGTAACGCTTCCCTCCGGAACGGAGGCATAAACGCGCTTTGCATCCGCAAGCAAACGTTTGAAACAATCAAATTTTTCAAATGCGGAACCGCATTTTTCGTATTCGGCAAGATCGTTTTGAAGGCTGCGCACGGCGGGAGAATCCTCCCCCGTGATGCGCGCTGCCTCATCGCAAAGGCTCTCGGCATTTGCTGCAAAAACAACCATGTCGGACTCGAAATTATTGCCGTGTTTATCGGTTTCGGCCGCAAAATGATTGAACTTTTTTTCGATTCGTCCGCAATCCGCCGCAAGCCTTGCGCCGCCGAGAAGCGGCACCGAAAGCAGGGCGACCGCGGCAAGAACGATGACAGCCGTTGAGAACTTTTTGAAAAGAGATTTCATCTTTCCGCCTTCCCGGAGTTCGACTCCGCAGTAATAAAACAGTTTAAAACGATTGATTGGAATGCAGGCTTATTTTGCGGCACTGCCGCCGAGGCCGGTGACATCAACGAGCTTTTTGCGCAGATCGGATTCGATTTTTGCCATTTGAGCTTCCGCCGCAACACGTTTTTCGTGACCTTCACGCTGAATACGGAGCACGTCATCCATGGTTGCAATAAGCTTTTCGTTGGTTTCGGTGAGCGTTTCAATATCCACAATGCCGCGTTCGCTCTCTTCGGCAACAGCAACGGTGGAGGAATGCAGCAGTTCCGCATTCTTTTTCAGAAGCTCATTCGTCATATTCGTGACAGCACGCTGCGCTTCAACAGCCTGACGCGAATGCTCGAGCCCGAGTGCAATGACCATCTGGCTCTTCCAAAGGGGAATTGTGTTCACAATGGTGGTTTGTATTTTTTCGACCATCATCGTGTCGTTGTTTTGAATCAGGCGAATCTGCGGTGCCATTTGAATGGAGATGTTTCGGGTGAGTTCAAGGTCATAAATCTTCTTCTCGAACCTTGTACACATATCGGCAAAATCGCGTGCCTTTTGAGCATCCTCGGGCAAACCGCTCTGCTCCGCTTTCCGCACAAGTGCGGGGAGGGTGGTTGCGCGCTCGGTTTCAAGCTTTTTTTTGCCTGCAAGTATGTACATTGTCAGCTGCTTGAAGTAAAGCAGGTTTTCTTCGTACATTTTATCCAGCATTGAAACATCCTTAAGCAGGGTTATCTGGTGCTTTTCAAGCTCGCCGGCAATGCGTTCAACATTGACTTCGGCCTTGTCGTATTTTGCTTTGAGTGCGGAAACTTTGGCGGATTTTTTGCGGAAAAAGCCCAAGAAGCCCTTTTCGTCCGCAGCTGCATCAAACCCGCGCAGCTCGCCGATAAGGTCCGTTATCATGTCCCCTGTCTGCCCGAGATCCTTTGTGCGGACGTTTTCAAGCGCACCTTCGGAAAAATCAGCCATTTTTTTCTGTCCGTCCGCGCCGTAACACATAATTTGCGCCGAATTGGTGATGTCGATCTGCTTCGCAAAGGCATCAACGGCGGCAAGCTCGTCGGCGGAGAGATTGGAGTTCTCCTGCATGAGTTCCTCGCAGGTTTTGACGGGTTCCGCAGCTGCGGTCTCTTGTTCCGCCGCAGCCTGTGCGCCGAACGGGTCGAGAGTCAGAGTGGGCATTGCTGTTGTTTTGTCGTTGGTTTCCATTTGTTTTCCTTTCCGCTGAATGCGCTTTGATTTTTAAGTCGGTTTTTTTACTGTTCGTTTACGGATGCAGCCTCGCGGCAGAACATTATTCGAACATGCTCGTTTTTGCGTTCACCATTCCGTTAAGAACGTCGATATCGGACGAAATGTCCAACGCTTCTCCGGCATAAAGTGAGTCGAGGCTTGTTTCGAACGCCTTGGCGATCGTTTCGGAATTGTTTTCAATGCCGCGCATGATCTCGGCGGAGTTTTCGCCGCCCGTGGGTGCGGCTTCATGCTCGGCATAGGTCTGCATGAATTTTACGGAAGTCGGCAGATAATATGTCAGGAATCGGCGCAGCTTCCTTGCCTTTTCGGGATGCGCGTTAAGCTCGGCAAGAATTGCGTCGCCGGAGCGGGTCATTCTGTCGATATGCGCACTGACGGCGGGGTTTTTGATGCTGATATTTGCCCGGCGCAGCTGCTCGATAAGCACATTCGCCTGTTCGAGGGATTCGTCAAGCTCCGCGATACCCGTGCGGAAGACAGGTTCGGATTCCTCTTGAATAATCTTATCCTTAAAGAAACATTTCTTTGAAAAAAAGTATGCCGCCGCCGCAACAACGGCAACAAGAACAATGCCGTACACCCTGTACAGCGGGAAAATCAACCCGAAAACGATTATGCACGCCGCCGCCGTATAAGCCGGCATGGGCGACTTTATGCGTTTTTCCGTTATTTGTTTCATATGCATTATCCGTCCTGTATGAATTTGAACACAGCATTCACAAACTTATCATAACATTTTTTTGCAGAAATATCAATTGCCTGAGCAAAAAACCGCACTCCCTGAGCACGAATGCAAAAAAAGCCGAACGACAGGCTTCCGCATGGGAAGCTTTTGCGTTCGGCTTGGCCGAGAATTGCTTAAAAAATCAATCGGAACAGAGGATTAAGCGGGCAAACATCAAATTGCTGCGCGAAGAATGTCAAGCGCATCAACAGTGCTTACCGTGCCGTCACCGTTGAAATCGGCAAGTTCAAGCTGAGCATCGGAAAGTGTTTCAAGCCCCATTGTGAAGCGAAGAACCATCAGTGCATCGGATACGGAAACGCTGCCGTCCATGTTGACATCGCCGAGGGCATATTCCGAACCGGAGCTGCCGAATTTGTAAAATTCAACATTGGCTGCATCCGCAATGCGAACGTAATCAAAAATCACGGAATCGAAATATCCGGTCGTAATGCCGGCATAGAGTTTCACTGCCGTGGGGTCGATTTGTTCGGCGCGGACGGATTTGAGGATGGTTTTGGCTGTTCCTCCGTCGGTATGTTCGAGCGGGAGCCAAAGATCCTCGGTTTGGTTTATTGCAGTCCAGTTGCAGTAGGTGAGACCGGCAAAATACAGACCGCTGCCGACGGAACGGAAGGAGAAGCCGTTTGTATAATCGCCGTTTGCCGTCCAAAGCAGGTTATCCATTGATTCGGAGCTGTCCAGCGGGGAAAGAACATATTCGCCGTCCGCCGAGAGAACGACAGGAACGAGCATTGCGGCAAAATTGTTCGGGGAAGCGTTGCGGTTGACAAGCGCATATGCCTGACCGCCGACGCGGGTGACGATAAGGTAATCTCCGCCGCTTTCAAGCGTGTCAACCCGTTGATAATCGGAACTTGATGCTGCTGCATTGACCGTTACGGTACAGGTTCCGATAATGCCGCCGTCAAGGCTTGCTGCGGTGATAACGGCCGTGCCTGCCGTGCTGCCGTAAACAACGCCGTTTTCGTTGACTGTTGCAATGCCTGCGTCGGAAGTTGACCATGAAACACGTTTTTCGGTTGCATTTTCAGGCGAAACGGAGGCGGAGAGCTGAAGTGTCAGCCCAACGTCAATGCTTGCTTCGGCGGGTTCGATATCAACGCTTTCAACGTGAACAACGGGTTCACTTTCGGGAACGGCAAAAAGGGACACGACTTCGGTGTTGCCGCCGATAATGCCGAGACGCGAGGCCGCGCCGGTTTCGAGGTTAACGCTGCAAAGCACGCCCTGAGAGATGTTGCAGAGAGCCCAGTACATGGTGTCGGTGTTGTAATCATAGCACATGCTCTGTGCATAGGATACAACTTGGCCGGTGCTGCCGATGTTTCGTGTTGAGCCGTCCTGCTTGTTGATATGGTACAGGCAGCCGTCCATTGCAATGCCGTAAAGCTCGCCCTGTGCATCCGCCGCAAGAGTCAAAATGCCGGTTGTGATTTGTGCTACCTGAGTGATTTCGTATGTGAGAAGGTCGATGGTGACAAGGAAGCTTGCTTCGATTGCCGTTTCATCATCGCCGGAGTCCCACGGGAGGTTGTATGCAACGGCATACAGCTTGCCGGTCGTGTAGTCAAAAGTCATATCGCTCCAACCGTTATAGCTGCTTGCATCGGCAAAAAGCCTTTCGCGGCTCCAGTCGGCGGTGTTGACACGGTAAAAATACCCGTTTTCGGCAAAACCGTAAACATATCCGTTTACATATGCGCCGCAGTTCATGTTCGTATAGTCATCGAACGCATTTTCCTCAACCTGTTCCTCGGTCACGGCGGCGGGATTGTCTGCCGTGAAGGAAATCCAGGCATAGGACAGCGTATCGTCATCGTCAAACACGCGATAGCCGTACAAACGCCCCGCGCTCAGAGCCTTTTCGGGCACGGAGCTGCTTTGTGCAGCAAAAACGGGAACAACGGTGAATGCCATAACCGCCGTGAGCAGCAGGGCAAGGAACTTTTTAATCGCTTTCATGCAATTACCTCCGTAAAAATAGAATTGAAGCAGGAACGGATAACCCGCTTTTCGCAAAACAGATTTGTATGCACGATTTTTTGCGAAAAACAGTGAAACAGACCCGCCAACATATATATTTTAACAGCGTCGGTATCAAATGTCTATAAGGATGTGACGAATTTTTGCCTTTATATGATATATTTATAATTTAGATTTCCTTCCTGCTCGGCAAAGAGAAAAATGCGCCGTATGAACTTGCGGAAACCCGCTGATAAGGGTATAATGTAGCCTGAGTATATGTACGCATCGACATAAAGAAAAATAATCTGCTCCGACGGCGGACCGTGTCCGCAAATGTCGGACATGCTGAATATACCGAATAAACGCTGATTGATTTTCCTTACCGAAAGGACGGATATAGATTTTGGACAAAAATAAACTTAACAGGCTCATTGCAAAGGTTGAAAAGCCCGCGCGTTATATGGGCGGCGAGCTGAATATGCGTATCAAGGCAGAAGCGGAGTTTCGATTTGCACTCTGCTTCCCCGACACATACGAAATCGGCATGAGTCACCTTGGGTCGAGAATAATTTACAATATCCTTAACAAGCGTGCGGATACGTATTGCGAACGTGTATATGCGCCGTGGGTTGACATGGAAGAACAGCTGCGCGAAAACAACGAGCCGCTTTTTTCGCTTGAAACGCGTTCACCGCTGCGTGAATTCAATGTTATCGGGTTTTCGCTGCTGTATGAAATGTGCTACACGAACATTCTGACCGTGCTTGAACTGAGCGGCATACCGTTCCTCGCAAGCGAACGCGGGGAGGACATGCCGCTTATTGCAGCGGGCGGCCCCTGCGTGTGCAATCCCGAACCCGTTGCGGAAATCATGGACGTTATGTTTTTCGGCGACGGCGAGGAGCTTGTGAACGATTTTATGGATGTTTATGCGGAATGCCGCCGAAGAGGGTTGAACAAGCGCGATACGCTCATCGAACTTTCAAAAATCGAAGGCGTTTACGTTCCTGCATTCTATAAAGCGGAATATGACGAAAACGGCAATTTCAGCCGAATTGTAAAGACGGAACCGTCCGCACCCGACAGGATCACGCGCAGAATCGTCCGAAATCTGGATGCTGCGGAATTCACGGGTGATCTTGTCGTTCCGTATATGAACATTGTTCACGATCGGGTTGCGCTTGAGATTTTCCGCGGATGCACACGCGGATGCAGGTTCTGCCAGGCGGGATTTATTTATCGCCCGATACGCGAACGAAAGCCGAAAACGCTTATTGATTATGCGGACAGGCAGCTCGGCTGCACGGGCTATGACGAAATCTCCCTGTTTTCGCTTTCAAGCGGAGATTACTCCGAGATTCATGCAACGGTTCCGGAGATCCTTGAACGGTACACAAAAAACCGCGTTTCGGTTTCTCTCCCGAGTCTCCGCATAGATTCATTCCTTAAGGATGATCTTGAAAAAATGCAGAGCGTCCGCAAGGGCGGCCTGACGTTTGCGCCCGAAGCAGGCACACAGAGACTGCGCGACGTTATCAACAAGGGCGTTTGCGAAGAGGATCTGCTCCGCGCCGTCGGTGATGCGTTTGAATCGGGCTGGCAGGGAGTGAAACTCTATTTTATGATAGGATTGCCGACAGAAACGGATGAAGACATTCTCGGCATTGCGGAGCTTGCACGCAAGGTCAGCCGCTTATTCTATCAAATGCCGAAGGACAAGCGCGGCAAAGGGCTGCGCTGCACGGTTTCGGCTTCAACTTTTGTTCCGAAGCCGTTCACTCCCTTCCAATGGGAGCCGCAGATTTCAACCGAAGAAGTTCTGCGCCGGCAGGCATTGCTGCGTTCCGCGCTGAAAGGCATACGCGGGGTTGAGTTCAATTGCCATTTTTCGGAAACCAGCCGTTTGGAGGCATGTTTTGCACGCGGAGACCGCCGCCTTGCAAAGGTCATCATCGGAGCATATAAGCGCGGCGCAAGGTTTGATTCATGGGACGAAAGGTTCAAAAAGGAAGCGTGGGAAGAGGCCTTTGCCGAAAACGGACTCACCGTGGAACAGTTCGGAAACAGGCGCATCGGAATCGATGAACCGCTTGCGTGGCAGCATATGGATTCGGTCGTCGGCATGGACTACCTCAGGCGTGAATATCTGCGTTCACGGGAAGGCATTGTAACGGGCGACTGCCGCCTTAACTGCAACGGCTGTTTCGGGGACAGGTGCGGCACGCTTTGTGATATGCACAAGCCCGATTCCGTCTGGGAAATCCGCAAAAAGGCTGTCGGGTCGGAACATGCTCAAAATGAAGATTCCCGCAAAAATATCAAAGGAGAGGAACTGTCGGAATGAGAATCATTGCGTCGTTTTATAAACATGAACAGGTAATGTTCGTTTCCCATCTGGACATGCAGCGGCTTTTTCAACGCGCATTCAGGCGCGCCGATCTTCCGCTTGCGTATTCAAACGGTTTTAACCCGCATCCGCTGCTTTCGTTTGCAACCGCATTAAGCGTGGGCTATACTTCCGACTGCGAGTATTTTGATGTTATGCTTTTGGAATACGTTTCTCCTGCGGAATTTAAGCGCAGAGTGAATGCGGTCCTTCCGCAGGGCGTGCACATTGTTGACGCCGTTGATGCCGGAGAGTTCAAAGCCTCGCTCACGCCGCTGATGCGTTCTGCCGAATACGATATTGAACTTGAATTCGCTGAGTCCGTGCCGCGGGAGGCATTTTATGCTGCCGTTGACGAAATTCTGAACGGAGGCGAAATCATCGTTTCCAAAAAGACAAAAGGCGGAATAAAGGACGTGGACATTCGCCCGATGCTGCTTGGGCTTTCGGTTTCGGAATTCGGCGGCAGGACCGCAAAGCTCCGTTTGCGCGGCAAACTGACGGCGGAGGGCGGACTTTCCCCCGAACTTTTGCTCGGTGCATTTTATAAAAAACTCGGCACAAGCGCAAATTCAAGCGTCAACCGCCGAAATATCGAAATGGATTGGACGGTGATAGCATGAAAATAATCGGTGAGCCGGAAATTCCGCAGCCCGTGCATAAACAGACTGTCGATAAGCAAATTGTTATTGACACAAACCCGTACCGCACCCGTGTTGCTCTTCTCGAGGACGGAAAAACGGTCGAGCTTCATATTGAACAGCGCAGCAACGATATGCTCGTCGGCAACATTTACAAGGGCAGGGTCAGCAATGTTCTGCCCGGAATGGAGGCGGCATTTGTTGACATATCAGAGGATAAAAATGCGTTTTTATACGTCGGCGACAAGCAGAATGAGCAGCTTCCCGGAGGAGCCGTGCTGCCGAAGCAAAAAAATCCGCATGTCTGTCCGGATGTTAAGCCCGGGCAGGAAATAATGGTTCAAATCGTTAAAGAACCGCACGGCACAAAGGGCGCAAGGGTCAGCACTCAGATTTATCTTCCGGGGCATCTGCTTGTGTTCCTTCCGATGGTTGATTTTATCGGCATCAGCAAGCGGATAACGAACGAGGCGGAACGCGCGCGCCTGCGCGGCATAATCGAAAAATGCAATCCGCCGGGCACGGGCGCAATTGTCCGAACCGCTGCCGAAGGGCGCGGCGAAGCGGAGATTGCGGCAGACATCCAAATGCTTGCCGAACAATGGGCGGAGCTGAAACGCATTTATAAAGTTTCCCCCGCACCAAAGCTGATTCGGAGGGAGGAATCACTGCTTTCACGCACGATTCGTGATTTGCTGAAAGCGGATATACGATCGCTTGTGGTTAACGATCGCACTCAGTATTATCGGCTGCTTGAAATCGCGGAGGACAACGATCCCGCACTTGCGGACAGGATCGAACTGCGGGACGGAGAAACGAACCTTTTCGACGTTCTCGGTATTGAAGACGATATAAACGCTGCGCTTTCCCGCAAAGTTTGGCTTAAGAGCGGTGCGTATCTTGTTATCGACCAAACGGAAGCACTCGTCAGCATTGATGTGAACACGGGGAAAAATGTCGGCAAAGCAAGTCTGCGCAAGACCATTGCGGAAACAAACTGCGAGGCTGCCGTTGAAATTGCCCGCCAGCTGCGCCTGCGTGATCTCAGCGGAATAATCATTATCGATTTCATCGATATGGAGGAAAAAGAGGATAAAGAAACCGTGCTTGCAACTTTACGCGAAGCACTGCGCGGTGACAGGATGCGTTCGGTGATACTCGGCATGACGGAACTCGGATTTGTTGAGCTGACGCGTAAGAAGCTCCGCGCAAACCTTGCGGACACGCTGCAAACGACCTGCCCCTACTGCAAAGGCTCGGGCAAAGTGCTCAATGCGGAAACCGTTGCGCTTAAAATCCGCTCCGCGCTGATCGCCCGCGTGAGCGAGGGAGCCGGTGCGCAGCAGCGTTTCACGGTTGCCGCAAGTCCGACGGTTGCCGCACTTCTTCGCGAACACAGCCGCGAGGAACTTCGGCAGGCTTTCCCCGGCGTCACGTTGGAAATCGTTTCGGACGAATCGATGCATTTGGAACATTTTTCAATTCGTACGCAAGCTTAGTATTCGCACGCAGGCTCAGTAAAGGGGAACTCCGGACGAAGCGGTTTGCGGATAAACGGGTCGAATCGGCGGTGACGACAAAAATATGGAAAAAGACGACAAAAATATGGAAAAAAATGACTTGAATGAGAAGAAAACTGAACCGATGCACGGCGAAAAATGCTGCGGGATCCGGCTTTTTGAGTATTTGCCCGCTGCGGACGGCGGCGGCGGAACGGATGCCGGCAAAGCCTGCTGTTTAATAAAGCGATTTTGGCTTGAGCACAACGGCGAAACACAGACGGATGCCGAAGCGCGGGCGGATCTTTGCGCATGGACGGCGGAGGGTCACAGGTTCTTTTTTATCCTGCCGAAAGACGGTGCCGAATTAAGCCCGGTCGGGTTTGCGCACCTCGGAAGCCGCGGAGCGGCGGCGGATTGGCTTGAAGATCTGTTCATCCTGCCTGAGTTTCAAGGGCGCGGCATAGGATCGGAAGCAATAAAGCTGCTTGAATCAACGGTCAAACAGTATTCCGAATCGATGTATATAGAGGCGGCCGCCCGCAATGAACGCGCAATTCGGCTTTATCGCAGGCTTGGTTACGACTGCCTGAACACGGTCACGATACGAAAGGATTTTGAACCGGAAAAATTCGAAACCCTGCATAAGGAAACTCTGCTTGGAGAAACCTTTGACGTGCGGAGGTACAAACGCTGAACCTTAAGGGTTTATTCGGCACGGCTGCATGAAAAATGCGAACAGCCTCGGCAAAGTGAACGATTGTATCGAAGCTGAACGAAAAACGAAAAAAATCGGGCACCGCTGCGGTTTGCTGTTTGCGAACCGAGGCGGTGCCCGTGTCTGTCCCGCGGCGGGTTCCGCCGAGGGCGTTCCTCAGTGATTATTCCGAAGCTCCTTTCGCTTTTTGGAGATTCCGATCATTTTTTTGTTCTTTTGCGCCCGTTTTTCGCTTGCGGTCCGCACACTGTTCTCGGCTTGCAGAGCAAGATACAGATCGTATTGCTTTTGCGAGAGCACACCGTCTTCAATTGCCTGCCGCACGGCGCAGCCCGGCTCGTTTTTGTGGGTGCAGTTGCGAAAACGGCATTGCCGTGCTTTTTCTTCAATATCCCGAAAAACTTCGTGAAGCCCCTCTTCCGCCTCGCAAATGCCGAATTCGCGCATGCCCGGAGTGTCCACAAGAAAAACGCCGTCCGCCTCGATAAGCTGCCGATGCGTTGTTGTGTGCCGCCCCTTGTCGTCCTTTTCGCGAATATCGCCCGTGCGCATAATTTCCCTTCCGAGAAGGGTGTTGATAAGCGTTGACTTGCCCACGCCGGATGAACCGAACAGCCCGATCGTTGTTCCGGGAACGAGGTATTGACGCAATTCATCAATGCCGACTCCGGTTTTTGAACTTACACAGTGCATTTGAATATTGCAGCAGATTTCGGTGATTCGGTGCATGTATTCACTCAGGTCGGAACATAGATCCGCCTTTGTGAGCACAACCACGGGCTTTGAACCGCCCTGAAGAACAGCGGAAGCGTAACGTGCAATGCGGTTGACGCTGAAATCCGCATTTGCCGAAACAACAAGGAAACAAAGGTCAACATTTGCCGCCATGTTCTGCGTTCCGACGCGGTATTCGGGCCTTGTGATCAGACTTTTGCGCGGCAGTATCGAAACAATTCGCGCATCACCGACAGGCTTTCCGACGGGGGATGTTTCAAACTCCGCCTCAATATAATCACCCACAACGGGAATTTCGCCGCGATAAAGCAGCCGTCCGGCAAGCACCGCATCATGTTCCGCCGCCTTCCGTTCCGCTGAATCCAATGCGATTTGAAAACGGTTCTTATGCACGCTGACAATGCGTGCGGTGACGGTTTTTGTTTGGTTAAAAGAGTCATTTGTGTTCATTTTATCTGTTTCCCTTATTTTTTATTATTGTGCCGCATTCTGTGTTCGCTCTCGGCGAAACTGACCTGTGTGCCGCTTCCGAGTGTGAATTCGAAAAGGGCATAGTCTGCAAAAAACTTATTCGGCGGGGTTTTCGGTTCACGCCGCACGGCGTTGAAAATGCGAACAAAAAAAGCCGCCCTCGTCGGGTTCGAATGACCCGTGTCGGCGCAGCTCACCAAAACCGTATTCAGCACAAGTCCTCATGCGCTATGCGGCAGAGAAACATGCGAAACCGGCAGAAAAACGGAGTGGACGAGCAAAGAGCCGAAGCAAATATCTTTAACCGAAATCGTCATAATGAAACCCACTCCTTTCAGCAAAAAAAATAAGGTCGGAACTCCGATGAAACAACGCTTCGGCCTGCATATACAGCATATGCGGGCAAAACCGAAGCTTTCCCATGTTCCGATGTCATTTTACACCCGAAGGGCCGACTTGTCAACAAAAAAACGAACATTCGGAGGCATTGTCGTGCGTTCAATTGCATTTTAATGCTTTGCATGGTATACTCATGCTGCACTTTTTGTGACGCTGAAAATGTGAAAGGAACAAACACTTTGAAGAAAATGATATTTCGTATCATCTTGAGCATTGCAGGCTTTCTGCTTGTGGCTGAAGGAATCGTTGCAGCAAGCATCAGCAATTTAAACCTTGGCATTGTAATGCCCTTTGTTATCGGAATTCCGCTTATTGTTGTCGGGGTATTCTACCCGCTGCTTTCATCGTGGTGGAGCGTCAGCATCGTCGGCAAAATTTTAAAATACGCAATGATTTCGGCGTATGTACTGTTTGCTTTGCTTTTTGCGGCGACAACAACGCTTATTCTTGCAAACTCAAAAACGACTGCCGAGCCGGAGAAGGCGGATGTTTTGATCGTTCTCGGTGCGGGCATACGCGGAGACTTGCCGTCCGTCGTGCTGCGCAACCGCCTTGACCGCGCACTCGATTGCTATGAGCAGAATCCGGATCTGCTCATAATCGTGAGCGGCGGAATGGGTGAAGGCGAGAGCAGCACCGAGGCCTCAGTAATGAAAAAATGGCTTGTTGCGGCGGGCGTACCCGCCGACAGTATAATTGAGGAAGGCAAGTCCCAAAGCACGGAGGAAAACTTTATCTTTTCGTTTGATATTATCAACAGGCTGTTCAACGGCAGCGGTGCGGCAGCCGAAAGCAATCCTCGGGTCGCGTTCGTCACAACCCGCTTCCATGTGTTCCGCGCTTCCTGCATTGCAAAAAAACTCGGATACGATGTAAACGGCGTATCCGCAAAGGATTTTTCTCTGCTTATCGTGAACAACTATCTGCGGGAGTGTGCGGCGATTACACAGTACTTTTGCACCGGAAGAATATAACAGCATAACAGCCTGCGGACTGCGGAAAGCCGTTTTTCCCTGCGAAAAAACCTTGCGGGAAAAATCGGCTTTTTTCGACAAAGCAATTGAAATCGGCGTTCGTGTATGGTAAAATCATGTCAGCAGTCAGTTAAACTTATATCGGTCATTAAATCATTCGGCAAATTGCTGTTCCAACGCATACGGTTTTAAGAGCGAACCGATATTCGGTACGCTGCATGACGGGACTGTTTTAATACTGTTTTATTGCAATACACAATACACTGCGGAGGCTGGGTTTGAAACGGGAAGCAAAGGAAAAATATGCGGAGATAAGCGAGGCGATCGAACAGGCGGAAAAGGCGGAATTTGAAAGAATACTGGACGACATTGCATCGGGCAGCAAAAAACGGTTAATACGTATTCGGAATAATGAATCTGACATAGAGATGATTTACCTCAGGTGCAGGCGAATTGCGATCGTGCTTGAATATTTCCGGTTTCGAACGCCGAAACAAAACGCAGTGCTCAAAAAGGATTGCGACGACGTTATCAAAATGATCGCCTTTAACGAATATAGACTCAACACGGATAAAAGCAATGTTTTCGAGGCGGCGGACTGCGTTCTTGCGTTGTCCGACGGCGGCATTTCGAAAAAGGACGTTGTCGGCGTATTCTCAAAACAACATCCGAATGACGGGACAATTTACGGCGAAAACAACGAAGACACACCGGAACTGCTTTTGAATATCTCATCATATCTTTTGAAACGGGGAGAAGAGGAGCTTGCGCTCCGCTTGATGCGGTATCTGGTTGAATGCAGCCGCAGGCGGGCAGGAGAGGGAAGTCCGCAGCATCGGGAAATCGTAACTTCGATTGCTCTTGCACTTGACACGAAGTATCCGCAATTCGGATACGATATTTGTGCTGCCGAAAATGAAAAATTCGTTCCCGAACCCAACTATGAATACACCGAGGAGGATTCGGATTTTTACTGGGTACTGGGACAGGCGGCAGGTTCGTTGGAAAAAAACGAAGAGGCGTACGAGGCGTTCGATAAATCGTACGGAATACGTCAAAAACTTTTGGGCGGAGATAACGGGTTCACGCAGCTTGCATGCAGAGATCGTGCAGTCCTGGCGATCGCGCTTGGGAAGAATATCAAAGAAAACGTCGATAAACTCCGCATTTTCCTTGAAAAACTGCAAAACGGGGAATTCTCCGAACTAATGGGCGAGAAGCTTACTTTGACAATGGAAGCGAAAACGCTGTATATTATTCTGTCTGTCGCTGTGGAAGGCGAGGAATGCCGGGAATGCAAGCCCTATTTGGACAGGTACGGTGAGCTGTGTGACGAATTCGGCAAAGATTCAGGCGAAGTTTGTATTAACAGAAGGTTTTATTTCAACGCACTCGGATTGTATTGGATGACGGTGGGTGAGCTTTTCAAAGCGGAGCAATGGTTTAAAACTGCACTTGAGGAGGATAAATGTGAATCGGGAACGGAAAATGAGCCCTCCGATGCAGTGATCAAGCTCAATCTTTGTACCGTTGCCATGAGACTGAATGACATGGAACGCCTGTGGACCCTTCTTTCGGAGCTTGAAGAAATGAAGGAAGAGGATGATTCGGAATTTACCGACAGATGCAGGTACATAATGCAGTTTGATATCTGTGCTTTATATGATTTGGGTTACTCAGAACTTGACGAGGAAACGGCGGAGCGGTTCAAGGACGACATCGATGTTTTGAAAGAAGACATAATCAAAAACGAAGTATCGGACAAGCGCCAAGCCGCCGAAGCCGCAGTGAGCGTATACATGACGGCGAAGCTGCTGATTACAAGCGATTTTGCAACCGAAGCGGAACGCGAAGAGTATATGCGGCTGATGGATCAAGTGACTGAAATTTATGCTCCGACATTGGAACCCTCAAGAGCGGCTGCGATCAACGCAATGACAGCCGCGATCATGTGCTTGCGTCATGATTACCGTGCGGCATCGGGATATATAACTGCGGCCGAGGAATTTGCGGACAGTACGGAGGTTATGCCTGTAGTACTTGTGGACTTGTATACAAACAAAGCGGTTATCTTGTTCGCACTGAACGAAGAGCAAAGGGCAGCGGAAAGTGCGAAAAAAACATTGGAATGTATCGAAAAACAACGCTGTGAATATGTAAAATACTGCAACGATAAGCGCCTGATAGGCATATTGACATCCGCTCAGAGTGCGTTTTTGGTGACCTACGGCGTGCTGCGGGAAGTTATCAAAGACGATTGGGCACTGTATGAATTTGTAATCCGCAACAAAGCGTTGGCATCGTTGACGGGCAAGGAGAGAAATCGCGTTATTCAGAGCGGCAGGATGGACACTTCTCTTGCAAAAAAGATTCGTGCCGCGCAGGACAGGCTTGCCGAGATTGAGGCGCGGGGCGTGTTTGTCGATTCATCCGCGGATTATGAAGCGGAAAGAGAAAAACTGCGTGAGATGGAAGCGGAGTTTGCGGAAGAATTTCCCGAAGATACGGTATTTACGGATATCACGGCGGAAGCCGTCAAACGAAAGATCCCGTGCAATTCGGTCGTTGTTGAGTATTCACTTTATTTTGAGGCGGAGAAGGCGGATTCACCGAACGAAGAAACAAAGGCGGCGTTTGACGTTTTTGTGATTCAGAAGACGGAAACGGATTGCAGCATCCGCCGGGTTGTTATTCCGAATGCGTCGGATATTGTCGAACGGACAGAAAAATTCAACATGATTCTTCAAAAAGAAGCGCAGCATGAAGCCGATTCCGATGATTTGGATGAGAAGGAGCGGCTGCGTGCATCGCTTTATCATGACCTGATTGAACCGGTTGAGGGATTCATGGCGGGGTTTGAAACGGTTTGGCTTGCGCCGGATAATGTGGCAGTCAATTTGCCTTTTGACGTGTTGGGAAGGTCCAAAAGGGATATTCCCGGGGATAGACATAATTTCGTTATCATTGAATGCTCAAGGGACTTCCTGTTCGGCAGTGACGGGGCGGCGAACGGCAGCGGAAGCCTTATCATCGGCAATCCGAAGTACCTGCTCAACGAAAAAACGATATCGCCCAAGGCAAAGCAGGACAGTGATAAAGATAAAAAACACGAATCGGGCGGGAACGAACGCATGGTTTCTTATGCCGATTTGAGAAATCAGGATATTTGCCCGCTGCCTTTCAGCGAGATTGAGGCTAATATGGTGAGCCTTTATTGCGGTGAAAGCTGTTTTGTCGGTGCGGAAGCGAGCAAGAACCATCTGCTGAACTGCGGAACAAAGCGAAATATCCATATTGCAACGCATGGATTTTTTGATCTTGAGGAGGAGACGAATTCCCTTTATTCATCGTGCCTGCTGTTTGCCGGTGCGGGAAACTGGTTGAAAAACGGCAATGCAACGGAAAAATACGGCAACGGCATCGTTACCGCCGATGAAATAAGTCGAATGGACTGCCGAAATGTTGAGCTTGTTGTGCTTTCGGCCTGTTTCGGCGGAATGAACGATGCGGTTTTGGCAAAGGGTTTTTGCGGAATGGTGGGCGGTTTTGCCGCGGCGGGGGTGAAATATGTAATTTCCTGCCTGTGGACGGCGGATGATTTTGCTTCGGCGGTGCTGATGGCCGAATTCTACCGCCAATATAAAGACCGCAAGCTTTCTCCGCCTGCGGCACTGCGCGCTGCAAAAAAATATCTGCGGCGGGTGACGATACACGAGCTTGCGGAGAAAAACTGGTTTGACATTGCATTAAAGAACGGGGAGCTGAGCTCGGAGGCGCGAAAAGCCGTTTCGGAGCTTTCGAATATGCCTCCGAAGTTCGCCCCTTTCAATAACGAGATTTACTGGGCAGGGTTCACCTGCTTCCGGTGCAACTGAGGGAGGTATAGAGATGGAGCAACGGGAACAAAATGACAACAAGCATTTGGAACGCAAACAGCACATTAATGCCGTTATCAAACGGTCGGATGCAATGCGCGAAACGGAGCGGGATATTCGGTCGGCATACGAGGAATTCATGGAGAAAGGGGACGAAGAAACGCGGAAGGTCTTGCACGAAACAATAATGGTATTTTGCAATGTAAAAGTACGCCGGCTTGCTCACAATGCAGGGGGCAAGGTGAGTCCGGAGGATGTCGAAGACGTTGTTAACGAAAGTTGCAAGGCTATGTTGGAAGGGCTTGACAAGCATAGGTCGGAGAACGAATATATTGAAAATATAATGGGCTATATCAGCAATGTGTGCAGGAATCAATTGGCAAATTTGCAGAGGAAGCGGTTCAAGCTGAGGGATCCGGAAACGGGGGAAGGCTATATTCCGATATCATTGGAAACGCCGAGAGAGGACGGAACAACGCTTGGAAGTAACATAGGGGGTAATCCGCACTATAAACCGTGGGACGATGCCCGCCGACAGTTTGCTGCGACGGCAGTGCTGATTTACGTTAAAGCCTTTTTGAGCCTTGAGGTTCCGCCGCAGTCGAGTCTTGCACTGTTTTATGCAAGACTGCTGCCGCATATTCGGGGCTCTGTTGACGATAACAAAACCACATCCGTAAGTGAGGCGTTTAGGGTCATGGGTAAAAAAACGGTGGAAACCCTTGCGGATGAATCCGAACGGGAAATAAAGGAAGCCTTTCTGAAATCTCTCGGCTGGAGCAAGTATTTTCGGACACATCTTGACGATGAAATGATGACCGTTACAGGCAATGTGCCGCTGCGAAAAATTGTGTATACGGAGAAGTTCACAGCAAGCGAAACAGAACACTGGTCAACCGCCGTGCATAAGAGCTGCGTCAAAAAAGTCAGCGAAATTGTAATGCAAAACAAAGAAATAATAAAAAATGCCGAGGATTTCATTCCGGAGTATATACTTGCGAGAGACGGGGAAGTTAAGCCGAGCATACTGTACAAAGCTTTTACGGGAGGCAGAGTATGAAAAACGAACATATTGAATTTGATGAGCTGTACCGCCTTGCGGAAATCGAAGTGCAGGGGGAGGTATACAGCGAAGAGGAGAAGAAGGAGCTGCAGCACCTTATTGAATGCGAAGAATGCTATGAAAGGTATTGCGCTGCTGCATTAAGCCTTGCCGCATTGGACGGAATCAACGCGGAAACGCTTGCTGTCATGGCGGAAAAAGGTGACTTTGAAAAGGCGGAAAGAAAACTTGCCGAACTCGGAATCGATTTTACGGCGGCAGAACAGAAAAATGCCCTCAGCGGTGCGCCCGAAACCGAGTGGGCAAGGGTGGACGGAAGAAATTCGGAAAATGGATGATAACGGGAAAGAATATTGGAACTCACGTGATCT